>Ga0207678_10002931_pt1 | contig 15466 bp, 14 predicted proteins | sample KBSC63metaG_FD_184319 | JGI IMG/M metagenome (GOLD analysis project Ga0207678, IMG submission 184319) | Corn rhizosphere microbial communities from Kellogg Biological Station, Michigan, USA - KBS C6-3 metaG (SPAdes) (version 2) | ecosystem: Host-associated > Plants > Roots > Rhizosphere > Soil ...
ACATCATGAAAGTGGCCTGGTGCACGTAGGATTCGAGCGCCTTCTGAAGCTGGTTGAGGTCGCCAAAGGCATGTTGGGCCGCAGTGACGGAATCCTCGCCCTGAAGGAGGAGCTTCGCGTACTCCGCAAGGCGATGCGTGCCTTTCTGGCCGTCGGTCATTTCGATGTAATGCGTGAGCGCCCAGGATTGAGCATAGAAGACGGAGCCTTTCTGCTCTTCGTGGTAGTAGGGAGATTTGTAGTCGACCTTGAGGAGCGTGATGAGTGGGAGAAGGCGATTGTCGCGGAGGTAATAGATATCGTCTGCGCTGGCCTGGCCGAGGAGAACTTCTTTTTCCTGGATGTCGGTGTTCTGGTAGAACTCGGCAAGCCCCTCGTTGAGCCAGAGCGGAAGCCAGGGAGATTTGCGGAGCATGAAGTGGGTGTACTCGTGATAGACGGTGGCAAAGGGATGTTCGCCCTGGGCGTCGAGACGAAGGAGGATGTAGTTCTTGTCGGTCGCATTGAGGAAGAGGCCGGCGAGGTCGAGTTGGCCCTTCGCCAAATAGGATGCGGGTTCGAGAGACTGGAAGCTCTTTCTGTCTTTGAGGGCGAGGACGATGATCGGCGAACCGGCGTCGTCAGTCGTGTTGGGAAGGAGCACATGGAAGAGAGAACGCATCTGCTCAAACTGACCAGCAATGCGACGTGCCTGTTTTTCGTTGGAGTCGGTGAGCACCGTAAAGTTTGGCGTGCTTATCTGAAACCAACGCGCTGCAGAAGCTCCAGCCGATGCAGTCAGGGTTGCAAGCAGAAGAAGAACCGCAGAGAAGCGTTTGCCCATGGTCCAACGAGAATAGACCAAAGACTTCATGAGACGGAAGGAAATTGTAGGGAAGGAGTGAGCGGCTAGGCGGTGTAGGGGCCGTAGGTGGCGGTGACGCGGTCGGTTTCGTCTTCGTTGGAGAGAACATGGAGACGGAAGGTTGAGCCGCCGGGATCGACACGGACGACGACGTGGCCTTTGCGCGAACGGAGATTTTCGGTCTTCTTGTTGGCGATGCGGTTCTCTTCCTTGACCATAGTGGCGAAGACGTCGCGAGGGCCGGGATAGAGGTCCTTGGAAAAGAGCACGTTGAGGGTGTTGACGGTGGGGTGCGCGGAGTCCCATGCGGGGATGACGAAGACTTGCGGGCGAAGAGCGCGGGCGTACTCCGGGCCGTCGGCGTTGAAGTAGCCGTGATGATCGGTGACGGCGACCGATACGGGGCCGCAGGCTTGCGCTACGGGGGTTTCGATGTCGCGCCAGGGGTCGCGGCCGTAGTTTGTGTCGCAGGTAAGATCGCCTCCGGTGAAGTAGCCAAAGCGTCCGTAGCGCAAGCGGATGGCTGCTGAGCAGCAGTTCTCCGAGGGGTAGTCGGCTTCCTTGAGGGTCGCGAGATCGGGGAAGTGCTTCTTCGTCTGCTCTCCCTGGCCGGTCCATACTTCTCCGTTGGCTGCGAGGTTGCGGACTTCAAATGACGGGTAAGATGCGGCGGCGTGCAGGAGTTGGAACTGATCGCGGGCTCCGACGCGGAAGCGCTCGACCTTTGTGCCTGCCTTCTGGCGGGCTTGCAGGAAGGCGCGGTAGTTTTGCTGGAAGTCGAGCATGAGCGGGGCGGGGTAGTCGTAGCTGGACCAGTCGCGATCGACGAAGCGGCGGATGGGCACGATGGATGCTACGTCGGAGACGCCGGTGGGGACATAGCCTTCTGCGTTCGGAGTTGAATTTGGAGGAAGGCCGCCGACGTGATCTGCGTGGAGATGCGTGAGCATGAAGACGTCGATGCCTTCGAGCGAGGCGGATTGGAGCCTGCGCTGGACGTAGCGGCCGATCCATTCTCCGGGCCGGCGCTGGTTGGAGGGGCGCGGTTCGCTGAGGTAGGGAGTAGTGCCGTAGAGTGCGCCGGCATCGACCATCATGGTAGTGCCGTCGGGGAGGATCAGAAGCGCGGAGTTGCCGCGATTGGTGGCGATTTGATGGATCTCAAGATAGCCGGGCTTCCATGGATCGAGCGGGGTGGCTTCCTTCGGTCCCTGGGCGAACGCACGTGCGGCTGGATGCGAGAGGCGTTCAGCAGCGATGGCAAGGAGGGAGTTGCGGAGAAAGTGTCTGCGATCCATGGAGAATCTTCTCCCACGAGCGGCGTGAGTAGCAAGGCGTGCCAGGAACAAAGCGAGACACGGGGGTCTCTCCACCCCTCAACGCACGATGAAACGGTCGGTGCTCCGGTTGAGATGACGATTTGTTGTCGAAATGACAATTTCTTTTAGACAGATCTTGAGACCTAGAGTTCGGAGAAGACGAGGCAGACGCGGCCTACGATGTAGTCGGCGGGAGACTCGTGAGCAGCGAGGGGGAGAAGTTGCACGGGAAAGTCGCGGGCGTAGGGGCGGAGGATGAGACGGCCCTCGTCGAAGTCGACGAACCGGAGCAGAAGCGCGGCACCGCAGCGGACTGCGTAGAGCGTGGGCTGATGAGAACGATAGGGGGCGAGGGAGTTGTAGTGACGATCAAGGACGGCGATAGCTCCAGGGGCGAGGAGGGGGTCCATAGCGGCGGATTGCTGGGCGTCGGCACGGATGGCGAGGAAGCGCTGCCAGTGCGCATATTTGGTGGCAGGGCGAGCGCGGTTGTCATGGAGACGCGAGGCGGAGACGTGGATGGTTTCGATGACGGCTGAAGGAGGGACGCGGGCGTCGTCCATGGCAGTGGACGCGGAGACGACGGGGACGGCCTCGATGGGATCGCTGGATGGCGGAGGCATGGGAGTAGCGGCGGCAGCAAGATCGACGGGGAGTATCTGGTCGATGGAGATGCTTTGCGCGGCCAGAACGCGGTCGAGGCCTTCAAGGGAGAGGGCGCGCTTGCGGTTAAGAAAGTTGGAGATGTGAGCCTGCTGGAAGCCGGCCTGATGGGCGAGGCGGCTGCCGGTGAGGGCGCCGCGCTCGATGCGGCGAAGGAGTTCGAGGCGGAGGAGTTCGTGCAGGTCTTGAAAGTTCATAAGTTAGATCGATTCGGTAGAACGCATAGCATTTGACAAGACGAAGATTAGGCGAAGAGTTCGCTTTATGCAATGAGTTTTATTTGTAAAAGATGGATTGATGAGGGTTTATGGTATCGAGTTGCCTGAGGAAAGATTGGTGTTGACAGCGAATTTGTCTAAAGCTATAACCTTGAGACTTTCCATTGATGGATTCTGAAGCGAAGGAGACGCCTCTTGATGAAGGATGATAGAAGGCGACTGCATCGAGAACCAGGGGTGGAGAGGATGCAGGGTGGATTTGATTTTTCCCAAGGTACTACACCGCAGTAAGCAACGACAGACAAGTGCCATGAGCTGAAACGACAAGGCCGATGAGAGCTTTGCGGAGATGGCGAGGACACTTCATAGCAACCCGGTGAGCCCATTCGATCGCTGAAAAACACGGAGGCTGCCGGGGGAGAACTACGCCTTGAAAGGACGAAATGAACTACTTGCGCATGGAACTGAAGGTATGTGAAGGGTGCGGGACGCTTTGGCTCCGCATGGAAACAGTGGAAAGCGTGTACTGCCGTAGATGCTCGCGGCAACTGGCTGCGTTTCCGTCTCCACGGAAGAAGCATGAGGGCGGGCGCCCGCGGTTGACGCGGGTTTCAGGCTGCTCTGCCGTGGGCACGGCTGGAGGTGCACGATGAGCGCGGCCGTGGTGATCTTGCCGATGGTCTGGGCGACGGCGGCTGGTCCGCGGAAGACTGGCTGGCAGCGGCAGGCGGAGAACGCGGAGCGGGAAGCAGCGCTGGTCGAAGCGCGGATGGAGAAGGAGAGGCAACCGGATCCTTCGCTGGCGTTCTACCGGAAATATACCGAGGGGCTGCTGCGACGGTATGTGCGGATGGCGATGGGAGCAGGCAGAGTGCCTTCATTGCTGGGCCGGGAGCTGTTTCGCGGCCGAGTGTCGAACTACCATGTCGAGGGGTTTGACGATGTGGTGATCTTCGTCCAGGACGTGGAATCCTGCGTGGCAATGCTGGACAGGGGACATCAACTTCTGATCGAGCGGATTGCGATGCAGGAGTACACCCGGGAGGAGGCGGCTGCTTTGATGAGGCTGCCTCTGAGGACGATAGAGCGGTCTTACCCGGAGGCTCTGGACCTACTGACAGAGCTGTTCCTGGAGAAGCGACTTTTGGACCCCCAGAAAAGCTGTCAAGAGGGGTGAACTGTGGAAATCTCGGTACGTCATTGATTCGATTGATGTTTTTTTGCTTTGGAAGTTGGCGGGTTAGTTTTGGGCCAACTGTTATTCTGGATAGGTAATCAAGAATGAAGACGGGAGAGAGCCTGAGGGCTGCTCTCCCGTTCTGCTTTAAGGGGGCCAGGGACGAATGACGAGGAAGCGGGTGGCGGGGCGGTTTGTGCGGGAGGATGCGAAGGGCGAAGCTGACGGCGGGACTGTCAGCAGGGCTAACAACAGAGCCGGGGTCGAGGCGAAGAAGGTCGCGGTGGGGGCGCCTCGACCAAGGTACTGCCGGACGTTTACACGGGCTCGCGTGGCGGAGGCGCTGCCGGAGATCGTGGAGAGGTTCGCGGAAGAGGCCAAGAAGGGGAGCATCGCTCATGTGAAGGTGCTGATGAAGATCGGCGGGCTGGATACAGGGGATGTGGTTCCGAAGGCTGCGAAGCGGCGAGGAAAGAGCGTGATTCAGGCGTTGCTGGAGAACCTGAGGGACGATCCACCCACGTTGGTGGAAGACAGCGTGGCGCAGGAAGAGGTGCAGCCGGACAGCGCGGGTGGTGGTGACGGCAAGCCTTCGACGATAGATCCACACTGAGCGGGAGGCTGGGGAAGGTTCTACATTCCCACCCATCGCATAGAGTGCGATGGATGGGGCACCTGAGCTTCGGTTGAAATGACAGAAGTTGGGCGCGGGTGTGGATGGAGAAGAAACAAGAGTGCTGGAATGGAGGAGGTGCAGATGGGACATGTTGATGGGCTTCATCGACGGAGTGCCGGGTTGGCGTGCGGGCGAGAGGGCTTCGGGCGCGCGACAGGTCTGGAGATGCGGGCGATGGCGGTGGAGTTTCCCGAGGTGCATGGGCATCCGAACCGGTTGCCCTTTGAGGGAGTGTTGACGCTGGTGGATGTGGCCAGCGACAAGGCTCCAAGCGGCGCGAGAGGACATAAGGTCGTACTGACGCGGGAGGCTGCGGAGGCGGCTTTACCTAGTTTGCTGGGGATGGCTGTCGACTATAAAGCCGGGTGGGATGGGCATGATGCGAGACAGAAGTGCGGCATCATTACCGCTGCCGAGGTGGACGGACGGAAGCTGACGGTGGCGGGATATCTGTTTGCACGGGATTTTCCTGAGATGGAGGCGAAGATCGGCTCCGGCCCAGGGCTTGATGGGGCGATGGGGATGAGTTACGAACTGGCGGATGCGCATGTGGCCGATATGCGGGCGCAGGTGTGGACTCTGACGCGGGCGACGTTTACCGGGGCGGCGATTCTGCTGCGGGAGAAGGCGGCTTACCGGAGTACGAGCTTTCGGGTGCGGCGGCCTGTAGTGGCGCGGCGGGCTGTGATGGCTCGTTAGTGGGTGCGACCGCGGATCTTCGCGGAGGAACGCGGATGCATACAACTGCAAGAACAACGATGGGCTGGGTGAGGGCTTACATTCGCACCCGAGCATTTGTTGCACATAAAGAGAGAACAGCAATCAAGGAGAGCGGATGAGCTTTGTGAGTGTTTTGGAGACGATTGGAAAGGGATTTGAGAAAGGGCTGAAGTGGGCTGTGGAGTATGCGGTTCCGGTGGAGCGGCTGGTTGCGCTTTTGTTTCCGGCTGCTGCTCCTGTAGCGACGGAGGTGGCCGATGCTACTTCGCTGATTCAGACGGCTGTTCTGCTGGTGGAGCAGAAGTACGCTGCTTCGGGCGTGCAGAGCGGCACGGGTGTGCAGAAGCTGGCGGAGGTGATGCTGCTGACCGAGCAGGCAGTGACTGCCCTGCTGACCAAGGCCGGGATTGCGGCGAACACGAGCTATATCCAGAGCGTGGTTTCGGCTGTGGTCGCCATTCTGAATGTGCAGCAGGCGCAGAGTCATGCTGTTACGGCCTAGACGAGATTCAGTGGGTGGGCTGATGTACGACGAAGAACGAGGAGACAGTATGGAGATGGAGATGAAGGACGAATTGGGAGCGACCGTGGAACGTCTGGCGGCCGCGGCTGGTTTGCTGGAGCAGGCTGTCGAACGGCTGGCACAACGGCAGAGTGAGTTTGCTGTCGATGCAGAGGCTTCGATTGGGCGGATTGTGGCTACGGTTGAGGGCCGGCGTGAGGCTGAGCTGGAGGAGAAGCTGGCTGCGGCCGAGGCGAAGATTGCTGCGTTGCAGGCTGCTACCGCTTCTGTGCCTGGTACGGTTACAAATGGACGGAAGACTCTGCCTACGGCGATGACTACGTTGCTGGCGAAGCAGGGTGTCACGGTGGACTCGATTGAGGCCGGCGCTTTGGATGCTGCGCTGGTGAGCTTGAGCATGGAGCAGCGATTTGCTGTGAAGGCTCAGTTGATGCGGGCTGGTTTGCTGGGTTAGGCGCTACAGGATCTCAACGGCTAAAGCCGCCTGGGGACAGAGCACTGGTGGCACGGCTGAAGCCGTGCCCTTAAGCAAAACACACAACGATAGGGATGGGCGTGCGGCTTAGGCTGACGCCCATTTTGTTTGAAAGGGAGAGATGATGAACGCGAAGTTTACTGAGATTCATGCAGCAGCAGATTATTTGGGACCGGGTGCGGTTGAGGTTCCTCTGTATCAGTCGGAGATTACGGACCTGGTGCAGCGGCGCGGTGTGTTTGGACGAAGGATCAAGCAGGTTCCTGCTACGGGCCATCCTTCGAGGTACTTTGAGGAGACGGCGATTCCGGCGGCTACAGCGGCTTCGGGGTTTGTCGATCCGCGCAATATCGTGGCACCGGTGGTCAGCCCGACTCGTGTGGAACGCAGCGTTCCGCTGAAGGCGCTGGTTGCTCAACTGAACTACAACCTGTTCGATATCGAGCTGGGTCAGCAGCAGAGCCAGTTTGCTTATCTGCAGGCGAAGGACCTTGCCGATACCGTCGATGGCGTTCTGCGGACGCATGACGTCGCGCTTTGGAATGGCAACGACACCAGCTTGAGCTCGCCTACGACTGCACAGTATTTTGGTGCGGCTGCGCAGATTGTTGCCGGTGGCAATACGGTGACGATTGGCGCGGCACAGAGCATTGTCGATGGCTTCAAGTCGACGATTGCGCAGATGGTTGCGAATAGCTCGTACGGGGTTCGGCCTACGGCGATCTATGCGAATCCGGTGCTGCTGGATTTGATCGACCGCGAGATGAAGGCGGAGTTCAACGTGGTGCTGAATACGAAGGAGATTGCGGCTGGACTTTCGGTGAAGACGCTGTCGACGCAGGCGGGCGATATTCCGCTGATTCCTGAGTGGACGCTGAGCTACACGGGGACTCCGGGTTCGGGTTCGGCTGTGCTGCCGGCTTATATCGTCACCGAGGACTTGATCGAGTATCACTGGCTGAGCGATCCGAATCCGAGGATCTTCCAGCTTGGGGTTCCGGGCTCGCTGGCTTCGCAGTATGTCGTCGTGAAGTTTGGCGGCGTGGTGGTGAAGGGTGCGAGCTATGCGCACTACCAGGTGCTGGTGGATCGGTAGGACAGGGAACAGGGCTTAGGGAACAACTTTTCAGGGGCCGGTGCTATTTGTGCCGGTCCCTGTTTCTTTTTGAGAGAGGTGTGCGATGGGCTATTTGTTGCCGGCGGAGTATGTGCAGTATGGACTGACGGCGGAGACGGCGGACGGTTGGGTGACGATGGCTTCGGCGCTGATGGAGGCGCATTGCCGGCGGCCGAGCCTGATGGTGACCGAGTTTGTGGAGCGGATGCAGCTGACGGCGGGGAGCCAGGCGGTGCGGCTGAGCTATCGTCCGCTGGCCGCGGCGGTAGGGGCGGCTTCGGCTTTGGTGGGCGTGCGGGTGCGGTATGCGCGGCCTCGGCGTGGAGAGATGGCCGATCCGTACCGCGAGCAGATTGCGTGGGCGTTCAGCGTGCCGGGGAGTTGGAGTGCGCTGGATGTGGCTAGCGTGGATGTGAATGAGGCTACGGGGGAGTTGACGTTTCCGAGGAACTTTTTGGGGATCGACTACAACGAGGTCGAGGTGACGTATACGTCGGGGCTGGTGACGGTGCCGGATGCGGTGAAGGTGGCTTGCGTGCAGATCGTGAAGAATGCGCAGGCGACTCCGGCGATGAATGTGAAGTCGAGCCGCATGGACACGATGCAGATGCAGTACTTCAGCGGGTCGCTGATCGATGCGCAGGTGCAGGCGTTGCTGCGGCCCTATGTGGCGGAGAGGCTGGGGTGAGGCGATGGCGGATTTGCTGAGTGCTTCGGGTGCGGCGGTGCGGGCGGCAGACGTTTTGTTGCGCTGCGCGGGCGGGCGAGCCGTGATGTTGCGGATGCCTGCTCCTGCCAGCGCTGCGGATGTGGCGGAGCAGTTGGGGTCGGCGGTGCCGGGGTTTCAGGATGTGGAGCTGGCTCCGGTGGCGTTTCGGGCGGCTCGCGCGCGGGTTGCAGAGGGGAAGGCGGCGCGATGGGAGTTGCTGGTTTCGGCTTCGGCAGTGGAGGCGCTGGTTGGATCGCTGGGATATTCGGCGGCAGCGGTTCTGTTTGCCGAGGCGTTCGGGGTGCTGGTGGATGGTGTGCTGATGACGGTGGAGTCGACCACGGAGTCGCAGATCGGGGGAGCTCCTTATGTTTATCGGCTGATGCTGCGGGCTCCGATTGCGGCCGCTGTTTAGCGGTGTTGTGAGTTTTGTCACTGGAAAGGTTACGAATCGATGCAGAATGCGAAAGATACGTTTTACGTTACGCTGCGGGACAGGCTGGCGGCGGTGAATCCGGCGCGGACGATGGTGTTGCGCGGAGTGACTCGGCCTGGCGTGCTGGTGGAGGAGAACGAGCTGGCTTCTGCTTATCAGCCGGTGGATGCGTTTTGCCTGCGCTGGACGGGGTCCCGATTGGATATGCGCGGTGTGCTGCCATTGATTGCGATGGACTGCGAGATCCGGTATGGGAGCGACGGCAATGCGGGCAACGGCGGCATGGATCGTGGGCGATTGCTGGCGGCGATGGATGCGGAGCTGGTCGCTGCGGTGGGGGCGGCTCCGCAAAGCGCGGCGAAGATGAACTATACGGGCGCTGCCCCTGTGGCTCTGGGGACGCGGGTGTTCTGGGGCGATGTGGCGTTTGGAGCGGCGACGGTGAATGGCGAACGTCTGGAGCGGGTGGCTACGGTTGAGGTGTTTTGCTACCAGGAAGCGGGGGAGCTGTGAGTGGATCGGGATTGGTTGGGGCGGTCGCTCCGGTGGCTCGGCGTGTGCGGGCTTACTTTGCTCCGGTGGACCGGGCGGCGGGTGTTCCGGCGGTGTTTGATGCGGCGCAGATGGGGGCGTTTGCGCTGGATACGCCGTCGGCACCGTGGGTCGACCTGGGGTGGTGCAGCGGGTTTCAGCGGAAGAGTTTGACGAAGGTGGGGGCGTTGCGTACGGGCGCTCCGGCAGTGGCGCAGAGCCAGATTCGAACCGAGGTGGAGGCTACAGTTTCGCTGGAGTTCGAGAGCTGGGGGAAGCTGCAGATGGCGCTGACGGCGGGGTCGCAGCAGATGAATCTGCTGGTGACCGCGAATGGCGCGGCGGCCAATGGGAGCGGCGGGGCGGCGGCCGCTCCTGTTCCGCTGATAACGGGTTCGACGGCTACTTCGTTGACAGTTGGAGCGGCGGCAGCATCTCAATTCAACGTGGGCGATCTAGTGGTTGTCGATGTGGACTATGCGGGGCAGGTTGGATTTGTGGGCAGCGGCGTGAGTGCGGCTTATGTCAGCGCACCGGCAGCTGTAGGCGACGACGTTAATTATGTTCGACGGGTTTCTCTGAATGTGGGACGAGTGGTCGCGATCGTGAATGGGAGCTTGCAGCTTGGCGGAGCGTTGCTGGCTGGTGTACCTGCGGCCGGGATGCAGGTGAGCCGGCTGGTAGGGTTTGTGGATCGTGAGGGCGGCGAGTTCTTCCAGGAGTGGTCTGGGCTGTTCGTGATGGATGGCGAACAGGGGGACCGAATGCTCTATTTCTATCCGCGTCTCCAGGCGATGCAGGGTGCTGCGGAGTCTTTGGAGATGCTGGCGGGACCTCTGGAGCGGGTAAGGCTGGCAGGAGTGTTTCGCGCGCTTCCGGCGAAGGATGCAAATGATGGGGAGACGATTTTGTGCTTCCGGAGTTACCTGCCAGGTGCGATGCGTTCGGTTTAGAGCAAAAGCTCAACACCGATTTGCACCGATGACACCGATCAGGGGCGGGCAACGGCAAAGACAACCGCAGGTGCTTCGACTTCGTTGCTCGCAAGTGCGCGAGCAACTTCGCTCAGGGTGACAGTTTTGTTGTCAGCGAGCGGAGAACGAGTGGAACAAGAGTGAGCAGGAGATAACGGAGATGATGACGATGCATTGGAAACCTAGAGGATGGACGCTGATTGGGATGCTGCTGGCCGTGTTGCCGGGAGTCATCAGGGTGACGACGATTCCGGTCAGCGCGCAGGTGTCGCAGATTGCAACTACAACGGTTACAGATACGGTGTATCGCGCAGACGGCAGTGCCGCCGCTGGAACGGTGATCATAAGCTGGCAGGCCTTTACGACGGCGGGCGGACAGTCGGTACCGGGCGGAAGCACATCGGCGGTGATTGGAGCGGGTGGCGCAATGAGCGTGTCGCTGGCTCCGAATGCAGGAGCGATGCCGATGGGGAGCTACTATACGGCGGTGTATCACCTGGACGATGGGAGCATGAGCCGGGAGTTCTGGGTGGTTCCGGTAAGCTCGACGCCGGTCGAGGTGAGCGCGATCAAGACAACGGTGCTGCCGACTTCCGTGGCGATGCAAACGGTGAGTAAGAGCTATGTGGATACTGCGATCGCGGCGGCGGTATCGGGACAGCCACTAGGTACCTCGACGGAGTATGTGCTGAAGAGCGGGGACACGATGACGGGACCGCTGGCGCTGCCCGGCGATCCTGCGACTCCGACTCAGGCGGCGGACAAACACTATGTGGACGCGAATGTGACAGCGTTGACGACCGGGCTGGGGCAGAAGGTCGCGCTGTTGCCCGCCGGGACGCAGGCTGTGGTGCAACCCACGGGGACACAGATGCAGGTCAACCGTCTGAACGGGACAGAGTACGCGAGCCAATATGTAGCCGGGTTAGGTAACAATGGCATCGCCAATGCTGTGACGAATCCCGATTGCGTGAGCGGATGCAACGTGAAGGTGGAGCGCAGCTACAACTCGACAGAGAACTATAACCCCGCGGCATGGAACAGCAGCAGCAGTGGGGGCACCCATCTTGAGGACAGCCGAAATGGAGAGAGACGCGACGTCTATTTGAATCCGGTGTCTTCCGGGTCGTCCAATGAGGACGCGGGGCAGGTCATCGATGTGACGACGACTCAAAACACGGCGAGCCAGTTTGCGGCACATGGCGGAGAAGAGCCGGCATCGTTCGGACTGGTGGTGAAGCATGAGGCTCTTACGGGAGGGTCCAATCTGTTCCCAGCGGACATCGAAACAGTGCCTTACTTCAAGACGAACTATGACGCCATGACGGTTGTGGGCACGTATAACACCATGGGGCAACATGCTCTCGCGGGACACCAGATCGATTGCTATGGGGTTGGGGATTGCCTGATCGGCTCACAGTTTATCAATGCGTCGGGCGGGTTTCGAGATGAGGCCGATGAAGGTGCTCATCCGTATGACATTCAGATTCGCGAAGACGCGCGGGTGTTTCAGGGGACTTGCAGTTCAGGATGTACACCGGGCTCGTCGGTGGTGATGGTGACGGCAACCTCGGCGCCGGGGACGCAGGGTGAGGGACGCTATCTGATCGATAAAAATCCCGCGAAGGTGATTACGACAGGGTTGCTGACGGGTGGGACAGGAGCGCTGAGCAGTGCACCAGCGGCGGCCGCGACCTTCAGCGGGACGAACTTTCCGGTGAGCGTGTTTCTTGCGACCGCGCAGAGTGCGACTTCGCAGGCAAAAAATATCGCTCCTGGAACTGTGACGATGCCGATTGCAACGAGTGGTGCTCCAGCCGGATTCGCTACGAATACAGCGGCGATTGCAAATCCGAGTGGAGTGGCTTGTATTGCGGAGCCGAACAGTCTGAATCCGAATGAGTTTGAGATGGCCAGCTACTCCGTGGTGGATGGGACGCATCTGCAACTGACGCTGAACCATGTGCATCGGGCGGGCGCGACGATTGCGATTGGCGGATTGTGCGGGTATGGACTGGAAGAGACGGTCGATACGGTGAACGGCATTCGTCAGGTGTTTCCGGTGATTGGATCGTATTCGGCGACGGGCCTTTACTACGCAGGCGGATTGACGGCGATTGTTGGCGTCAGCGGACAGACAGGCGCGTTTCTGAATGTAAGCCTGCAGATTGCTGCCATTGCGCGCAGCGGCAACGTGGTGACGGTGACGACGGCGGGCAACCTGCCGGTCGACCTCAATGGGTTGACGTTGCAGGTCGCCGGAGTCGCAGATGCCAGCTATAACGGGAGCTTTGTGGCGACAACGACGAGCGCGAATACGCTGACGTACGCCGATGCCGGCGCGAACAGCACAAGCACCGGAGGGACCGTGGGGATTCTGACGGGCGGCTATGCGTTGTATCCAATGGCCGAGGTGCTGAGCGTCTTCAATACGACGACGAAGAGCGTCGATGGGCAGATGACGCTGGCTCCGAATACGGTGCAGTGGGCTGCGAACGATCCGGTGGAACAGCCGCACTATTACCAGGAGTCGGTGGTGCCGGACCTGGAGTTTATTTCGCAGACGACGCCGCGTCCAACGGTTCGGGCCACGGCTGGAATCCAGTACGAGCAAAATATGAGTGCTGGCATGACCGGATGGTCGATCGAGAATGCGGCACCGGCAACGAACTACTTCGGCAGCGGGGGAACCCATGCAGTGCCGGCGATGGCGTATGAGGCAACGGGCATCTGGCAGAGGACGATGTCGGCGCAGGCAGGCGAGCAGAGCGTGTTCTCGATTCACTGCAACTCGCATGGATGCGGGAAGTGGAACTCCGGGTACAACCTGTTCGAACTGGATAGCAACGTGGGAGTGGACACGGTGTTCTACCAGCCGCTGACGAGCACGTTGACGATGGGCCTGCGAGGGACCTCGTATGGATTCAGCCCGCAGGCGTTTACGGCGGGAACGATTAATGCAGGGACGATCAATGCAACTACGCTGAATGCACCTCTGAGCGCATCGCAACTGCCGGTGTTTCATGCCTCGGGCAGCGGGCACTCAGCCGGGGGTGTTCCTGATCCGGGAGCAACGGCAGGGACGACACGCTATCTGCGCGAAGATGGGACCTGGGCGACGGTGAGTGCCTCGGGCGGCGCGACAGCATCGCAGATCTCGGCGAATCTTCTGGCTCGTTACGCGCTGACGGACGGGAGCGGCGCGCCCCAGGATTCAAGCGGCAATGGGAACCATGCGACCCTTCCGGGCGGGACGGCGAATCCGGCGTGGACTTCGCAGGGGATTAGCTGCGATGGCGTGGCACAGTACTTCAATTCGACGGGGACACAGACGGCGAGGACGTTCGTGTGGGCGTCGACTGAGACGGTGCCGATCGATGGGCCCTTGCCCCTTGGCCCAACGTATGTCACGCCGTTCGGCGTTGCCGACCTGAGTGTGACCTTTGGAGGGAATAACTACTACGGGAGCCATCCAGGAACGAATCTAGGTGGAAGCTACGCGGACCTGAGCAACGACACGCTTCAAGGCACGCATACGTTCGCCTTGACTCTGGGGACCAATGCTTCGACCGATCCAAATCGTTTTTATGTGGATGGGGTGGAGACGACGTATACAGGAGCGCGCGGGGCCGGGGCTGGCCATGCGACCGCAGCCTATCAGGTGTGTGGCGCCAATAGTGGATATCCATCCTATTTTCCCGGATCGATTTACTACTTTGAAGCGTTCTCCGATGAGAAGCCACCTGCTCAGATTGCCCAGGAGACGAACGTCGTCACACAGATTGTTCAGAGCCGCGGAGTGAAGTTCAAAACGGTTCCGGACCCAACGATCAAGAGCCTCTACATCGCAGTTGGGGACTCGTTGACCGATGGCGAAGGAGTTACTCCGTCGAGCCAGTACATCACACCGAGCGATACGTTCGACGTAGTAAACGAAGGGCTGGGCAACGCGGATACGGACGACATGCTGGAGCTGTTCGATGCGCGGGAGGCACCGCTCTCTCGGCATAATGCCGGGAGGAATGTGCTTCGACTGTGGGCCGGAACGAACGACGTGAGCACGCGTGGAAGGACCGCTCAGCAGGCTCTGGGTGGCATTCGCGCCTACTGCCGCAAGGCAAAGGCAGCAGGGTTCCAGACGATCCTCTCGGACATGATCAGCCGCAGTGGTAACGACAGCAACATGCTTGCGTTGAATGCGCTGCTGACCACGCAGGATACGGGATGCGATCTGGTGCTGGACCTGGCTTCGAATCCGTTGCTGGGAGCGGTGGGGGCAAGTACGAACACGACCTACTTTCAGGGTGACGCCATCCACTTGACGCAGGCGGGTCAACAGAACATCGTTGCCCCGGCAGAGACGCGAGCAATCAATTTACTGGAGCACCTGGGAGGGGCGAACACGAGTCCGACGGTGACAGCGGCGACCTACACGATGGCCGACTACGATCTTTACCTGCCGGTCAGTCCGACGGCGAACGCGGTGGCTGTGACGCTGCCGGACTGCAACTACTTCACGGGACTGACGCGGTCGATCAAGAACCTGCAGAGCTCGGGTACGAATGCGGTGACGGTCGCTCCGGCGGCGGGTCAGTTGATCGATGGGTCGGCGGCTGCGATCACGGTGGCGAATGGCGCGTCGCTGGTGCTGCGGCAGATTGTTCCGAACCGAACGACGGCCGGTTGCACGTGGGTGAAGGTGAGCAATAACTAAGGGCTGCTTGCAAGAGGCGCGGCTTCTCCATGGATTTGGGGAAGCCGCGCTTCGGTTGTGACAGCACTCGAAATGGTGGGAGTGGCGGCGATGCAAGGATCGATACGGGACGTGGAGTGGCTGCTGGCTCTGGGAAAGAGCATGACCGGGCAACCGGGCGTACTGCTGCGAACAGCTCAGGGGCTATTGAAGGTGCGGGACCGCGAGGGCAAGGAGCGGCCCCTGAAGGCGAATGCCGTGCAGCGGGCCTTTGAAGGCTCGTGCGGGCAACGAAACATTGTGCTGAAGGCGCGGCAGATGGGCATGACCACCTGGGTGGCGGCGAGATTTTTTTTGAAGACGATTACGGCTCGCGGTGTGCTGACGGTGC
>Ga0207678_10002932_pt1 | contig 15466 bp, 16 predicted proteins | sample KBSC63metaG_FD_184319 | JGI IMG/M metagenome (GOLD analysis project Ga0207678, IMG submission 184319) | Corn rhizosphere microbial communities from Kellogg Biological Station, Michigan, USA - KBS C6-3 metaG (SPAdes) (version 2) | ecosystem: Host-associated > Plants > Roots > Rhizosphere > Soil ...
GCCATGGCTGTTTGCTGAACGGCCGCGGCTCAGGGTCGCCGCGTCGCCACCAGGCGATAGATCGCCAGCAGGATGAAGGCCCCGACGATGGCGGCGATGAACCCCGCGCCCTCGCCTGTATTGTACCAACCGACCGCGTGCCCGATCCAGCCGGCCACCAGCGCGCCCGCGATGCCGAGCAGGATGGTGATGATGCACCCGCCCGGATCTTTCCCCGGCATCAGCAGCTTGGCGATCGCGCCGGCAATGCCGCCGATCACGATCCAGCCGATGATTCCGTAATTTTCCATTGGCGCCCCTTTCCCTCTGTCGTTCAACCGACCTTCACATTATGTGCGCCAACGCCCGCTCGCGTAACTAGTGCCGCCGTTGGTCGAAAAGCCGTGGCGCGGGGGAAGACGGCGGGGTCTGTTGCACCGGGTGACTTATTGGGGTAATACAGCTGCCCGTCACAGAGCACCGCAAGACACAATCAGGCATGGACATCATGAACAGGGAAACTTCGATTCACTCGTCGGACACGCTCGTCGTCGTCGACCGCTCGCGGCGGCGCCGCCAGCTGATCATCGCGGCGGCGGTCGGGCTCGCCCTGCTGCTTGTCATTCTTGCCCTGACGATGGGCCGCGGCACCTCGGACAAGCCGGCGCAGGGCGCGGGCGCCGGCGCCGGAACCGGCCAGATGCCGACCGTTTCGGTGATCGTCCCCGGACGCACCCAGGTCGCCCGCGTGGTCACGGCCAGCGGCCCGCTCGGCGCGCGCCGCGACCAGCCGGTCGGCATTGCCGGGTCCGGCGGCCGCGTCGTGCGCGTCCTGGTCGATGCCGGCAGCTGGGTGCGCGCCGGCCAGACCCTGGCGGTGATCGACCGCTCGGTGCAGACGCAGCAGGCGGCGCAGCTCGCCGCACAGATCGATGCCGCGAAAGCGCAGGCCGCGCTCGCGCAGTCCGATTATGACCGCGCGCTGGCGCTGCAGGGCCGCGGCTTCGTGTCGAAGGCCGATATCGACGCCAAGAAAGCGGCGCGCGATGCGGCCGTCGCCCAGGTCAAGGTTGCCCAGGCCCAACTCGGCGCGACCCGCGCCCAAATCGGCCAGCTAAGCGTCGTTGCGCCGACTGCCGGCCTGATCCTCGCGCGCAACGTCGAGCTCGGTCAGATCGTCAGCTCGGGCTCGGGCGCCCTGTTCCGGCTGGCCGAGGGCGGGCAGATGGAAATGCGCGCGCAGCTCGCGCAGCAGGACCTCGCCGCCGTTCACGTCGGAAGCCCCGCGCAAGTGACGCCGGTCGGTTCGGACCAGAGCATTGCCGGGACGGTGTGGCAGGTCGCGCCGGTGATCGACCCGCAGACGCGGCTCGGCGATGTCCGCATCGCCGTCCCCTACAGCCCCGCGATGCGGCCGGGCGGCTTTGCCCAGGCGCGGATCACGGCCGGCACGGCCGATGCGCCGTTGCTGCCGCAGAGCGCGGTGCTGAGCGATGACAAGGGCAATTACGTCTATGTCATCGACGCCAAGAACGAGGTCGAGCGCCGCGACGTCCAGATCGGCAATGTCAACGATGCCGGCGTGACGATCGCCTCCGGGCTCAGCGGCAACGAGTCTGTCGTGCTGTCGGCGGGGCCGTTCCTCAACCCCGGCCAGAAGGTCAATCCGAAGCGCGAAGCCGCGCACTGAGACTGCCCCAGGAAAGCTCTTAGCTCATGAACTTCCGTAACATCTCCTCCTGGTGCATTCGCAACCCGGTCCCGCCGATCGTGCTCTTCGTCGGGCTGATGCTCGCCGGCCTCATCGCCTTTTCGGGCATGCAGGTGAACAACAATCCGGACATCGACTTCCCGGCGGCGATCGTCTCCGTATCGCAGCCGGGTGCCGCTCCGAACGAGATGGAGACCCAGGTCACGCAGCGGGTCGAATCGGCGATCCGCGGCGTCAACGGCGTCGACGAGATCAACAGCACGGTCCAGGAGGGCAATAGCCAGACCTTCGTCCAGTTCCAGATCGGCACCCCGACCGACCGCGCAGTCAACGACGTGCGCAATGCGATCGCTCAAATCCGGGGCAACCTGCCGGACGGCATCCTCGAACCGCAAGTGACCCGCGTCGATATCGCCGGTGACCCGATCCTGTACGTCGGTGCCGAGACGACGGACATGAGCCTCGAGGAACTGAGCTGGTACGTCGACAATACCGTGGCCAAGCGGCTGCTCGCGGTGCCCGGCGTTGCCGCCGTCGATCGGACCGGAGGCGTCGATCGGACGATCCGCGTGATCCTCGATCCCGCCGCGCTCGAAGCGCAGGGGATCACCGCCAGCCAGGTCAACCAGCAGCTTCGCCAGAGCAACTTGAATGCGGCCGGCGGCCGCGCCGAGATCGCCGGATCGGAGCAGTCGGTGCGCGTGCTCGGCAATGCGCGCGACGCATACCAGCTGTCGCAGATGCAGATCGCGCTGCCCGGCGGCCGCTTCGTCAAGCTCGCCGACTTGGGCCAGGTGCAGGACAGCTATTCCGAGCAACGCACCATCGCCAAGCAGGACGGCCGCCAGGTCGTCAGCTTCGAGGTCCAGCGCGCCAAGGGCGCCTCGGAAGTCACCACCTACGACAAGGCGTGGGCCGAGCTGAAGAAAATCGAGAAGGAAAATCCGAAGGTCCGCTATTCGGAGATCTTCAACACGGTCGATTACACCAAGGCGCAGTACAAGTCTGCGATGGAAGGGCTGATCGAGGGCGCGATCCTCGCCGTGCTCGTTGTCCTCCTGTTCCTCCGCGACATCCGCGCGACCGGCATTTCGGCGATTGCGATCCCGTTGTCGGCAATCCCCGCCTTCTTCTTCATGAATCTCATGGGGATCACGCTGAATGGCCTGTCGCTGCTCGCGATGAGCCTGGTCGCCGGCGTGCTGGTCGACGATGCGATCGTCGAGATCGAGAACATCGTTCGACACATGCGCATGGGCAAATCGGCCTATCAGGCGGCGATCGACGCCGCGGACGAGATCGGCCTCGCGGTGCTTGCGACGACGATGTCGATCGTTGCCGTGTTCCTGCCGGTGGCGCTAATGCCCGGCATTTCGGGACAGTTCTTCAAGGCGTTCGGCTTCACCGTCGTCATCGCGGTGCTGATGAGCTTGCTCGTCGCGCGCATGATCACGCCGCTGGTGGCGGCCTATTTCCTCCGCTCGCACGGCGTCCAGCCGCACGCCAACTACAAGTGGATGGACATCTATCTGAAGACGCTGAACTGGAGCCTCGATACGACAAAGGCCGTGGCGTATCGGGTGCGGCACCCGGGCGCGTGGGGCTGGATCCTGTCGCTGTTCCGCGACCACCGCATGTACATGGTCGGCGCCGGCTTCGGCGCACTAGCGCTTAGCGGCGTCATGTTCGCGACGCTGCCGATGACCTTCCAGCCGCCGCTCAACCTCGACTTCTCGCAGGTCAACGTGACGCTGCCGCCGGGTGCGACGCTCGCCCAGACCGAAGTCGTCGAGGACAAGGTCGCGGCGCTGCTCAAGAAGGACCTTGACGTCGAGCATGTGTTCGAGCGGGTGAGGGTCGGTGACGGGCACCTCAACGTCGTGCTCAAGAAGGATCGCACCAGGAGCAGCACCGAATTCGAGCGCCAGCACGCTCCCGAGCTCGCCGCGATCCCCGACGCGCGTGTCAGCTTCCAGAGCCAGAACGGCGGCGGGCCGGGCGGCGATTCGCGCGACATCATGCTCTATCTGGGCGGTGACGACCCGGTGAAACTGAACGCGGTCGCCAACCAGATCGCCAAGGAAATGGCGACCATTCCGGGGCTGCGCGCACCGCGTGTCGGCGGCTCGCTCCCACAGCCGGAAATCACCATCAAGCCGCGCCCCGACCTCGCCGCCGACCTTGGCGTCACGACCGCGGCGCTGAGCCAGACGATCCGCATCGCGACTCTCGGCGAGATCGAACAGAACAGCGCCAAATTCTCGCTCGCCGACCGCCAGATCCCGATCACCGTCTCCCTATCGGAGAATGCGCGGCGCGACCTGTCGGTGCTCCAGAACCTGCCGGTGCCCACGTCCGACGGCCGCTCGGTCCCATTGAAGGCGGTCGCCGACATCGGCTTCGGCTCGGGTCCGACCACGATCCAGCGCACCAACCAGATCCGCCGCACCGCGGTCGGCGCCGATCTCGCGCCGGGCGTGGTGAGCGGCGACGTCTGGCCCAAGATCGATAACCTGCCGACGGTCAAGAACCTGCCCCAGGGCATCCAGAAGATGAACCTCGGCCAGCAGAAGTGGCAGGGTGAGCTGATCTATTACTTCGTGCTCGCGCTGATGGCCGGCGTGCTGCTGGTGTTCGCGGTGCTGGTGCTGCTCTACCGCCGCTTCCTCGCGCCGTTCGTCAACATGGGTTCGCTGATCCTGGCGCCATTGGGGGCAGCGATCGCGCTCCATGTCGCCGGCCAGCCGGTCTCGCTTCCGGTGCTGATCGGCATCCTGATGCTGTTCGGAATCGTCGCCAAGAACTCGATCCTGCTGGTCGACTTCGCGGTCGAGATGATGAATCACGGCATGCCCAAGGACGAAGCCATCCACGAAGCCGGGCACAAGCGCGCCCAGCCGATCGTCATGACCACGGTGGCGATGGTCGCGGGCATGCTGCCGATCGCGCTGTCGCTGAGCGGCGATGCGAGCTGGCGCGCGCCGATGGGCGTGACGGTGATTGGCGGCCTCATCTTCTCGACGATGCTGACATTGCTCCTGGTGCCGGCCTATTTCTCGATCGCGATTTCGATCGAATCGCGGTTTAGCCGGCTGTTCCACCGCTTCATCGGCAGCGACGCGCATTCGACCGGGCACGCTGTTCCGGCGGAGTGAACAACCGAAAGTGAACTCGCGCGCCCGCTCGGCTATTGAGCCGGCTATGAGGGCGAACGGCGCACTATCCCGCTTCAACCCGGCGCAGCCCGGCGCGCAGGGCATGAAGGTCGTCGCGACCGGCCTCTTGGTGCTGATGGCCGGGGTGTTCGCGGTCTCGCGCGCGCTCGAGCCCGCTTATCCGTGGCTCGGCTACGTCAAGTCGTTCGCCGAGGCGGCGATGGTCGGCGGTCTCGCCGACTGGTTCGCGGTCACCGCCCTGTTCCGCCACCCGCTCGGCCTGCCGATCCCCCACACCGCGATCATCCCGCGCAACAAGGACCGCATCGGCGAAGCGCTCGCGAGCTTCCTCAAGGAAAACTTCCTCATTCCCGCGGTGGTCGCCCGGCGCATGCGCAGGCTCGATGTCGCGGCGGTCGCGGGCCGCTTCCTGCAGACGCCAAGCGGCGAAGGCACGCGCATCCGTGCCGGCGCGTCGCGCCTGATCGCCGACATTTTCGAAAGCCTCGACGACGAGCGTTTGGGCGGCATCGTCAAGGGCGCCATCGCCACCCGGCTGCGCAACACCGAGATCGCGCCGCTGCTCGGGCATGCGCTCGCTTCCGCGATCAACGAGGACCGCCACGTGCCGATGCTCGAGGCGGCTATTCGCTGGACCGCGCGCGCGCTCGACGCCAACGAGGAGCTGATCCGCGAGATGGTGCGCAAGAAGGCGAACTGGGTGCTGAAGCTCGCCGGGCTCGATGAAAAGCTCGCCGACGCGATCATCGACGGGCTGAAGAAGCTCACCACCGAAATGTCGACCGATCCCGCCCACCCCGTGCGAAGGAAGATCGAGGAAGCGCTGGCGCAGCTCGCCAACGACCTCCAGACGCGGCCCGAGACCCGCGAGCGGGTCGAGGCGATCAAGGACCAGCTGCTCGATAATCGTTCGGTGAGCCAGTGGCTCGACACGTTGTGGCAGAAGGGCCGCGAGGCGATTGTGCGCGCGGCGCGCAATCCGGACGCGGCGCTTGCCGGCAAGCTCGGCGACGTGCTGAAATCGATGGGCGGCACGCTCGAGCATGACGCGCGTATCCGCTACGCCATCAACCAGTTCGCCCGCCGCGCCGTCGTCGGCATGGCGGCAAGCTACGGCGGGTCGATCGTCAAGCTGGTGTCGGAAACCATCCGCAGCTGGGACGCGCGGACGGTCACCGGCCGGCTCGAGGCCGCGGTCGGGCGCGACCTGCAATATATCCGCATCAACGGCACGCTGGTGGGCGGACTCGTCGGACTGGTTTTACACGTGCTGGATAGTCTGTGAGGGATCCGAGGCTCGACGAGCTGGCCGAAAGCGCGCGCAACCGCGGCCTGAAGCTGGTCCGCTCGCGCGTGCGCACCCCGTCGAAGCGGCGTTTCGGCAAGGTCGGCCTCACCGACGCCAACGGCAAACCGCTGTTCGGCATGGATACGAAGGGACCTGCCGCGACACTGGAGGCCGTCGAAGACTATCTGCGCGGTCTCGACGCGCGGGACTGGGGCGCATCGCTCAATGCGCGAGAGCCCGTTGCGAGGCGCAAGCCGGCGAGCCCGGGCACCGAGCCGCGCGCCAGGGCCGCGCCCAAACCCAGGCCGACACCTCAACCAAAAGTGCGCGAGGCGCGGCCAAGCGACGCGGCTCGGCTGGTCGAGCTCATCCGCGAGCTCGGCCACGAGATCGACGAGAAAATCGTCCGCAGCAATCTCACCACGTTGAAGAAGCTCGGCGAAACACCGCTCGTCGCTGAGCTCGGCCGCGACGTCGTCGGGCTCGTCGGCGTGCATCGCATGGTCACCGTTCACCGGCCAGCGCCGGTCGGCCGCATGCCGGTCCTGGTCGTCGCGAAAGCCGCGCAAGGGCATGGCATCGGTCGCATGCTGGTCGATGCCGCCGAACAATGGTGCCGCGACAAGGGATGCGGCCTCATCGAAGTAACCAGCAACGACCGCCGCGCCGAGGCGCACGCTTTCTACCGCCACATGGGCTACGAGCGCACCAGCATCCGCTTCATGAAGAAGCTCCAGGGCGCCCTTTGACTTCCGCCGTTCCAGACCCCACTTTGTTTTCCATGAGTTGTGAGTCCTTCCGCCGCTTCACTGTCCATTCGGGACAGCTTCCCGCGCGAGCCTAGCCCCCGCGCCCGCAGTCGCGTGCACGGGGGGGACTGAACAACTCAACGCGTTTCAAACACAAGGAATTCACTAAATGGCCACTGTCCGCGCGGGCTGTGCGCGCCCGCCCATTCATTTGCTTGCTTCTGAGTCCGATATGGTCGCGACGCTTGCGCTCCAGGCCGAACACCGCCAGCCGGTCGTCGCCGCCATGCTGCTCGAGGAGATCGAGCGCGCCGAGCTGCACGAGGCCGACACATTGCCGGACAATGCCGTGACGATCGGTTCCGAGGTCGATTTCGTCGACGAGCGCACGCACCAGCTGCGCTCGGTCGAGCTCGTGCTTCCCGCGATGGCGAACATTGCCGAAGGCCGGATTTCGATCCTGACGCCGATGGGCGCCGCGCTGTACGGGCTCACCGCCGGGCAGTCGATCGACTGGCCCGACCTCGACGGTCACGAGCGGCGCATCCAGATCGTGCGCGTGCGCCAGCCCTATCTCGAGCCGCCGCCGGCCGCCGCCTAGGCGCCGCCGCGGCGCTCGATCGTGGCGCCGACCGCGCTCAATTTCTCCTCGAGCCGCTCATAACCACGGTCGAGGTGATAGACCCGCAGCACCTCGGTCTCGCCCTCGGCGGCGAGTCCGGCAAGCACCAGGCTCATGGATGCGCGCAGATCGGTTGCCATGACGTTGGCGCCGGTCAGCTTGTCGACTCCGCGGACGATCGCCGAGCGTCCGTGGATGTCGACATCCGCGCCCATGCGGCGCAGCTCCGGCACGTGCATGTAGCGGTTCTCGAAGATCGTCTCCTCGAGGAAGCTGTCACCCTCGGCGCGGGTCAGCATCGCCATGAATTGCGCCTGCATGTCGGTTGCGAAGCCGGGGAACGGCGACGTCGACAGCGCGAGCGGTTTCAAACCCCCATCGGCGCTGACCTTGATGCCGCGGTCGTGGAACTCGATGATCAAGCCGGCCTGGGCGAGCGCGTGGAGCGTCGCCCGCATATCGTCGGGCCGCGCGCCGATGAGGTCGATCGAGCCCCCTGTGATCCCTGCCGCGCAGGCATAGCTTCCCGCTTCGATGCGGTCCGGCATGACCTGATAGGTGGTGCCGTGGAGGCCCTCGACCCCGTCGATGGTCAGGTGCGCCGAGCCGATCCCGCGGATGTTCGCGCCCATCGCGACCAGCAGGTTGCAGAGGTCGACGATCTCGGGCTCGCGCGCCGCATTGAACAATTGTGTGCGGCCGGTGGCGAGCACCGCGGCCATGATCGCATTCTCGGTGGCGCCCACCGAGACCACCGGAAAGCTGTAGTCGCCGCCCGGTAGCCGCCCCTTCGGAGCCGTCGCTTTGACATAGCCGGCGGTCAGCTCGATCTCCGCGCCGATACATTCGAGCGCCTTCAAGTGGAGGTCGATCGGCCGGTCGCCGATCGCGCAGCCGCCGGGCAGCGACACGGTCGCCTCGCCCATCCGCGCGAGCATCGGGCCGAGCACCAGCACCGAGGCGCGCATCTTCCTGACCATGTCGTAGGGCGCGACGGTCGAGACGATGTCGTCGGCTTGCAGCGTCATGCGCCGGCCGAACTCGCCCCTCTTCACGCCCGCGACGCTGGTCGAGACGCCGAGCATGTTGAGGAGGTGGCTGAAGGTGTCGACATCGGCGAGCCGTGGCAGGTTGGTCAGCGTCAGCTTCTCGGCCGTGAGCAACGCGCACGGCATCAGTGTCAGCGCCGCATTCTTGGCGCCGCTGATCGGGATTTCGCCCTTGAGGGTGCTTCCGCCCCGGATCCAGATGCTGTCCACGGCGCGGCTTTAGCCGCTTCTCCCCTCCCTGCAAGGGAGGGGAATCAAGCCTTCTCCAGCGTGCACTGCAGCGGGTGCTGGTTCTCGCGGGCAAAGTCGATGACTTGCGTGACCTTGGTCTCCGCGACTTCGTAGGTGAAGACGCCGCACACGGCGATGCCCTGCTGGTGGACCTGGAGCATCACCCGCGTCGCGTCCTCGATGCCCATCGAGAAGAAGCGCTGCAGCACCAGTACGACGAACTCCATCGGCGTGTAGTCGTCGTTGAGCATCAGAACCTTGTAGTTCGACGGCTTCTTGGTCTTGGGCCGAGTGCGGGTCGCAACCCCGGTCTCGATCTCGTCGAGGCCATCGTCATCGGGGCCCGCGCCCATCATGATCGGTTTCGGAATCATCTGCCCCTAAAATATGGCAGCCGGCGAAGAAGCGGCAAGGCGGCAATAAGCAGCAAATCGGTAAAAAAATGGCGGCCGCCCCGTTTACCGGAGCGGCCGCCGACAGTCGTTGCCCTGACTTAGGAGGGGAGAGGGTCAGGCAACGAGGGTATTGAAGCGCTCGGCATTGGCCGAGGCGCGGTTCGACAGTGGCTGGAACGCCTCGCCGGCGAGCTTCACCAGCGATTCGGTCAGGCGCGAGCTCTCGGCGACCGCGCGATCGAACGACGCACGCGCAAAATCGCCCTGCAGCTGCAGATATTCGGTCGGCGACTTGGCTTCGGCGAGCGAGCGGATCGCGTCCGCGGCCTGCTCGAAACCGTCGCGGCTCGAGGTGACGGCGTCCTGGCCGATCGAGCGGGCGCCCTCGGCCGCGACGCGGCTCGCCTCGACGACCGCCTCGACGTTCGCACGGGCGAGGTCGGCAAGCTCTTCGGCAACCTTCTGGCTGCGCTTGGCGAACTCCTGGCCGCGCTCATTGGCGTCGGCGAGAATCGACTGGAATGGCGCAAAGGCCGGGATGGCGTCAAAGCCGGGATAAGCGTTCTTGGTCACGGTTTCATTCCTTTCCTGGGCCGCGGCGGCGGCCTTGCGGGTCTTTTTCGCGGCGCGGCGGCTTGCCGCCTTGGCAGTGGCCTTGGTGGCGACGGTGTCGCGCTTCACGCGGCGAGTAGTCGCGGCCCGAGCGCGCTTCGCCGCCTTGGCGCTATCCTTGACGACCGTCTCGGTCGTATCGGCGATCGCTTCGACGACCTTGGCCGGAGCGTCGGCGGCAATCTGCGCCTCGCCTTCCACCTTGGTTTCGTCTGCCATCGATTCGCTCCTTCGTATTTGTTGCAGTGCACAATAACCACTGCACTGCAGCATTTCAAGAGCTTTTTTGTGCGCCGCACCATCCGGTCGCTTGACGGGCACGGCCCGCCCGAAGCAAGAGCGGCCATGGACCCCAGCAGCAAGCAGCCGACCCGCGAACGACGCGGCCTCCTGATTGTCCTCTCCTCCCCTTCCGGCGCGGGCAAATCGACCATTTCACGGCTGCTGCTGGATGCGGACAGCGCGGTCACCATGTCGATTTCGGCCACGACGCGCCCGATGCGCCCGGGCGAGGTGGACAGGGTCGACTATCATTTCGTCGACGACGCCGAGTTCGACCGGATGATCGCGGCGGGCGAGTTCGTCGAATGGGCGCACGTCTTCGGCTATCGCTACGGCACGCCCAAGGCTCCGGTGAAGGCGGCACTGCGGCAGGGCCGCGACATCTTGTTCGACATCGACTGGCAGGGCGCCCGCCAGCTCGAGCCCGATTTCGGCGAGCATCTTGTCACCATCTTCCTGCTGCCGCCGTCGATGGCCGAGCTCGAGCACCGGCTGCACACGCGCGGCCAGGATTCCGCGGCGGTGATTGCCGACCGAATGCGCCGGGCCGCCGACGAGATCGACCACTGGGCGGAATATGATTATGTGCTCGTCAATCGCGACATGGACGATTGCCTGGCGCAGGTGCAGGCGATCGTCAGCGCCGAACGCTCCAAGCGCGTGCGGCAGACCGGCCTCGTCGACTTCGTCCGCGACCTGATCGGGCCCCAGCACTAGCGCGGCATCATCCCGGCCTTGAGCCGGAATCCACTTTTTCTCTCATGCGCCTGAAGAGGGTGGACCTCGGATCAAGTCCGCGGTGACGGTTAGTCCACCAACTCCAGAAGCCGCGCGCCGGCCATGAAGTCGCGGCGACGGTTGTCGAGTGCCTTTTCGGCCTCGGCATCCGCGCCCCATTGGTCGAGCTGCCATTGCTCGTCGATGCTGACCGCCTTCCACGCCTCGTCAGCGCCGATCGCCTTCTCGATCACCGCCAGCCCAGCCACCAGCGAACCGCCGACTGTGACCAGCGGCGACAGTCCGGCAAGCTGGAACGCGTCGAGCGCGGCGATCGCATGGCTCAGCCGCTCGACGGTTGCGCCTGGCTGCGCCACGTGCATCAGGCCGCAAGTCGTCGCGAAATCCACGTCGTAGCGCCGCCGCGCCCAGGCGAGCAGCGGGTCCCAGCTCAGCTCCTGTTGGGCCACCAGCTCGCGCGGGCCCTCCACGCGGTAGCAGGCGAGATCCGCCTCGGCGTAGCGCGCCAGCCCTTGCGCGAACGCCTGCCGGTCGGGCGCGACGCGGTCGATCGCGGCGTTGGCGAGTCCCGTGAGCGGCATTGCCCGCGGGTCGACGGTTTCGCCGACCGAACGCCACTCTTCGGCGATGGCCTCCGCCAGGGCTTGCGTGGGGACCGCCAGCGCGGCGCGCGCCGGAGTCTTCAGCGACCGGCCATCGAGCAGGATGGCCCAACCGGATTTGTCGGGCTCGACCGTTACGTCCGTCCAGAAGCGCTTCACCTGTCGCGCTCGTCCTTCGCGTCCCAGCTCTTCTTGAGCAGCCGCGGCGCCACGAAGGCATCGATGGCGCCGATGATCGCGACGATCGCGCCGAGCTGCGGCCAGCCGCCGGTGCGCAGGAGATCGCTGTAGATGATAGCGATCCCGAGGAAGAAGATCGCGACCCCGCCGAAGCGCACCAGCGTATAGAGCAGCAACCGCTGCCGGGCGAGGTCCTCATCCATTCTTAGCGGCTCCCGATCAGGTCGCGGACAGCGAGCGGCGTCTCCGCCACCGCGATCGCTCCGGCGGCGATCAGCTCGTCTGCCTCGTGATAACCCCAGCCGGCGCCAATGCCTGTCGCGCCGGCGGCGCACGCCATCGCCATGTCGAAGCTGGTATCGCCGAGCACGATCGTGGTCTCGGCCGCGGCCCCGGCATCGGCGATCGCCTGGGCGACCATCGACGGGTGCGGCTTGGACGGGTGGCGGTCGGCGGTCTGCAGCGAAACGAACCGCGCGTCGATCCCGTGGCTCTCGAGGCAGTGCTTGAGGCCGCGATCGGACTTGCCGGTTGCGACGGCGAGGAGCCAGCCCTCGGCCTCGAGCGCGTCGAGCAGCTCGAGCACGCCGTCGAACAGCGGCTCCTCGACGCGGCCGGCCGCGCGCAAGGCGATGAACGCGCTTTTGTAATCGTCGGCAAGCTGGAGATGCCGATCAGCCTCTTCGTCGGGCAGCAAGGCGGCCATCGCTTCCACCAGGCTGAGCCCGATGACGCGCCGGGAAACGTTCGGCGGCGGCACGGCATACCCGTTCTGCTCGAAGCTCGCCTTCAGGGCGGCGGTAATCGTTGCGCCGCTGTCGACGAGAGTCCCGTCGCAATCGAAGATCGCCAGGCGGTTCACCGCCGCTTCCCCTTCGTATCCGAGCCGCGGGCGCGCCGCTCGCCGCGCCGTTCGCGCCTCCGTGCCTTGCCCGCCGCGGCAGCCTTGCGCTGCCTCGCTTCGGGCGAAGGTGGCGCCTTCTGTTCGAGCGGCATCGAATCGCCGGCCATCGGGCTGAAGCCCAGCATGGCCAGGCTCTCCGCGAAATGCGGCGGCAGGTCGGCGGTCACGTCAATCAAGGCTCCGCCCGGAGCATCGATCCGGATGCGCCGCGCATGAAGGTGCAGCTTGCGGCTGATGCCGCCGGTCAGGAACGCCTCGGCCCCGCCATATTTCGGGTCGCCGACGATCGGATGCCCGATCGCCGCCATATGCGCGCGCAGCTGGTGGGTCCGGCCGGTCAGCGGCTGAAGCTCGACCCAGGCGGCGTGATTTCCCGCGCGCTCGACCACCCGCCACCGGGTCTTCGCCGGAAGCCCGTGCTCCTCGCTAACGTGCATCTTCTCGCCACCGGTTCCGGGTTGCTTGGCGAGCGGCGCGTCGATCGTTCCTTCGTCGACATTGGGCACACCGACGACCAGCGCCCAATAGACCTTGCGCGCGGTGCGGCCGGAGAAAGCCTTGGCGAAATGGCCCGCCGAACGCGCACTCCGCGCGACCAGCAGCGCACCGGACGTATCTTTGTCGAGCCGGTGGACGAGCTTGGGCCGACCCGCCTCGCCGGCGAGGCCGTCGAGCAGCCGGTCGAGATGCTGGTGGGTCTTGGTCCCGCCCTGCGTCGCAAGCCCGGGTGGCTTGTTGAGCACGAACGCGGACGGGTCTTCGTAGATCACCATGTCGCGAACGAATTGCTCCTCTTCCGCAGTCAGCGGGTCGCGCCGCGGCTGAGGGCGTGCGGGGCGCGCGGGCGCGCTGTCGAGCGGGGGAACGCGGATTTCCTGGCCGGCCTCGACGCGGTCGCCGGGAACGGCGCGCTTGCCGCCGAGGCGCAGCTGGCCGGTCCGCGCCCAGCGCGAAACCGTGTTGAAGCTGACCTCCGGCAAGTGCCGCTTGAACCAACGGTCGAGCCGGATGCCGTCGTCGTCTTCTGCGACGGTGAAGGTGCGTGCTTCGTTCACGCTCGGGCGCTTAGCGAATGCTAAGCGTCTCGTCCCGCCCAAAACTCGAATGCCTGTCGCTGGATGTTCTTGATCAACTTCATGGCGTCCGGCCCTTCCCACAGGCCGGTGTAGCCGTGCTTCCTGGCGCCCCCGATCCACCAGCCCTGGCCGGGCAAGCCGTCCGACTGGCGCACGACGAGCACCGCCAGCTCGGGCTCGCCGCGCTCGGCGGCTTCGTCGTCGATGAACGTGAGGACCTTGCACAAGGCGCGCATCTTCGGCCGCGTGAAATCATGCCCGAGCAGCTCGAGCACTTCCGAATAGCTGATCGCATCGCCGGCGCGCGCAGTGGCGATCAGAATTGCGCGGACCTCCGCCGGATCGGCAAGCAGCCCGGCCGTCTCGCTCATGTTTCCGGCTGCTGAGCCACCGGCGTCAGCTCGAATACGTCCAGCTTCGACGTGCTCTGCGGCCACGGGATCACGAGGCGCCATTTGAACGGAGCGATCCGTTCGAAGACGCCGGCCATGTTGCGCTTGGGATCGTCGCCGTATGCGAGCGGCTGGTCCTCATTGCCGAGCGCGAGGCTGCCGAGGAACACCAGCCTTTTGGGATCGTCGTCGAGCCACAGCCGCCCAGCCGGACGCTGGCTGCCGGTCTGCTTGACGATCGTCAGCAGGTCGCCCTCGACCTCGACGTAGCAGAAGAAGGGTTTGAAGCTTTCATACGATTTGTCCTTGGGCGTCGCCTTGCCGAGCTTGATCAGCCGGCAATTATAGCTCCCCGGCGTCGGCTCAGGCCTCGGCAGGCCCGCGCGGGGCAGCAGCAGCTTCCCTTCGCGCCGGACGTCGCCGGCATTGGTCTTGTTGGCGTCGTCGAGCGCCTGCTGCCAGGCGAGGCCGAGGCGCGCGATGCGGTCCTGGTCGGCGGCCGTCGCCAAGGCCTTCCAGGCTTCAGACTTCGGTGGCGGCCCAACTTCGACGCTCGCGCGGACGCCAGGCGGCAGGTTCGACTTGGTCGCGCAGCCGGCGAGCATGCCCAGCATCGCCGCGCCGGTCAGGATCAAAGTACCAAGTCGTGCCATGCAGAATTCAGGCCCCTCCGCTCGTACCGCTCCCAACTAACTGGCAGGCGGCTGTTTCGGTTTCAACCAATGCCGCGCTCACCATGGTCTTTCATGCAGCGCTCACCGCCGCTAGGCGCACGGCGAATGAACACCACCGGAACGGCGGGAGAGGACCACTCGCGCAGCGGCTTCATGCTCGGCCTCGCCGCCTACGCGCTGTGGGGCGTGCTGCCGATTTACTTCAAGGCGATCGCAGCGGTCGGGGCGGTCGACATCGTCGCGCACCGGGTTTTGTGGTCGCTGCCGTTCCTCGCCTTGCTGATTGCCGGCACGCGGGCGTGGCCGAAGGTGCAGGCGGCGATCGGCGACCGGCGCACGCTTCTCATTCTGCTGGTGACGGCGGTGCTGATCGGCGCCAACTGGCTGCTCTACGTGCACGCGGTCAACAACGGGCACATCCTCGCGGCAAGCTTCGGTTACTATCTCAACCCGCTCGCCAACGTGCTGCTTGGCCGCTTCGTGCTCAAGGAGAAGCTCAGCCGCCTGCAGTGGATCGCGGTCGCGATCGCCGCGGCCGGCATGTCCGTCCTCGGGGCCGGAGCGCTCAGCCAATTGTGGATCAGCCTCACCCTGTGCGGCACCTTCGCGCTCTACGGACTGCTCCGGAAAGTGGTCGCCGCCGACGCCGTTTCCGGCCTCGCCATCGAGACCGCGATCCTGTTTCCAGCGGCGCTGCTGTGGCTCGGATGGCGGCACTTCGCGGGCGCGCCGATCATGGGCAACAACGGTTTCGAGATGACGCTCCTGCTGCTTGCCGGCATCATCTCGACCACCCCGCTGTTGCT
>Ga0207678_10002933_pt1 | contig 15459 bp, 11 predicted proteins | sample KBSC63metaG_FD_184319 | JGI IMG/M metagenome (GOLD analysis project Ga0207678, IMG submission 184319) | Corn rhizosphere microbial communities from Kellogg Biological Station, Michigan, USA - KBS C6-3 metaG (SPAdes) (version 2) | ecosystem: Host-associated > Plants > Roots > Rhizosphere > Soil ...
GGGTTGCTGTCGATTCCGCGCGTCGTCGCGCTTGAGCCATCCCGCATGAGGCCGCCCGGATTCCTCCGGGACGCGATCTGCCAGCGTCAGGCCCGTCGCCTCCGGTTTCCCGGACGGTTGCGGTTGCTGGTCCTCTATCACCCGGCGCAGTACCCGCTCGCGCGGGCTCTGCGCGGCCACTACCGAGATTTGGAGCTGTGGTACATCCCGCCCGAGCGCGAGAGCCTGCAAGCCGCGGATGAAGCTCTCGGGCGGGAACTGGCGGCTTTGGACGAGGTGGCGCGGGAACGCGCCACGCAGGTGCTCGTGACCAGTGAGCACTACGTCGATGACGCATCCCTTCGGATGCGCCTGCGCGAACTCGGCGTGATCAACCCCCGCGCTTTCCTTCCCGGCACACGGTCACAATGGCGGCGATCCCGGTTACCGCCCGGATCACGAGGGTCCGTCCAGATCACGAGGGCCCGTCCGGATGCGCGGCGAACGTCGCGGCGGCGGCGGCCGTGGCGACGCGGAGCGCGGTCTTGGCGGGCGCGGCGCGACCGCTTACGGCCACCGTGACGTAGGCGCCGGCGCCGGCCGGGGCGCCGTTGCCGCCGCCGGCCGGCGTCGAGTCGGTGGCGGCGATCAGCAGCTGGGCGGGAATCCAGACCGCCGCCTGCGAGCCGGGGACGGTGGCCGGGACCGGCTGCTGGGCTGGGTCGTTGGCTCCTCCGTTGCCGAACACCTGCGACTGGTGGGAGATCTCGGTGTCGAACTCGGTATAGGCGCGCGGCCCGGCCTGCGAATTTATGGTCACCTTGACCTGGCTGCCGGTGAGCACGCACCGCAGGTCTGCGGCCGCCGGGTTGACGATGCGCTCCGTCAGCGGGGAACCGAACGCCTTCGCAGCGGCCTCGCGGGCACCGCCGCAAACCCTTTGGGCGAGGGCGTTGCTGGCTGCTTGGCTGCCGGATGCGTGGGTGCTGGGTGCCGTGGGGCTGGATGCCTGGGCGCTGGGGGTGGAAGTGCTCGACCCTCCGCAGCCGGCCAGCAGCGCGCACCCTGCCAAGACGGCGAGGCCGTGAACGACCCCGCTGCCGCTTCGTATTCCCCTCATAACCATCAGTATCACATCAATTATCCGGGCCGGCGGGCCTGACCGATAGCGCACGGGCTAGATGGTTCGTGAAGACGTTGTCCGGCGGGCAGCGGCGGCGGCTTGAGGTCGCGCCCGGACCTTGAGCGCCGACGTTACGCCAAGGCGACGGCCAGCAGGATTAGCGCGGGCAGCAGTACGGCGGCCAAGGCCGGCCAAGACCACGTGGCCGTTGGCTGGGACTGGGGCTGGGGGGCTGGGGCGGGGGTTGCCGGGCGGGTGCGTTCGCGGTCGGCTCTTGTGTCCAGGCGTACCGCCATTGCCTTTGCCGGCGGGAGGGAGGCCAGGTATCGCGCCTCGTCTGGGAGGCGGGAGGACGGCGTCGCGCCGACGCCGTCACCGCCGTAACCGCTACGGGCCACGCCTAGTCCCAGGCCCAGGCGGGCTAGCGCGCCGCGGGACATCGGGTCGCGGGGGCGGGGCGGGCCTGCGGCGATCTTTCGCCTGGCGCGAGCGGAAACGTAGAGCGCCCAGCAGTCCACCTTCTCGCTGTCCGCGCTGGTCACCGCCGCCTCAGGGGTAGCGGCGAACCCGCGTGCGACATCAGCGCCCGGCGCCCGCCGGTAGTGGACCCGGACCCACTCGCCGGTGTCGACCAGCGTGATCAGACGCCATGGGATGACGTGCGTCCGGTACGGGTTCACCACCGTGATCCCGTCGTCGTCGGCGATAACCTTCGGGCGCAGCGCCAGCGTGTACGCCAGGCCGGTCACCAGCAGCAGGATGGCGGAAATGACCGCGCCGAAGCGGGCGTCCGATATCCCCTGGACCGCGTCGTCGATCACGTTGAGCGCGACGAACGCGACCCACACCCACCAGAAGATGACCGGCCCGGCGAGCCGGTAGCGCTCTGTCACGTAATCCGGACGCGCGGGTCAAGCGCCGCGTAGACGAGGTCGACGATGATGTTCGCGAGCACCACGAACACCGCGGCGATGATCACGAACCCGATGATCACCGGGAGGTTGTCGTTACCGACCGCCTGGATCGAAGTCTGGCCGATGCCGCCAAGACCGAACACTTGCTCCACGACGACAACGCCGCCGAGGAGCTGGCCGATGTCCACGCCCAGTTGCGACACCACCGGCGTGAGCGCGGCGCGGACGGCATGACGGAAAACAACCCGTCGTTCTGACAGACCTTTAGCTCTTGCTGTGCGGATGTAGTCTTCGCCGAGCGTCTCAAGCAACTGCCCGCGCGACAGCCGCGTGTAGATGGCCGCCTGGACGGTGGCGAGGGTGATCCACGGCAGCAGCATGTGCCCGACGAACGGGCCGATGCCAGAGGTGATGCCCGCGTAGCCGGTGTTGATCCAGTGGAACCCGCCCGAGTAGAGCGGCTGGAAGACGAACCCTACCAGCAGCTCGCCGACCACGAACGTCGGCATCGACAGGCCGACCAGCACGCCGACCGACGCGACCCGGTCGAAGACCGACCGGGCCCGGGTCGCGCTGATGATCCCGACGCTGAGACCGAAGACCAGCCACAGCACCGTCGCGCCGAGGACCAGCGAAACCGTAGGCGGCAGGTCCTGCTTGAGCATCTGGTCCACGGTCACGCCGGTGAAGTACGAGAACCCGAGGTTCCCGTGCAGCAGGTTGTCGAGGAAGTGCCAGTACTGGGTCATGATCGAGTCGTTGAGCCCGAGGTTGTTGATGACCTCGTTGATGACCTGCGGGGTCGCGGCCCGACCAGCGAGCTGGCGCGCCACGGTCTGCACTGGGCGGGCGAAGAACAGGAAGAACGTGACCGTGGCAACTACCCACACCACGATGGCGCCGGTAAGGAGCCGACGGATCAGGTACCCGACAATAGCCATGCTTGATCTGCCTGCCCTTACTTGCCTGGCTGCTGAGCTTGGACGGTCACGGCGCGTGCCTTCCGCTTGCCCCGGCGCCGCAGGCGGCGGGCGGCGATCAGCCGCTCGGTCCGCGGGTCCATCGCGTCCCTGATCCCGTCTCCCAGGAGGTTGAACGCGAGCGTGGTGATCAGCAGGAACAGTGCGGGGAACACGACGTACCACCAGGCGACCTGGTAGAAGTTCGACGCGTCGGAGAGCATGTTGCCCCAGCTCGGGGTCGGCGCCTGGATGCCGAGGCCGAGGAAGGACAAGGTGGACTCGAACACGATCGCGGCCGGGATCAGCAGGGTGCCGACGACGAGCACCGGGGCGAGCAGGTTCGGCAGGATGTCGATGAACATGATCCGGAACGGGCCGGCACCAAGCGACCTGGCCGCCTCGATGTACTCCTTCTCTTTCAGCGAGAGCGCCTGGCCGCGCACGATCCGCGCGATGCCCGCCCAGGAGAAGAACGTGATCAAGACCATGATGAGCGTCAGGCTCGGCCCGAACACCGTGGCGAGGGCTATCGCGAGCAGTATGAACGGGAACGCGAGGACCGCGTCGGTGAACCGGGCGAGGATCGTGTCGATGATCCCGCCGAAGTAGCCCGCGATCAGCCCGATGCTCACGCCGAGCACGATGGCGATCAGCGTGCTGACCACGCCGACGAACAGCGAGATGCGCGCCCCGTACAGGACACGGACGAGCAGGTCACGGCCGGTGGAGTCGGTCCCGAGCAAGAACCCCGCCACCCCTGGTCCGACTGGGTTGCCCGAGGCGTCCTCGCCGGTGTCCGGGTACGCGGTGTCCACCGCGTGGTGGGTGAGGGCCGCGACCGCGGGCGCGGCGATGGCGGCTATGACCATGAGGATGATGACCGCGAGCGCGATCATCGACACCGGGTCATTACGCAGCCGCCGCCAGGTCAGCTGCAGCTGGGTGCGGCCCTGGACGCTGCGGGCGGACTCCAGGTTGTCGGCCGCCTGCTGGGCATCAAACCCGGCTTCTTCCAGGATGCTCACGAGAGTTCCTCCTTAGCCGCGCTGTTCACCGCGCTCTTGGCCGGGCTCTTGGCCGGGCTCGCGGTGATGCTGGCCGGCACCGCCGCTCCGGCGGTGGCCAGGTTCTCGCCGGGCACGACCGGGAAGTGGCACGCGGTCACGTGCGCCCAGCCACCGGGAACGTCGGTGGCCGATTCGCCTTCCGGCTCTTTTCCAGGATCCCGAACGAGCGCTGGTTCCACCCGGGCGCAAATCTCCTGCGCCTTGGGGCAGCGGGGATGGAAGCGGCATCCCGCGGGCGGGTCAATCGGCGACGGCACGTCCCCGACGAGGATGATCCGCTGCCGTGCCGCCGCGGTGTCCGGGTCCGCAGCGGGCGCGGCGGACAGCAGGGCGACCGTGTAAGGGTGGCGCGGCTTGTCGTAGAGGTCCTCGGCGGGGGCGGACTCGCCGACCCGGCCCAGGTACATGACGGCCACCTTGTTGCTGACGTGCCTGACGACCTCAAGGTCGTGGGCGATGAACAGGTAGGACAGCCCGTACTCCGCCTGCAGGTCCTTGAGCAGGTTGAGGATCTGCGCCTGGATGGAGACGTCGAGCGCGGAGACCGGCTCGTCGCAGATGATCAGCTTGGGCCGCAGGGCGAGCGCGCGGGCGACGCCGATGCGCTGCCGCTGACCGCCGGAGAACTCAGCGGGGAAGCGGTTGAAGTGCTCCGGGTTCAGGCCGACCCGCTCCATCAGTTCCTGCACCTTGCGCTTGCGCTCGGCGCCTGTGGCGATCTTGTGGATGGCGAACGGGTCGCCGATGATCGCCCCGACCCGGCGGCGCGGGTTCAGGCTCGAGTACGGGTCCTGGAAGATCATCTGGACCTCGCGGCGAAGCGGCCGCATCGCACTCCGGCTCAGCTTGGTGATCTCCGTGCCGTTGAAGATCACCTTGCCCTTGGTGACCGGGATGAGCCCGGCGACGCACCGCGCCAGGGTGGACTTGCCGCTGCCGGTCTCGCCAACCAGCCCAAGCGTCTTGCCCTGCTCGATAACCAGCGACACATCGTCAACTGCGTGCACGTGGCCCACGGTGTGCCTGATGAAGCCGCCTGCCTTCACGGGGAAGTACTTGACCACGTTCTCCACGCGGACGAGGACGTCGTCTCCTCTTTCGGCCGCCATCAGGCCACACTCCCCTCGTTGTCCGAGGTCGTCTCTGTTTCCGTGGTGTCTGCTTCGGTAGCGGAAACCCCGAGTTCCGCGAGAGCGGCGGCGACTACGTCGGCCGCTTCCTGGCCGCGCTCGGCCATGACGACCTGCTCGCGGAGTTCCTCTGCCGCCGCCGACAGCCCGGCCGCGGTGGCCGGCAGCCAGCAGGCCGAGAGGTGCCATCCGCTTTCGGCGACCGGGTGGAGCACCGGCTCCTCCGCCAGGCACTTGTCGAACACGTAGCCGCAGCGCGGATGGAACTTGCACCCGGAGGGGAGGTTGATGAGGCTGGGCGGAGACCCGGGGATGGGCTTGAGCCGGCCGCCCGCGGCCTTGCTGCTCGGGATGGACTCAAGCAGGCCCTTGGTGTACGGGTGGTGCGGCGCGTAGAAGATGTCCCGCTTGGGTGCTTGCTCCGCCGCGCGGCCCGCGTACATGACCATGACCTCGTCGGCGATGTCGGCGATCACGCCGAGGTCGTGGGTGATCATGATCAGCGCGGTGCCGAGTTCCTGCTGGAGCCGGAGCAGGAGGTCGAGGATCTGCGCCTGCACGGTCGCGTCGAGCGCCGTCGTGGGCTCGTCCGCGATGATGAGCTTGGGTTCGAGGGCGAGGGCCATCGCGATCATCGCGCGCTGCCGCATGCCGCCCGAGAACTGGTGCGGATAGTCCTGGACGCGCGTCTCCGGCTTGGGGATGCCGACCATGCGGAGCAGTTCGACCGAGCGAGCCGCCGCCTCCTTCTTGGAGACCGACTTGTCGTGCGACCTGATCATCTCGCCGATCTGCCAGCCGATCCGGTAGAGCGGATGCAGACTGGTCAGCGGGTCCTGGAAGATCACCGAGATCTGCTCGCCACGGACTTGGCGCATCTCGTCATCGCTGAGCTCAAGCAGGTCGGTGCCCTCGAATACCGCGGTGCCTGTCACCTCAGCGCCTGGGGTCAGCCCGAGCAGCGTCTGGGTCAGCACGGTCTTGCCGCTGCCTGACTCGCCGACGACGCCGAGGGTCTGCCCGGAATCCACGTCGAACGTCACGCCGCGGACGGCGCGGACCACGCCGTCAGCGGTCGGGAAGCTGACGTTCAGGTCCCTTACCTCTAGCAGTGTCACTGGTTCTTCCTCCCGCCAGCCCACTACTCGCGGATCAGCGCACTCTGGGCAGGGCTAGCGTCGCACACAGTTGTCATAAAGGGCTATAAATGACGTGTTAATACCATGACGCGCGCTTACCCGGCCGAAACGCGTGCGTTTCGGCCGGGTCGCGCTATCGCGCTGGCACTACCGCAGGGCTATCGCGGTCAGCTGCTCGCCAGGTAGATGTTGGCGAGGTCGACCTCGCCGATCGTCGGCGAGAAGATCGCCGTCGGGTAGGAAGTGCCGTCCGGCAGGATGCCCCGCACCCGCTTGCTGGCGATGTCCGGGAACGTCTGCGTGTAGAAGGGCACGATCACCGCGTCCTTCATGATCTGCGTGTTCGCCTGCGTCCAGAGCGACGCGGCCTGGGACTCGCTGGTCGCGGCCTCGGCCTGGGTGATCAGCGAGTTCACGGCCGAGCTGTCGTAGCAGCCGTAGTTAACCGTGTTCTCCACGCAGTTCGGGCCCTGGAACAGCGCCTGGATGACGGAGCGGCCGTTGTTGCCGAACCAGTCGGGGATCCAGCCGGCCTGCGCCATGTCCCACGTGCCGGCCTTGTTGTTCTCCGGCGCGTTACCCAGGTCGACGAAGAACGAGGAGCCGGGCACGGCCTTGCCGGTCAGCTTGATGCCACAGCTGGCCAGCGAGGCCTGGATGGACTCGAAGAGTCGCTCGTTGACCGAGTCGTTCGCGTACATGTACGTGATCGTGATGCCGTTGGGGTAGCCGGCCTTGGTGAGCGCGTTCTTGCAGGCGGTCTCGTCACCGCTGCCGTTGTTGTCCGGGTAGGGGTTGGTGGACAGGTAGCCGTCGTTGCCCGAGGGGATGGCCCCGTTGAGCACCTTGTTGACGAGCGGGCCGCCGGTGGACTTGATGACCGCGTTCTTGTCCAGGCCGTACTCAAGCGCCTGGCGCACGCCCACCTTGGACATGACGCCGCCGTCGTTTGGCGAGCGCAGGTTGAACACCATGTAGAACAAGTCCGACCAGGGCCAGATCTTGAAGTTCGGGATCTTGGAATTGGCCAGCGACTCGACGGACGACGGGTTCACCCCGGTGTCGTTGGTCACGTCCATACTGCCGGCCTGGATGTCGGACAGCTGGGTCTCCGCCGAGGTGACGCCTTCGGTGAGCACGATCGAGTTCACGTACGCGTGCCGGAGCGTGTCGGTGGACTGCTGCCAGGCCGGGTTCTTGGAGAACGTGATCGACTTGCCGGCCACGTACGAGGTGACGGAGTACGGGCCGTCGGAGATCAGGTGCGTGTTCAGCTGCGCCGAGTTCGGCACGTAGCTGTCGTACTCGACCGGGCGGGCCGAGGCGAACGGCATCGCCAGCATGTAGATGAAGTCGCTGGCAGCCGAGGTCAGCGTGAACTGAATCGTGCTGCTGTTGACGGCCTTGATGCCGGAGATGTCGTGCGAGTTCTGGAACTTGGCGATGTTCGCCGCCGTGGGGGCGTTCGCCTTGTTCGCGAAGAAGTTGGTCTCCGCGGTCGAGTACTGCTGCAGGCCAGCGATCGTGGAGGTGTAGTAGCCGGCGTTGCCGACCGGGCTGACGGGGTTGAAGAACGCCTTGAACTCGCGGATGAAGTCATCCGCGGTCACTTGGCGGGCTGGGGTGGTGTCCCACATGACGCCCGGCTTGATGTGGAAGGTGTAGGTCTTGCCGCCGTTGGTGATGCCCCCGTTGGCGGTAGTCGGCACTTCGGTCGCGGCGTCGGCGACCGGCGTGACGTCCTGCTTCCAGCCGGCGTCCGTCGTCGACGCGTACGCCGCGCTCGGGTAGCTGACGAGCTGCCTGGCGTAGATGCGCTCGAGCTCGTAGTCCGCCGTGTAGTACGCCTGAACCGTGTCCATGTGGTCGGGGCCGCTGGCGGCGACGATGTTCAGCGTCCCGCCGGATACTGGCTTCTCGCTCGTCCCCGATGTGGCCGGGGCAGCGGCGGTCGAGGTGGCCGGCGAGGTCGAGGAGCCTGACGGGCTGCTCGAACTCGACGAACACGCGGCCAAGCCGCCGACGGCCAAGGTCGCCGCGGTCAGCGCGGCGAGGCGCTTGGTACTTCTAGACATAGGCATGTGGCATGTTCCTCTTGGTGTTCAGTCGACGGGCCGGGACCAAGGCAGCCGTCTGGCGTGCTGGTCCCACATCGATCACTGCCTACCGAGAGATTGTGCGTTAATCAGCGACTAATCCATACCAAATCTCACGCTGTGGCTTGATTGTGATTTAAAAAGTCCTTGATCGCCACATAGGACGACATAAGTGTTACACGTGGGACGTAAGTGGGCAAAATTAACGACTTTTAATGGACTGCCAACTGTCGCGCACGGCGAAGTCTGCCTATACTCGTATTTTTCGTCCGCAAGAGCGAACAAATAGTTAGATATCTATACCTAACTCGACGATGCGTGACGACTGACCCGAGGGCATGAGGTATCAAATGCCGCGCTTGCGCAGAATGTCCTCAATGTCTTTCATGTCGTCATCGTCAGGAGTCGCCGCTTTACGTGAGCCCTTTGCCGACGTCGCGGCGGCCGGGCGCTCCACGGGGACCTGGTCGCGCCGCGTCGGCAGGACCTGCGTGCCCGGAGACCCGGCCTTGGACTTCCCAAGCGCGGACGGGGCAGACGAGCCTTCGGCCGCGCCCTGGCGATCGGCGCGGGCGACCCTGCGCGCCTCACGGGAAGCCTTACGGCGCGCGCGACCGCCGGCAGCGAGGAAGAGCGCGACCGCGAGGCCGGTAACGCCGATGCCAGCCCACCTCATCGGGGAGAACACGAAACCCGTGCCGAACTGCCCGATCGCGACACCGACCTTCCAGAGCATCTCGATGGCGCCGGTGAGGTAAGCGGCGATCGGCAGCAGCGACCACGCGGTGCCCATCATGGCGGGGCGCAGGCCCCTGCGCCGGTAGGTCATGTAGCTGAGGATCAGGCCAAGAATGGTCAAGCCCAGCGCTAGCGGTAGCCAGGCGATGCTGTTGTAGCCCATGAACTTCGTCGCCTCCCTGTGCTTCCTCCATCGTGACATATCTCGACTGGTGTTCGGAACGTTGACCCGTGGCCGGTCGCGGTTCTCCACTGTGAACCGTGACACTCGCGTCACATCTCGACTTGCGTCTTTAACCTTGAGTTTGCGTCAAGAACCTAAAGTCAAAGTCAAAAACTAAAGTCAGAAATCTAAAGTCAAAGCTCGAGTCAAAACCCAGATTCCTGATGCCAGACGGGCGCGGGTACAAGAAAGCGCCTGTCCGCTGACGGCCTTCGGCCTAGCGTCGCCCGGCTTACGCAAGCGCCTGCTCAGGCTTTCAGGGGAACCCCGAGGGGTAGGCGGCTAGGCGGCTAGGGCTTGGAGGGTTGCCAGGGAGATCTCCGTCAGGGACCGTACTACCAAGCGGCCCTCGGCCGGCGGGATGGGGAGGAGGGACGGGACGGCTATTACCTTGCAGTTGGCCGCTGTGGCGCTTGCCACGCCGTTTGGGCTGTCCTCTAGGGCTACGCAGTGCTCGGGGGCTGCGTTGAGGAGCTTCGCGGCTTTGAGGTACGGGTCGGGGGCCGGCTTGGTTCTTGGGACGTCGTCGCCCGTGACCGTGACCGGGAAGCGGAAGCCGGTACCGGTGAGGACTGCCTCGGCGAACTCGCGTTCTGAGGAGGTCACCAGGGCGTACGGGATGCCGGAGGCGGCTACCTCGGCCAGGAACTCGCGGGCGCCGGGCTGGACCACGATGCGGCCTTCGGCGGCGCGCTTGAGCATGCCCTCGGTCATCCAGCGGGCGATTTCCGCCGGGGGCACAGGCCTCGTTGCCTTCGACAGGAGATAGGCCACGGTCTTCACCATGGAGCCGCCGAGGAGCTGTTCTTGGTCCTCCTTGCGCCACGGGGCGCCTAGGCGGGCCATGACCTCGGTCTCGGTCTCAAACCACAGCGGTTCCGTGTCCACCAGCAGCCCGTCCATGTCGAACAGCACAGCTGCGAGGCCGTCAGTCACCCAATCCCCTTCCGTAGCACCAGCTTCTCCCGACGCGTCAGGGGCGCAGCACAGCGCCCCCTTCCATGATCGCCGACCGGCACCGGTAGTTAGGCGGGCGGGAGCGTTATGGCCTTGTGGCACACAAGGCCGCCAACGTTCTGGCCTTGTGGCGCACAAGGCCAGCTCGGTTCTGGCCCTGTGGCACACAGGGACGCTAGAACTGGGCGTGTGGCACACGCGGCTAACTCCGTTCTGGCCTTGTGACGCACAGGGCCAGAAACGGGCTAGCCGTAGCGGGCTAGACGCTGAAGTACCTTGCGTCGGGGTGGTGGATGACGATCGCGTCGGTGGACTGCTCGGGGTGGAGCTGCATCTCCTCGGAGAGTTTCACGCCGATGCGCTCAGGCCGCAGCAGGCGCGCGACCTTGGCGCGGTCCGCCAGGTCGGGGCAGGCCGGGTAGCCGAACGAGTAGCGCGCACCCTGGTACTTGACGCTGAAGAAGCCGTCCAGGTCCGCCGGGTCCGCGCTCGCGATCGCGAGTTCCTTGCGGACCCGCGCGTGCCAGCACTCGGCGAGGGCCTCGGTCAGCTGGACGGAGAGACCGTGCAGCTCCAGGTACTCGCGGTAGGCGTTAGCGGCGAACAGGTCAGCGGTGGCTCCTGACAGCGCCGCGCCCATGGTGGCGAGCTGGAACGCCACCACGTCCGTGTCCCCCGAAGAGACGGGACGGAAGTAGTCGGCCAGGCAGAGGCGCTCGTCGCGCTGCTGGCGGGGGAACGTGAACCGCTCAAGCTCCTCCCCCGCCTCCGACAGGACGATGAGGTCGTTGCCCTCGCTCGCGCAGCGGAAGTAGCCGTACACCACGGCAGCATGGAGCAGCCCCTCGGTCTGGGCGCGGTCCAGCCACATCCGCAGCCTCGGCCGCCCCTCGGACTCGACGAGGTCCTCGTAGCTCGAACCGCCTTCCCTCTGCCAACCTCCCCGCCCTCCACCCCCGCGGGACGGCTTCAGGCCCCACTGGCCCATGAACGTGGCCCGCTCGTCGAGGTACGACGCGTAGTCCGCGAGCGGGATTCCCTTGATGATCCGGGTGCCCCAGAACGGCGGCTCGGGGACCTGGTTGTCGCTGCGGACCGACTCGGACCGGGCAGTGCGGACAGCGGCGTCCTGCGGGACATCGACGGCCACCGACGCGGTGGCCTTGACGCGGCGTTGCCGCAGGGGCGGGAAGGCGGCGCCAGGGACGCCGCGCTTCACGGCCATCGCGGTGTCCATCAGGCGCAGGCCCTCGAACGCGTCGCGGGCGTAGCGGACCTTGCCGCCGAACAGCTCGGCCAGGTCCTGCTCGACATAGGCGCGCGTGAGGGCGGCGCCGCCGAGGAGGACCGGCCAGCGCTCGGCCATGCCGCGGTCGTTCAGCTCGGCCAGGTTGTCCCGCATCACGACCGTGGACTTGACGAGCAGCCCCGACATGCCGATGACGTCGGCCTTGTGCTCCTCGGCCGCGGCGATGATCGCGGAGACCGGCTGCTTGATGCCGAGGTTCACCACGTCGTAGCCGTTGTTCGACAAGATGATGTCGACGAGGTTCTTGCCGATGTCATGGACGTCGCCCTTGACCGTCGCGAGCACGATCGTGCCGCGCCCGCCGTCCGCCGACTTCTCCATGTGCGGTTCGAGGTAGGCGACCGCGGCCTTCATGACCTCCGCCGACTGGAGCACGAACGGGAGCTGCATCTGCCCGGACCCGAAGAGCTCCCCAACGGTCTTCATGCCGTCGAGCAGCACCACGTTGACGATGTCCAGGGCGGGCCGCCCGGCGAGCGCGAGGTCGAGGTCCTCTTCGAGCCCGTTGCGCTCCCCGTCGATGATCCGGCGCTTCAGGCGCTCCTCAAGCGGCAGCGCGGCGAGCTCGGCGGCCCGCGACGCCTTCGCCGAGACCGCGTCCACGCCCTCGAACAGCTCAAGGATCCGGGCGAGAGGGTCGTAGCCGGGCCGCCGCCGGTCGTAGACGAGGTCCATGGCCACCTCGCGCTGCTCCTCGGGGATGCGCGCGAGGGGGAGGATCTTGGACGGGTGCACGATCGCGGAGTCAAGCCCCGCCTTCACGCACTCGTGCAGGAAGACGGAGTTGAGCACGGCGCGGGCGGCGGGCTTAAGGCCGAAGGAGACGTTGGAGACGCCAAGGGTGGTCTGCACATCGGGGTGACGGCGCTTGAGCTCAGCGATCGCCTCGATGGTCTCCAGGGCGTCCCGCCTGGTCTCCTCCTGGCCGGTCGCGATCGGGAACGTGAGGCAGTCGACGATGATGTCCTGCTCGCTCATCCCCCACTTGCCCGTGAGGTCGCGGATCAGCCGCTCGGCGACCTCAACCTTCCATGAGGCCGTGCGGGCCTGGCCCTGCTCGTCGATCGTCAGCGCGACCACGGCCGCGCCGTGCTCGCGGATCACCGGCATGATGCGCGCCATCCGCGATTCCGGGCCGTCACCGTCCTCGTAGTTGACCGAGTTGACGACCGAGCGGCCGCCGATCAGCTCAAGCCCCGCCTCGATGACGGGTGGCTCGGTGGAGTCGAGCACCAGGGGGAGGGTCGCCGCGGTGGCGAGCCGCCCGGCGATCTCGCGCATGTCCGCGACCCCGTCCCTGCCGACATAGTCCACGCAGATGTCGAGCAGGTGCGCGCCGTCGCGGGTCTGGGAGCGGGCGATGTCCACGCAGCCGGGGAAGTCGCCGGCGAGCAGCGCGTCACGGAACGCCTTGGAGCCGTTGGCGTTGGTCCGCTCCCCGATCGCCAAGAAAGCGGTGTCCTGGCGGAACGGCACGTGGCTGTACAGGGACGCGACGCCCGGCTCGGGCCGGGGCGAGCGGACCCGCGCGGGCACGCCGCCCGGCCGGGCCGCGGTGACGCCCAGCCGTTCGACGAGGGCGGCGACGTGCTCGGGGGTGGTGCCGCAGCAGCCGCCGACAAGCGAGATCCCGAACTCCACGGCGAACCGCTCGTGCGCGTCGGCGAGCTCGGCGGCCGTCAGCGGGTAGCAGGCGCCGTCGGAGGTGAGCTCTGGCAACCCGGCGTTCGGCTCGCAGGAGACCGGGATCGGCGAGTTCGCGGCCAGGTACCGCAGGTGCTCGCTCATCAGGTCCGGCCCGGTCGCGCAGTTGAGGCCGATCACGTCGATGCCGAGCGGCGCGAGGGCGGTCAAGGCCGCGCCGATCTCCGTGCCGAGGAGCATGGTGCCCGTGGTCTCGATGGTGAGCGACGCGATGACGACCGCGCCTGGCGCCAGGTCGGCAACCGCCCGCTTGGCCCCGATGATCGCCGCCTTCGCCTGGAGCAGGTCCGGGCAGGTCTCGATGATCAGCGCGTCCGCGCCGCCGCGCAGCAGGCCCGCCGCGTTCTCGTAGTAGGAGTCGCGCAGCTCGCGGAACGTGGCGTGGCCGAGGGTCGGCAGCTTGGTGCCCGGGCCGATCGAGCCGAGCACCCAGCGCAGCCTGCCGTCGGCGGCGGTGAACTCGTCGGCGACGGCGCGGGCGGCCGCCGCGCCGGCCTCGGACAGCTCGCTGATGCGCTCGGTGATCCCGTACTCGCCGAGGTTCGCGTAGTTCGCCCCGAACGTGTTCGTGGTGACGCAGTCCGCGCCCGCCGCCAGGTAGGCGCGGTGGATGCCGCGTACGATGTCCGGCCGGGTAACGTTCAGGACCTCGTTGCAACCCTCGTGGCCCTCGAAGTCGTCGAGGGTGGCGTCGCTCGCCTGGAGCATCGTCCCCATCGCGCCGTCCGCGATGACAACCCGCTCGGCAAGGGCACTACGCAGTGCCGTGAAACGCTCTGTAGCTTCTTCAATCGCAAGGCCGCTCATAGGATTACCGAGTGTAGGGCTTAGTGATCTCAAAACAAAATAGTTCGGGCGAAACTGTGTCTGCCACAGGTCGCACGGCAGGCCCCTGTGGAGACGTAGGCTGTAATCACGGGCACCAGCCCGCGGCTTAAGCGGAGGTGAAGTCATCAAGTTCAGCGACGTCGACGGCCCGCTCGTCAACCCGGTGGCGATCGCCGCGTTCGAAGGGTGGAATGACGCGGCAGAGGCCGCGAGCGGAGTCGTCAACCACCTGGGCATCGCATGGGAGTCCACCCCGATCGCCGCGATCGACCCCGATGACTTCTACGACTTTCAGGTCAACAGGCCGGTCATCGAGGTAGTCGCGGGGAAGACCGAGCGGCTCGTCTGGCCCACCACCCGCCTATCCCTAGCCCGCGCCGCAGACACCGGGCTGACCCGTGACATCGTGCTTGTCCACGGCGTCGAGCCGAACATGCGCTGGCGCGGGTTCACCGACGAACTCATCAGCGGGCTCGCCGAGCTCGGCGTCGAGACGATGATCCTCATCGGCGCGCTGCTCGCCGACTCCCCGCACACCCGGCCAGTCCCGGTCCAGGTCAGCGGGTCCGACTCCAAGCTGCTGCACGGCGTGGGCTCCGAGCCGACTGACTACAAGGGATCGTCCGGGATCGTCGGGGTGCTGCAGTACATGTGCGCGGCAGCCGACATCCCCACGGTCTCGCTGTGGGCATCGGTCCCGCATTACGTCGCGCAGTCCCCGTCCCCCAAGGTAACGCTCGCGTTGCTGCGGGCCGTGGAGGACGTGCTCGACGTGTCGCTCCCGCAGGCGGACCTTCCCGAGGAGGCCCGCGCGTGGGAGCGCGGCGTGGACGAACTCGCCCAGCAGGACTCCGACGTGGCCGAGTACGTGCGGACGCTCGAGGAGGCTAAGGACGCCACGGACCTGCCCGAGGCGTCAGGGGACGCGATCGCCCGCGAGTTCGAGCGCTACCTGCGCCGCCGCGGCGACAACAGTGACGGCGAGTTCTGATCCGGGCTGCGCGAAAATCAAAGCCTGTTCCTGTGCGGCGCGGGAGGCAATGCTTGAACCCTTCAAGTCAAGATCAAAGTCAACGTCAAAACCAGCGCTTAAAAGGCGGCCTGCGGCCGACCTCCGGGGGCTGACGCATGGCCTCAGGCGGGCGCTGCCTAGCACGCCAAGGACGGCCTGCGGCCGGCTCCGGGCCTGTCGCGGCGGGTACTAAACGGGCGGCCAGGGGACGGCCGGCCAGTCCTCCGGTGGGTACGGGTGGACGCGGCTGGCGAGCATTAGGTCGACGCGGGTCTTGG
>Ga0207678_10002937_pt1 | contig 15443 bp, 9 predicted proteins | sample KBSC63metaG_FD_184319 | JGI IMG/M metagenome (GOLD analysis project Ga0207678, IMG submission 184319) | Corn rhizosphere microbial communities from Kellogg Biological Station, Michigan, USA - KBS C6-3 metaG (SPAdes) (version 2) | ecosystem: Host-associated > Plants > Roots > Rhizosphere > Soil ...
CGAGCGAAGCCCTTGAGCGTCATGGTGCGCGGCGGCTCGCCCGCTTTAGCGGCAGGCTTCGGCGCGGGCTCCCGCGCGCTCGGGGTCGCTTCTGGCGGTGGCACCGCGGGGCGGCTGCCACCGGGACGAGGTGGTTCCGCCGGGCGCACCGGATTCGTCGGTTGCAGAGCTGTCGGCGGAGCAAGGCCGAGGGCGGTGGTGCGCGTGCTGGTCTCGGGCGGATTTGGGGCGAGCGGCGCCAGGCCCGTCGCGGTGCGCGTCGTCACCGCGCTTTTTGCGGGAGCAGCCGCGTTCACGGGCGCGGAGCCCGCTGCGCGAGCGGGGCTCTGCAGTGCCGGGAGCGGTGAAACGGGCGTCAGATCCGGGTCCGGCTCGGGGCGGGCCGTGTCCGGCGTCGAGGCGCCGAGGGCTGCGCAGCCCGACGCCCGGCGCGCGCATCGGGCGGGCGCGGGCGCTGGGCCGGGCGTACCGTGGCTGCGTCCGCGGGATCGGGCGCACTGGGCGCGCTGCGTACCACCGGGTTGCGCGCGCTCTGCGGAGGCTGCGTGACCAGCCCCGCACGACTCCAGGCGGTCTCGTCCTTGGTGCTCTCGTCCACGATCACGGAAGGCAGCCGAGGTTTGTGCACCAGCGGACGCGCGGGGCGAGCGATCAGCGCCTCTTTGCGTGCGGCGGGAAGCAACGGCTGCTCGGGCTCGCGCGTCCTGGGCTCCAGCAAGAACGGCGTGGTGGGCGTGGGCTCGCGCGGCTGGGCGAGGGCGGAGCTCGGGATGAGGGCAGAGCCCGAGTGGTCGGCTGTGCCCGCAGCGGAGAGCTCCTCGACACCGGGCTGCTCCGAACCTGCATCCAGCGCCACCAGCGGATGGCGTTGCGCGCTCTCCGGACCGGATGCCGGCGGGCGGCTCGATTTCGAGCGGCCATTGCTGCGGCTTCGGTCGCGATTCTTGTTCGGCAGGCTCGGGATGGAGAACTCGGGAGCGGCGCTCTCGGTGGCTTCGCCGTCCTCGACAGCGCCCGGCGCCTCGTCGGCGGCCGGGCGCGGCGGAGCCAGAGCGTCGGAGAGCTCGGCATCGATCGCTGCCGGGCGACCCGCGCTGGCGCGCTTGCGCTGCAAGATGATGCGCCCGAGCGCGCTGGCCACGTCGGGGGCCAGCGCGATCACGTCACCGATCTCGCGCTCCAGGACGTCGCTCCCACCGTTGTCTCCGTAGAGCAACAGCAGGCAGCGACCGCGCAAGCCCACCGGCAGGATCAGCACGCGCGCGTCCAGCTGGCGGCGCAGATCCGTGGCCAGCGTGCGATCGATACCAGCGCGCCCGAGCCGTGTGATACGCACGTTGCAGCTCTCCGCGGCCTCGGAGAGCGAGCTGGGCAGATCGAGCGGCACGCCGACGGCTTGAATCGCCTGGTGATCCGCGCCGGGGCCCGTTGCGTTCAGGCCTTCGGCGATGGCGTTGTGCACCGCGAACAGCGCGCTGTATTCGAAGAACTGGCAGGCGAAGCTGAAGAAGGCGCTCAGCACCTGATCGCGCTCGCTCGCTCGCGCCAGCTCGTCGCGCGCCATCGCCAGCGTGAAGGGCCCGCGGCGCCGCGCGCGCGGCGCAGGCTTGGCCGCGATGGGTCGCGCCGCCGCAGACTCGGCGCTTTGCCACTCGCGCTCCCAGTCGGTGCGCGCTTCGACCGGCGGCAGCGGCGCGGGCGGTTCGCTCGGCGGGCGAGGCAGCTCCGAGAGCTCGGTCTCGGGCCAGGCTGGATGGGATGGCTCCGCGAGCGCGCCGTCATTCTCGCCGTCCAGGCGCGCGATGGCGTGCTGGTCTTGCTCGGAGAGCGAGCCTCCGTAGCAGAGCGAGATCGCTTGCCGGATCCGCACCTCGAGCGCAACGCGCTCGAACAGCTGCACGCCCAGCGCGAAGCCGAGCTCTTCCTTCAACCCGTTGTCGAACGGGCGCGCCACGGCCACCACCAGCTGTCCCGGGGCGCCCGAGAGCGGAAAGCAGCAATAGCGCTCCGCCAGCTCCCGCGGCAGGAGCTGCTCGGGGTCGTCCGGTGTAGGCAGAAGGCCGACCTCCGCTGCCGGCAAGCCGTAACACTCGCTCAGCGCTTCGCTGAGGGCCGCTTCGTCGATGCTGGAGAACTGCAGCAGGCTGGTGGTCACATCGCCGCCATGCAGTTGGCTGCGGGCCACGGCCTCGGCGACGTCTCGCGGCGAGGCAACGCCGCGCTGTTCTAGCACTGCTTCGAGCCTGGCCATTGCAAGTGAGGGGGAAGAGACCAATCGCGTACGATCCTGAGGAGGCAGCTTACAACGGGCGCACGCGGAACCACAAACCGCCGGCCAGCCTCGGCCTCCGGGTCAGGGCCCCCCCAGGCAGGCCTCGGGCAGAAAAATGGATCGGCCGGGGGACTCTTCCCCCGTTCCGCTCTCACGGCAGCGGGCTTCACACCGTCGCCGGGGCCCAGGCCTCCCTGGCAGGCGCCCCGGAACGGAACTCGCCGACCGAGGCCGATGTCACTCCCTGGAGTCACGGATTCGAGAGGCAGCTCTCGGCAAGCTGACGAGGTGCTGTCACCGGACGACTCTTTTCGCGCAAAGCCAGGCAAACGAGGTGGCGACTCCAGCTGTCAGAGGGCAACAGGGAAACGGCCCTGTGGCGATCTCGCGATATGCGGAAGCAGCGTTGCAGTGCGCGGCACGAAGGCGAGCGCAAATGATCGCCGCGGAGGAAGTGTCGAACGCCGCGTGCGTCGAGCAGGACAACTTCCCGCGCATGCACTGCTGCCAGGACACCGCCGGCGTGCTGTCAGCGTGGGACACCGTTGACTACACGCGCGCCCTAGCAGCGAACATCGTGCGCGACATTGCGGTGTCCGCAGCGTCCGAGCAAACCGGTCAAGAGAACCCGTCGAAAAAATACCCACAAAAACCAACGGCGTTTTCCTGCCCGGAATGGCGCGGTGGTGGCGCCATGATGGGGTGCGATGATGGCTGCGATGACGGCTGCGATGACGGTGCGATCCCGTTGAGCTTTGGTTCTTGACGGGTCGGGCGCCGAAACCCCATGATGCAATTGGTTTGGGGGGGCTCGGTGGCCGCCACGTCATGTGGTGGACAGAACACCGGCAGTCGGAGTCAGTCGCGGGGAGCGCCCGCAGCCGAATGCCCTCTCGGACGAGCCTTCTCGTTCTTCTTAGCGTTTGAGCCTTAGCTTCTCGTTGCCAATGCCGTTTGGAGGCCAGCGGCCTGATCGGGCCGCAATCTTCGGGCACCCCGAGCACCTCAGCACTCGCAGACTTCAATCGCAGAGTGCCCCAGGTGATGGCAGTGCCGGAGGGATGGCCCCGAAGGGATGGCAATCCCGAAGGGGAATGGCAATTCCCGAAGGGGAATGGCAATTCCCGAAGGGAAGGCAGCAACGAGGCCCGTGACGAAGGTCGAGGGCTCGCCGCGGGAGTTGTGAGGTTGAACTCGGGGCTCGAGGCGCAGACCGCTTGAAGCCGCGAGGTCCGCGGAGCGCGAAGCCCCGGCGAAGTGGGAAAACGCGCCAGGAAATTGCTGAACGCGGGCGAATGGAAGCAGAACGAGAAGTGTTGGATCGAAGTGAGTCGAGAGTGCGGGTCGCGTTCAGCGCAGAGCTGGTGTGAGTCGGACGCTGACCAAGGCACAGAGTGTGGGGAGACGGCAGCGAAGTGCGTTCATCAGGTAACAGCTCGGTAGAGGCGGGAAGCCGCGCTTGCCTTGTCATCGGCGAGTCCGGCGCGGACTGGTCCGCTGGCATCGCTGCGGCTCGACGCTACAGCCCGAATCTCGCCCTCGTGACTCAGTGGGTCGGCGAGACGCCCCACCACTTCAGCCAGCGAGTGATGTCGCGGCTCGCCATGCGGCGTTCGTTCGCGAGCATCATCATGGTCTGCAACGAGCGCAACGACGAGAGTGCCACGGCAGCGCGCCAGGAGATCGTGCGCGCCACCGGGAACGCGATGAGCGACTTTGGCGATCGCGAGCTCACGCTGATCTGTTGTCCTACACGCGGCGGCGGCATCCCACCTTGGGCGCCCCTGCTGGCCGAGCATCTACCGCGCGAGGATCAGCCCCTGGGTCTCACGGTAGAGCTGTCCTTGTAAGCCCCCAGCTGCCCGCTCGTCTTGTCCGGACCCCAAGCGGTCCCGAGGCGGTCCAGGGTGGAACGGCGTTCCGTTCGGGGTAGGCGCGAGACCCCCGAACAAATGGTGTATGCGGTCGTTCATGAAGGGATATGGCATTTGAGTCTCGCGCTCCCCGAAGTCAGATGATGAGCGAGGCGCCGCGCGCGGGCGCCAGCGCTGCCTCCGCCACGGGCGCCGGTTCCGCCCCCGCCACCAGCACCGGCGCCACTGCCGGCAGCGGGGTGCGGCCGTCGACGCCGCCTCCTCGTCCCAGCCTCGAGCCCTCGCTGCGCTTTGCCGCGCAGACCAACGTGGGCAAGCAGCGCGATCACAACGAAGACAACTTCCTCGTCGACAAGAAGCTGCGCCTCTACGTCGTGTGCGACGGCATGGGCGGTCACGCTGCCGGCGAGGTCGCGAGCGCCGTCGCGGTGCGCACCCTGAGCGAGGAGATCCGCAGATCACAGGATCTGCTCGACGACTACGTCAAGGGCAGCACGGGCGGCAGCCGGGTCAGCAAGCGCGATATCACCAACATGCTCGGCTTCGCCGTGAACTGCGCCTCGCGCAAGATCCACGCGGAAGCCGCCCAGGACGAGAAGAAGCGCGGCATGGGTACCACGCTGGTGGCCGTGCTCTTCCTCGGCAGCCAGGCCTTTATCATCCACGTCGGCGACAGCCGCATCTACCTGATGCGCAACGGCAACCTGGAGCAGCTGACGGAAGACCACAACGTCTACAACGAGTTCATCAAGAAGAAGAAGATCGATCTCGGCAACGCCGCCAAGCTGGCGCCCAAGCAAGCGATCACGCGCGCCGTCGGCGTATACGAGCACTGTGAGCCGGAGACGCTGGTGATCGATGTCGCCGCGGGCGACCGCTTCCTGCTCTGCACCGATGGTCTGTCCGGCTACTTCGACGCCCCGGAGGGCTCGCCCGAAGAGCTGGCGCAGAAGCTGACGGCGCCCGACCCCGACTCGGTCGTGGTCGACCTGGTCGACACGGCCAACAACCGCGGCGGCAAGGACAACATCACCGCCGTGCTGGTCGCGCTGGAGGCCATGGAGGCCGACGACGAGGAGCGCTTGAGCCAGCTCGAGACGCAGAAGTCGGTGCTGGCCAGTACGCCGCTGTTCAGCGCGCTCAACGCGCGCGAGCTGCGCCAGGTGCTGCAGGTGACCGAGGTGGAGCAGTACATCGATCGCCAGATGATCGTGCGCGAGGGCGAGCAGGGCGAGCAGCTCTACATCGTGCTCAGCGGGCAAGTCGAGGTGATGCGTTCCGGCGCGCCGGTGGCGCGGCTGGATCCGGGCGAGCACTTCGGCGAGATGGCGCTGATCCGCAATCAGCCGCGCTCGGCCTCGGCGCGCGCCATGGGCCCGACCCAGCTGATGGTGATCCATCGCAAGGACTTCTTCGAGATCCTGCGCACCGAGCACCGGCTGGCGGTCAAGCTGCTGTGGCAGTTCACCGGGGTGTTGGCCAATCGCCTCGCCGAGACCACGCGCAATCTCGGCATCGCGCGCGAGGAGCTGGTGGGTGAGGACATCACCTGCGAGATCTTCGGTACCGACGAGGACGAGGGTATCACCGCCGAGTTGCCGTGAAGCGCGAACGGCAGCGCTGGAGTCTCGCTCTCGCCGTGCTGGTGGGGGGCGCGGTATCGGCATGCCACGGCGCGCCGCCAGGCGCGGGGGAAGCGGGCGCGCCGCCAGGCGCGTCGGCAGGCGTGGGCGCCAGCGCGGTGGCAGCCGCGCCGGCCGCCGTTGCAGCTGTCGAGGTTCCGCCCCGGGTGCCGGCACCGCTGCCGGCGGCGCCCGCGCCAGCGGGGCCGCTCGGCTGCCGGGTGGTGTCCGCGACGGGCAGCGCGGCGCTCGACTCGGGCACGGCCGTGCGTGTCGGCGATCGTTTCGTGGGTTCGGACTGGCTGGAGCTCGGCAAGGGCTCCAGCCTGCACCTGAAGCACGGAGCATCCGGGCGCGAGTGGACGGTGAGGGGTCCGGCGCGGGTGCTGCCGTGTCTGGACGGGCAAGAGGAGCTGATCGTCGCCGAGGGCCAGCTGCGCACCGAGGCCGGCGCGGGCGCGCGCCCGGGCGCGCAGGTGCTGATCGGCACGCCGTTCGGCAGTCTGCGCTACGCGGACGCGAACGCCGATCTCGACGTCTCCAGCGACGCGCTGAAGCTGCGCGTGAGCTCGGGCGATACCTGGCTCAGCGCCGTCGCTGGCAAGCCCGGCACCGAGACGCACACGCTGAGCTCGCAGTCAGCGCAACGCGGCAAGCGCGATCGGCTGGCGGCGGCCGCCGCCGTCGCCGCCTGCCAGAAGGCAGCGCAGCAGTCGGAGGCGCTGGCCAAGTCGCTGGTCGCTCCGGTGACGTCGGGGTTCGGCAAGCTCGCCGCGGAGCATGTGCGCGCTCGCGAGCTCGCGCATGCGAGCTGCGCGAGCGCGACGGCGGCAGTGTTGCAGCAGCAGAGCGGCGCCGATCGCACGGCGCGGCTGACGGAGCTCGCGGGCTACCGCGAGCTCTGGCAGCGAGTGCCGCCTGCCGGCGGCTAGCGCTGCGAGAGCGACCACGGTCGGGCTGCCGCGCTCTGGCCTCGGTGGGCATATTCTGGAGCCGTCGAGCGCTGGGCAGCGGCGAGCCCCTTTTTTGGCGCTATTTTGCCGTGTTCAGTCGGGCGCGAAGCCGGCGTTCGGTCGATTGCGGTCAGAGCGGGATAGGCTCCATGGGTGGGCCTGGAGCCGCACAAACCGGGTGCCGGTGTGGCAGGGAAGTCGTATAGCGTGTGCGTGGTGCGCGGCTTCGCCGGAGTTCATCGCCAGCTTCAGCGAATGGTGCAGCGCGGGGCCGTGGCGCTGGCGTTCTTGGGCATCGCGCGCGCAAGCTCCGCGCTGGAGCCGCGCAGTCTGACGGAGCCCGGTGTGCTGCAGCAGCCGGCGCAGGTGACCAACGTCGTGGATGCCTTCGACGAGGGCAGCGGCATCGATCTGCACTTCAGCCTCGGCTACCAGCACACCTGGAAGCGCGCGGGCATTTCGCGGGAGGCGCGCGCGTCCCTGTTAGACCCCGAGTCGGGCCCGGCGCTGAGCGGCGGTGCCGCGCGCTTTCATATCGCTGATTTTTCGGAGACCACCAGCCGGCTCAACGTGCGCGCCGACCTGGGCTTGTATCACGATCTGGCGCTGATCGTGCGCTTGCCCGTGATTCTGTCGCGCAGCTCCACGCTCTCCGGCTCCCAGCTGCCGAGCGGCGCGCTCGACGGCGCGCCAGGGGAGCCGCTCTTCAGCGTGCCCTTCAGCTCGCCGAACCGCAGCGGTGTCGAGTTTCTGGGCATCGGGCTGGACTGGGGCATCCTCAATCAGTTCCGGGATTCGGCGCAGCCGACGCTGACGGTGGGCGCCGAGGGGCGCTTTTCCATCTCGGAAGCGATGCACGCCTGCGGCACGAGCCGCCCCGCCACCGCTCTGGACGCGGGGGAGGTGCGCTGCGCGGATCCGTCCGACGTGAACCGCGACGGCGCGAGCGGTCAGTTTCCGGTGCAGGTGGCGCCCGGGCGCATCGAGTCGCTGGAGGGCAATTTTCCGGGCGCATCGCGCAAGGCAGGCGTGAGCCGAGGCACGACGGGGCTGGAGTTGCACGGGACGATCTCGCGGCGCTTCGCGCAGCTCGAGCCGTACCTGGGGCTCGGTGTGCTGGTGGAGCTGCCCAAGGACGACAGCGACTTTGGCCCCGATCGCTGGTGGAAGGAGGGCCTCGGCACGCGCGCGGGGGTGAGCCTGGGCGCGGAGTTCATGCCCTGGGAGGTGGTGGAGCAGTTCCAGCGGCTGAGCGTGGATCTGCGCTTCACGGGGACGTACAGCGCCGCGGGGCGCGACTACTCCGAGCTGTTCGACGCGCTGGGCTCGAGCAGCGCGCCCTCGTTCCGGCGTCCGAGCTACGCTGGCTATCAGGCGAGCGACGGGGGAGCGGTGCCGAGCGTGATCGATCCCGACTCCGAGCGCGTGTACCCCACCGGCATCACGAACGTGCAGGCCCACGGCGCCTACGCGCTGCGCGTGCTCGCGCGCTGGCAAGCGGGGCGCTATGTGCATTTCGACGTGGGCGGGGGCTGGGCCCTGACGCAGCGGCACGTGCTCACCATGGGGTCGCCCTGCGACGCATCGCGTTCGGTGGCGGTCGAACAGTCAGGGCCGTGTGTGACCTCGGAGCCCGAGCCGCGCTCGCTGGGCGCGCCGGACCCCAGCTACCGTCCGGAGATCGAGCAGCCGGGTCGCCGTTTCATCGTGGATACCGCCAGCACCATCGACGCCTGGCTGGGCGCCACGGTCATGTTTTGAGTTAGTGTCGCCACCCATGACGTCGGCGCTCGGAAAACGCGGCTGGGTGCGGCTCGGGGTCTTTTGCCTCGTGTCGGGCTGGGCGCCTTCGGCGCTGGCGGGGCCGCGCGACGTGCGGCTGCTGCCGCCGGTGCTCGCAGCCGCGCCCGAGGCGCCCCCGGAGGTGCGGGACGGCCCCCCGCGGGCCGGCGCTCTGCAACCGGCGCCGCCACCCGTGCCAGCGAATCTCGAGCCCATCGCCCGCCGGCTGGAGGCGGCGCTGCACGACGCGCTGCTCGACTACGGGCTGAGTCCGCTGGCGGCACTACCCGACCCGGCCGCGCGCGACGAGGAGGGCCTGGTGGCGCTGGCGCGCGACTGCTGGGTGGTGTCGCCCGAGCTGAGCGTGCAGGGCAAGGACGTGCGCGTGCGGCTGAGCGTGCTGGCGCAGGGGTCGAGGGTCGTGCTGGTCCGCGCGCAGAGCGTCGAGCCGGAGCGGATCGAGGTGCGCAGCCTGGGCATGTTGCGCGAGCTCCTGGAGCAGCCAGCATCCTTGCCGCGCGAAGCGCCGACCGCGGGGGAGAGGGAAGTGGACTCCGCGCTGAACCTGCCCGTGCAGCCAGCGCGCTCGACCGGGCGCGTGGTGCTGGCGCTGAACTCGGCGGCGCTGGGCGGTTACATCGGTTATTCGCTGCAGCGCGCGTCGGGCTCGAACGACGCGCGGCTCACCTATCCGCTGGCGGCGCTGGGCGCCGGCATCGGTGTCGGAGCGGCCATGGTCGTCGCCGACGAGTGGGACATCACGCTGGCGCGCGCCTGGTTCCTCGGCGCGGCCATGCTCTGGCCGCCGGTCGGCATCTCGCTGGCGAGCACGAACGAAGGTCCGGACCGGCATCTGCTGGGCGTGATCGGCGCGGTGGGCGGGCTCACGCTGGCGACGGTGGGGCTCGCATTCGGAGAGGTCGACGACGGCGGCGCCGCCTTCACGCACTCGGGCGCCGTGTTGGGCTTATTGCTGGGCGGACTGGGCGAGATGATCGTGCTCGGCGACGCGCAGGCCAAGCCCACGCGCGGCGTCGGCTACGGCATCCTGGCGGGCGTGACCGTGGCAGGCGCGCTCGCGACGCAGATCCACACGCCTTCGCCCACCGACATGCTGTCGATCGATCTGAGCGCGCTGCTCGGCGGGCTCGCGGGCGCGGCGCTCGGTACGCCGCTCCTGGTGAGCCAGGACCCGAGCGAGCGGCGCGACCGCGTCTGGCTCACCGGAGTGATGGTGGGCACGGTGGCGGGCGGCGTCGTCGGCTACTACATCACGCGCCGCGACGCTCCGGCGCAGCCCGGCACCGCCAACGACGCGCTCAGCGTGCGCCTGGAGCTGGGCAGCCCCGCGGCGCCGCTCGGCTTCGCGGTCTCGGGGGAGTGGTGACGCCGCCCGAGCCCCGCGAGCCGCTGCAGGTCTACGAAGTGCCGGCGCAGGCCGCGGGCGAGCGGCTCGACAAGTTTCTGGTGCAGCAGCAGCCGCAGCTCGGCCGCCAGGGCGCGCGCTGGCTCAGCGAGCACGGCCTGGTGCGGGTCGACGGGGCGCGCGCGGTCAAATCGCGGCTCTTGCGCGCGGGCGAGCGCGTGGAGCTGTTCGGTGAGTACGGGGGAGCGCCTCCGCCCGAGCGCGAAGCGCCGCTCGCGGTCGTGCTGGAGCGCGCGGAGCTGGTCGTGGTCGACAAGCCCGCGGGGCAGCCCAGCGCGCCGCTCGCGCCGGGTGAGCGTGGCAGCGTCGCGGGCGCGCTGCTCGGCCGCTATCCGGAGATGCGCGACGTCGGCTATCGCGCGCGCGAGCCCGGCCTGTTGCACCGCCTGGACACGCGCACCTCGGGTCTCTTGCTCGCGGCGCGCACGCCGCTCTGCTTCGACGTGCTGCGCGCGGCGCTGAGCGCCGAACAGCTGCACAAGCGCTACCTCGCGATCGTGCCGAGCGCCGTGCCCGACAGCGCGCTCCTGGAACAAGCGCTGGCGCCGGATGCAGGGGGCTCGGGCCGTGTCGTGCTCGCGGCCCACCAGGATGTGCCCGGTGCGCGGCCCTGCCGCTCGGCGCTGCGCACCCTGGAACGGCGCGGGCCCTGGGCCCTGGTGGAGGTCACGGCCTCGCGCGCCTACCGGCACCAGGTGCGCGTGCACCTGGCGGCCGCGGGCTGGCCGATCGCCGGCGATCTCGAGTACGGTGGCAGCCCCGTGCTCGAGGGCCGCCACGCGCTGCACGCCAGTCATCTGAGCTTCGACGGCGACGCGCGCGTGGAAGCTTTCAGGGTCGATAGCGTGTTGCCCGCGGAGCTTCGGGCCCTGCTGGAAGCGGGGGTCTAGCTACCGCTGAGGCGCAGCTAGACCCCGTTCCGCAGGCCGCTCAGGGGCAGGGCAGCGTCTGGATGTGGCACCCTGGATCGCACTGGTGGCAGGCATCGAGCGGCACCGCGGGGTCGCATTCCTCACCCGAATCGACGACGCCGTTACCGCACGTCATTTCGCAGGCGCCGGGATCGAAGTGACAGACGCCGGGCATGCAGCTCAGGTTACCGGAGGTGCCGGGCATGTATGTGCCACAGGTCATGCCGTTCAGGTCCGCGCCGTCGCACTCCTCGCCGGAGTCGACGACGCCGTTGCCGCACGCCTGTTCGCACACCGTGGTGTCGAAGCGACAGACGACCGGGTCGCACTGGAGGTCTCCGTAGGTGCCGTGCATGTAGTCGCCACAGGTCATGCCGTTCAGGTTCGCGCCGTCGCAGTCCTCACCAGCGTCGATGACGCCGTTGCCGCACGTAGCTTGACACGTGCTGGTGTCAAAGCGGCAGAGGGTGGGATCACAGCCCAGGTCACCCGAGGTTCCGTGCTCGACCATGTCACAGGTCATGCCGTGCAGGTCTGAGCCGTCGCAGTCCTCGCCGGGCTCGACGATGCCGTTGCCGCACACGCCTTCGGGCTTGTTGGGATCGCCGCCGTAGCCGCCGGCGCCGCCGGCTCCAGCGCCGCCGTAGCCGCCCGTGTCCGGACCCTTTCCAGCATAGCCGCCGCTGCCGTCCCCAGCGTATCCGCCGGTGCCTGCGCCGCCGTAGCCACCGGCGCCGTCAACAGGGTAGCCGTCTGGACCGATTTGGGGCGGCCGCACAGCGACGTCCACCCCAGAACCAAAGCTCTGCCAGCCACTCCAGGTGATTTCCTTGGTGCGGACTGCCGTGTCCGAGCCAGTCTCGAAGTACTCCACCTTGGCGCTGCCGGACCCCATGAAGCCGAACGACTCGAGATCCCCATGGCCGGCGTGCTTTGACGTGAACTCCTGGACGCCCTTCTGCCAATCATAGGGGGTGATGCTCCAGTCGAGCGAAATGGAGTTCGCTCCGAACCACCAGATGCTGCTCGGGTTCATGGGATCGTTGGACGAGTGGTTCGTGATCCGGATCTTGACCACCGTCGTGTCAGGCAAGTCGGCCGCAAATCCCAGCGCCGGGAACGACGGGCTGTAGTCGAAGCGCGCCATCCCAGGATCGAGCAGGTTCGGTCGCTGCTTGCCGATCGGATAGACGATGCCTCCGCCGCTGTAGACGTAGGGGGCCTGGTCGGCAAACTGCTTCACCTGCGTGGTCAGATCGGGAACCGCGGCGTCCACACCCAGGGTCTCGAAGCGCTTGGCCAGGTTCTCGCGCGCGTTCGCCAGGTCCACCGTGGTCGCGCCGGCCATCAGCGCCGAGCCGTTCTCCGCGTCATCCAGCGTGCCGTCGTTGCGCAGATCGCTCTGAATGTTGGAGAGCAGCTCCGACAGCTCCGCGACCGTGCGCGTGCCTTGCAGCATCACCGAGATGGCGAACAGGGCCGCGTTGCCATCGCCCGCCTTCGAGATGTCGAGGTCCTCGGCCGAGCCGACGGCGTCCGGGTCGAGCTGGAACATCTGCAGCACCTCGCGGTGCGCGCGCTCTTTTGCGGCGCCGAAGCTCACGCCCTCGTCCGCCACCAGGTGCTCCAGCCGCGTCGCCTCGAGGTGGCCGAGCAGGTTGATGTTACCGGTCGATCGCTGCGACAGGTCCACGTAGCTGAAGATCGAGAGCGGGCTCGAGGAGAGCTGGCCGCGCACCTCGTCGAAGTAGAAGCCGTTGACCTCCACACGCGCATACGGGGTGCTGAGCTGTACGCCGCGTACGGAGTAGGAGCCGCCGTCGTCGCTCATCGTGGTGCTGAAGGTACGACCCGTCTGTATCAGGCTGGCGTCGAGCTCGGAGATGGAGATCTGAGTGCCATTGCTGAACGGACCCTTTTGAGCGCTACCGCTCACGTCCGTCTTGACCGGAGCACCTGCCGCGGGCCCGCTCGCAGTGGGTGCACCGCAAGCAGACAAAGCCCAAACCATACCCAAAGCTAGACCGTACCCGCACGCTCTCGTCATTTGATGCCCGAAGTCCTTCTCTGTTGAGCCCGCCACGCCGAGCCGTCCCGCAGTGGGATGTCTGCAAACGCGTACTTCCCGCTGCCGGGCAGCTGCGCGCGAGGGCGCGTTGGAAGTAAGCGGATTTCAAGTCGGATCCCCGATGCCCCGCCGGGGTGATTGCGCGCCGCCAGTGACGCTAGCGCAGCGCGTGTTCCGTCGCGGTTGCGAAGCTGGGCAAGTCGCCAGCCTGCAGTTCCCGGCGGCCCGCGCCGAGGAACCGCGCGCGCTCCGCCAGATCCCCAATCTGCGCGGCGATGGTCTCGAGCACGCGCGCCGCGCGCTCGAAGGCGGCGCGCGCGGAGTGGGCCTGGCCGCGCAGCTGCTCGACGCGCCCGAGGCTGGCCTCCAGCTTCCACGCGATCAGCGGGATCGGGAACTCGACCAACAAACCGAGCGCGAGCGCGAGCTCGTCCGCGGCGCTGTCCAGCTCACCCCGCTCCACTGCGACCTCGGCCAGGATGCGGCGGATCAGCGCCTGGTATTTGATCGAGCCGTAGTGTGTGGCGAGCTCGATCGCGGCACGCGCTTGCTCGTGAGCCGTGTCCAGCTCGCCCGCGCCGAGCGCGCGTTGGGCGCGATAGGCCGATAGCCGCAGGCGTTGGGCCCAGTGCCACCAATGCCAGCGCGTGGTCCAGAGCTCCGCCAGCTCGTAGGCGGTCTCTGCGACCGCGCTGGGCGGGCGCCGTTGCTGGCGTCGAGTGCACAGCACGACGTTCACCTCCGCCTCGAACAGCGGATACAGCGTGCCGACGATGCCACGCGCAGCGGGCCCGTCCGCGTCCGCGGGCAGCTCCAGCGAGGGTCGAATGCCACTCTCGCCCGGCAGTAGCTCTGCTCCGGGGGCGCCGCCCAGCTCGCACCGCAGCCAGTGCAGATCGTTCTCGGTGTGCAGCTGCGGTGTGGTGAAGGCGTTGCGGCGGGCGAGGTCGAGCGCCTCGGCGAAGCTCTTGCGAGCCGCATCGATGCGGCCCAGATGGGCGTGCGCCGAGCCGATGGTACGTATCACCGTGATCACGAACTGGGGCTGGCGCACGTCCACCGGGTAGAGCAGGCACTCCTCCAGCTCCGGCAGGCAGAGCTCGTACTTGCCGCGGAAATAGTGGACCACGCCCAGCAGCACCAGCGCGATGGTGATCGCGGGCTCGTAATGCAGGGCACGCGCGCGCGCAGCGATCGGCTCCAGCGCTGCCTCCGTGCCGGGCTCCGCCCAGAGCCTGCCGCCCGCGAGGATGGCGCGCGCGACGAGCGACATGCCCTCGTTGCCGATCGATTCCGCGAGCGTACGCGCCTCGGTGGCCAGCTGCTCCATCTCACCTGCCTGGTGTGTAAAGATGGCCAGATGAGCCAGGGTGTTCAGCGTGTCGCACTCGAGCTCGCGTTCGCCCAGCTCTTGCGCCAGCGTGCGGACACGCTCCAGCTCGGCCATCGCCTCTCGCACGAGGTCGAGCCGAAACAGGGCCCAGGCGCGTTTGCGGCGGATCTCGGCCGAGCGCCTCGGCCGCTCGAGCGCGGGCAGGGACGCGACCAGCTCCAGCGCATGACCGAGCGTCGCCCCCGCGTCGCGAAAGGCGTAGGCGCGTACTTCGTTGTCTGCAGCGAGCAGCCAGTGGTCGATGGCACGCCGCGGATCGCCGCCGCGCTCGAAGTGCGTCGCGATGCGGGCCGCGCTGTCCTGCGCCTGCCCCGCGTGCTGCTCGACCAGCGCCTGCGCGATCGACAGGTGCAACGCGCGCTGCCGCCGCGGCGCGAGGTCCGCGTACAATGCGTCGCGATAGAGCACGTGGGCGAAGCGATAGCGCAGCGTCAGATCGCCGCTCGGCAGGAGCTCTTCGCCGAGCGGCGTCACCAGGCGGTGAACGCTGCACAGGGTTCGCAGGCGCTCCTCCAGCGCCAGCACGTCGCTGTTCAGCAGCCGGGCCAGCACGGCGGAGGTGAACTCTTCGCCCTCCACGCTGGCGCAGCACAAGGCCTCGCGCTCCACCTCGCTCAGGGATGCGAGCTTGCTGCGGATCAGGGCCCGCATGCTCTCCGGCACCTCCAGCGCGATCTGTTGAGCGGGCATGCTGAGCTGAAAGCCAGCGCCGGTCCGGACGATCACGCGCTGCTCGGCCAGGTAACGCACGAGGCGTGTGGCAAACAAAGCCAGCCCCTCGGTCTTGCGCAGTACGAACTGCGACAGCTCGGGCGCGAAGTCGTTGGGCTGATACTCGCGCTCCAGAAAGGCCTGGACGTCCGCGGCGGCGAGCGGTGCGAGCGCGATCTCCTCGCCCAGCTCGCGGGCGATCAGATCCCGGTGCAGCCAGGCGGCGGAGCCGCCGCCGCGCTCCAGCACATCAGGCCGCAGCGTGACCAGCACCAGCAAGCGCAGCTCCGGCGCGCGGCGCGCGAGGGCCGCGAGCAGGTCCACGCTCGCAGGGTCCGCCCAGTGAAAGTCCTCGAGCCGCAGCACGATGGGCGCGCCCCGCGACAGCGCGCCCAGCACGTCGCCCAGCTCGCGCAGCATGCGTTCGCCGG
>Ga0207678_10002939_pt1 | contig 15441 bp, 12 predicted proteins | sample KBSC63metaG_FD_184319 | JGI IMG/M metagenome (GOLD analysis project Ga0207678, IMG submission 184319) | Corn rhizosphere microbial communities from Kellogg Biological Station, Michigan, USA - KBS C6-3 metaG (SPAdes) (version 2) | ecosystem: Host-associated > Plants > Roots > Rhizosphere > Soil ...
ATATCATAATATAGTGTACTAATTTTTGGCGCGGGCGGCCGCCTGCCAACCACACCCGTCACTTTGGAGAACATGATGCCGTATCAGTCGGTCTTCAGGCCGGATCTCTTCAGGGGCAAGACGATCATCATCACCGGCGGCGGCAGCGGTATCGGCCGTTGCACGGCACACGAACTGGCGGCGCTCGGCGCCAATGTCGCGATCCTCGGCCGCACTGCCGAAAAACTGGCGGAGGTGAAGGCGGAGATCGAGGAGGACGGCGGCCAGGTTGTCACGCACGTCTGCGATATCCGCGACGAAACGATGGTGATTGCCGCGATCGACGCCGTGCTCGGCGCCTATGGCCGTATCGATGGGCTCGTCAACAATGCCGGCGGTCAATACCGCGCGCCGATGAAAACCATTTCGACCAAGGGCTTTGAGGCGGTGGTGCGCAGCAATTTGACCGGCGGATTCATTTTCATGCGCGAGGTCTACAACCGCTGGATGGAGGCCAATGGCGGCGCGATCGTCAACATCATTGCCGATATCTGGCATGGCTGGCCCGAGTTCGCCCATTCGGGTGCGGCGCGCGGCGGAATGCTGACGCTCACCGAAACCGCGGCGTGCGAATGGTCCGCTTCGGGAGTGCGCGTCAATGCGGTTGCGCCGGGCGGTATCGTGTCGAGCGGGTTCGATACCTACACGCCCGAAATGCAGAAGAAGCTGCACGATTTCACGGCCGGCGTGCCGTTGCAGCGGTTCGGCACCGAGGCCGAAATCTCGGCGGCGATCGTTTACTTGTTGTCGCCGGCTGCCGCCTACGTCACGGGCTCCTGCATCCGGGTCGATGGCGGAACGCCGAACGCGCGCACCACCTGGAAGCTTGAGCCGCATCGTCGCAGCACGCCGTTCGAGGGGTTTCATCGTTCCAGGCTTCCGGAGGCCTTGAAGAAGACGCCATAACAGCCGGGCTTCCGGGCGATCCGGGCTGGACCGCCGTCAAGTCCGGTATGCGGTTCGTACGCTTGTGTACGAACTTTGCTTTCGCTAGATATGGGAGCGGAATAAACAAGAAACCATGCAAGCCGGACGGCCGCCGCAACGGGTGAAGCGGCATCGTCGGGCTTCAAAGGCGAGGACACGAGATGGCGGGACTCTATTTCGAGCAGTTTTCGGTCGGACAAACCTTCGTTCACGAGATCAGGCGGACGGTCACCGACATGGACAACATTCTGTTCTCGTCGCTGACCTATAATCCGGCAGCCGTGCACATCGATCACGAATACGCCAAATCGACCGAATTCGGCAAACCGCTGATGAATTCGATCTTCACCCTCGGCCTGATCATCGGCCTGTCGGTGCAGGACACCACCCTGGGAACGACGGTCGGAAATCTCGGGATGGAGGACACCAAATTTCCACGCCCGGTCTTTGCCGGTGATACCCTCCGGGCCGAGACGAAAATTCTGGCCGTGCGCGAAAGCAAGTCCCGCCCGACCCAGGGAATCGTGACCTTCGAGCATCGCGGCTTCAATCAGCACAATGAGGAAGTCGCCTATTGCCGCCGCACCGGGCTGATGATGAGGCGTCCCGCATGAGATTGCGCTCCCTGTTGTTTGTGCCCGCCGACAGCGAGCACAAGTTCGCAAAGGCATCCGGTATCGGCGCCGACGCGCTGATTCTCGATCTGGAGGATTCCGTGGCGCCGCCACGTAAAGCGCTCGCACGCGATATGGTGAGGGAGCTGTTGGGCGGCCCGCCGCGCGACTGGGTGTTCCTGGTACGCATCAACCCATTGGGCAGTGGACTGACGCTCGGCGATCTCGCGGCGGTCGTCCGGCCCGGCCTCGACGGCATCCTGATCCCGAAGGTCAACGGCATCGCGGACATCGAACTGATTTCGAATTATGTCGATGTGCTCGAGGTCGCTACGGGCGTTACGCCGGGTCACGTCAAGCTGCTGGTGGTCGCAACCGAGACGCCCGCCGCCATGATCGGCTTTGCCAGCTATGCGACGCCAAACCGCCGCCTCGTTGCTATGACCTGGGGCGCGGAGGATCTGGGCGCAGCGCTCGGCGCCTTGTCCAACAAGGAAGCCGACGGAAGCTGGACGTTTCCCTATCAGGTGGCCCGGGCGCAATGCCTGTTCGCGGCCGGGGCTGCGGGCGCCATGGCGCTGGATACGCTGTATGCAGATTTCAAGGACCAGGACGGGCTGGCGCAAAGCTGCCGGATCGCGCGCCGCGACGGTTTTGTCGGCAAGATCGCCATTCACCCCGCTCAGGTCGCGACCATCAACGAATGCTTCACGCCGTCGGAGGCCGACCTGGCGCATGCGCGCCGCGTGGTAGCGGCGTTCGCGGCCCAGCCCGATGCGGGAACACTTGGCATCGACGGCAAGATGTACGACATGCCGCATCTGATCGCGGCGAAACGCGCGCTCGCCTCAGCCGGGGAGGACGTCACATGAGTGCATTGGCCAACGAGTTCGAGCCGGGAGACGATCAGGCAGCTATTCGCGAGGGCGTGCGCGCGGTCGTCACCCGTTTCGGTGACGACTACTGGCTGGCGCGCGACGAGGACGGCAAGTTCCCGTTCGAGTTTCATCGCGCGATGGCTGACGCCGGCTGGCTCGGCATCACCATGCCGGAAGAGTATGGCGGCTCTGGTCTCGGGGTGACCGAGGCGGCGATCATGATGCATGAGGTCGCAAGCCATGGCGGCGGAATGTCTGCGACCTCGGCGGTGCACATCAATCTGTTCGGCCCGCACCCGATCGTCGTGAAGGGCACGCCGGAGCAGAAGTCGCGCTGGGTCCCGCGGCTGGTCGCCGGCGAAGATCAATGCTGCTTCGGTTTCACCGAACCGGACGCCGGGCTGAACACGACCCGGATCAAGACGTTTGCGCAGAAGGTCCCCGGCGGCTACCTCGTGCATGGCCAAAAGGTCTGGACCTCGACCGCGCAGGTCGCCAACAAGATCATGCTGCTGACCCGGACCACCAAATACGAGGATTGCAAGCGTCCGACCGACGGCATCACGATTTTCTACACCGACCTCGACCGGTCGAAGATCGATGTCCATCGCATTCCGAAAATGGGCCGCAAGTCCGTCGATTCCAATGCCATCTTCATCGACGGCCTGTTCATTCCGGAAGCCGACCGGATCGGCGAGGAGGGCAAGGGCTTTTCATATATCCTGCATAGCCTCAATCCCGAGCGCATCCTGATTGCGGTCGAAGCGATCGGGATCGGTCAGGACGCGCTGCGCCGCGCGGCGAACTACGCGCGTGAGCGCGTGGTGTTCGACCGGCCGATCGGTCAAAACCAGGGCATCCAGCATCCGCTCGCGGAGAACTGGATGTATCTGGAATCGGCCTGGCAGATGGCGCTGCGTGCCGCCTGGCTCTACGATCACGACAGGCCCTGCGGCGCCGAAGCCAACGCCGCGAAATTTCTCGGCGCGCGTGCGGGCCACGACGCGGCCTGGCAGGCGATCATGACCCATGGTGGATTTGGATATGCCAAGGAGTATCATGTCGAGCGCCTGTTCCGCGAGGTCTCGATCACGCGGCTGGCGCCGATTACCGAGCAGTTGATCCTCAGCTTCATCGCCGAGAAGGTGCTCGATTTGCCGAAGAGCTATTAAACAAACTTGGTGTTCCGCCTCGATGAATCCTGACCGCGGATCCATTGGCCCCATGGTTCGAGACGCGCGGCGCTGCCGCGCTCCTCACCATGAGGGTCTAGGACCTCATCCTGAGGAGCCGCGAAGGCGGCGTCTCGAAGGATGCAGCCACCGATCTGGCTAGAGATTGCGTGAAATCAGCTCACGCATGATTTCCGATGTGCCGCCGTAAATCCGCAGCACGCGTGCATCGGCGTAGAGACGGCAAATCTCATACTCGCGCATAAAGCCGTAGCCACCGAAGAATTGCAGGCATTGGTCGACAAGCCGGCCATGCATTTCGGTGATCCAGAGCTTTGCCGTCGACGCCGCGTAGGTCGTCAGTTCGTGATTGATATGGTCGCGAAGGCACTGGTCGGCATAGGCCCAGCCCACCGCGAGATCGGATTTCAGGTCGGCCAGCTTGAACCTTGTATTCTGGAAGTTTCCGATCGGCGATCCAAAGGCGTTGCGCTGCTGGACATAGTTCTTGGCCAGATCAAAGGCCTTCTGCGCGGCGGCGATCGAATGCAGTGCGATGGTCAGGCGTTCTTGCGGCAGTTCGCTCATCAGCGCGCCCATCGCGCCGCCTTCCGCACCGAGCAGATTGCTGGCGGGCACGCGCACGCTATCGAAGAACAGTTCGGATGTATCGGAGGAGAGGTGTCCAAGCTTTTCCAGGTTCCGGCCGTGGCGGAAGCCGGCCCGGTCGGTCTCGACCAGAACCAGACTCATGCCGCGCGAGCCGCCGTCCGGCGTGGTCCGGACCACGACGATCACGAGATCGCACATCTGCCCGTTGGAAATGAAAGTCTTTTGGCCCGTTATCACGTACTCGTCGCCCTCGCGAACGGCGCGGGTGCGGATGCCTTGCAAATCGCTGCCGGTGCCGGGTTCGGTCATCGCGATGGCGCAGACGGTTTCGCCTGACACCATGCGCGGCAACCATTTCTTCTTTTGCTCCGGGGTGCCGTAACTGAGCAGATAACCGCAGCAGACGTCGTTGTGCACGGAGAAGTCGGTGGCAGGGCCGGCGAAGCCGGAATAGCTCAGTTCCTCGATGATCACCGCATTGTGCCGGAAGTCACCGCCGGCGCCGCCGAATTCTTCGGGGACCTGCGGGCAGAGCAGGCCGGCCGCGCCGCCTGCGCCCCACAGCGACCTGTCGATGATGCCGGCTTCTTCCCATCGTGCGAAATCCGGCGCGATCTTTGACGCCGCGAAGCGTCGCACGGTCTCCCTGAACTGGCTGTGCTCTTCGTCGTAAACCCTGCGATGGGGTAGCATCGTGGCCTCCCGTTTATTGCTGTTGGCGGATGTAGCCGCCGATCATTCCGACCAATGAGCGGTCAGAACGCGACCTTATCGCCGCCCTTGAGCTCAAGGATTTCGCGCGCCTCGTCGGCTGTCGCCACGTCCAGTCCCAGTCCCTCGATGATCTTGCGAACCTGCGTCACTTGGTCGGCGTTTGACGCCGCGAGTTGGCCGGCGCCGATCCAGAGGCTGTCTTCCAGCCCCACCCGCACATTGCCACCGATCGCCGCTGCGATCGCCGCGACCGGCATTTGCGCGCGGCCGGCGCCCAGCACCGACCAACGATAATTGTCGCCGAACAGCCGATCGGCGGTGCGTTTCATGTGCATGACGTCTTCCTGGTGCGCGCCGATGCCGCCCAGCAGACCGAACACGGTCTGGATGAACAGCGGGGCCTTTACCAATCCTTCGGTCCAGAAGTGATGCAGATTGTAGAGATGACTGGTGTCGTAGCACTCGAACTCATAGCGCGCGCCGGTGCTGTTGAGCGTTTCCAGCGCGTAGCGGATGTCCTTGAAGGAGTTGCGGAAGACCAGGTCGTGGGAGCCTTCCAGCATCGCGGGCTCCCAGTCATATTTGAACTGCTTGTACCGCTTGAGCATGGGGAACAGGCCGAAATTCATCGACCCCATGTTCAGGCTGGCGACCTCTGGCTTCCAGACCGCCGCGGGCTTGATGCGCTCCTCGACGGTCATGTAGGGCGAGCCGCCGGTCGTCAGGTTCACGACCACGTTGGATTGCTGCTTGATGATGCGGAGGAATGGCTCGAAAGCTTCCGGCGACTGGTCGGGACGGCCGTCCTGCGGATTGCGGGCGTGAAGATGCACGATGGCGGCGCCTGCCTCGGCAGCCCCGAGGGCGGACTCGGCGATCTCCGCTGCCGTCACCGGAAGGTGAGGCGACATCGAGGGGGTATGGATCGAGCCCGTGATTGCGCAGGAAATGATGACCTTACGTGCCGGCACGATGTTTTCCTTTTGTGGCGCGCGTTCAGCCAATGCCCGGGAAGGGCATCAGCCGACGCAAGGGAAGCGACGCGTTCATTGCCGAGTGACTAAGTGAACTTGTGGAAGTCCGGAGCACGCTTCTCGTTGAAGGCCGCGACGCCTTCCTTGGATTCGGCGGTATCGTAGAACATCTTCACGGCGTGAAGGGCAAGGTTGCTGATGCCGCGAATGTTGTCGGTGTCGGCGTTGAAGGAGCGCTTTGCCAATGCGATCGCGGTCGGTGAGCGCTGCGCGAGCTTGTCGGTCCAGTCCTTGACCGCGGCATCGAGTTCGGCGGCTGGAACCACCTTGTTGACGAGGCCCATTTCACGCGCCTGTTCGGCGGTGTAGCGGTCGTTGATGAACCAGATTTCGCGCGCCTTCTTGTCGCCGACATGGCGAGCCAGCAAGGCCGTGCCCCAGCCCGCGTCGACGGAGCCGACTTTCGGTCCGACCTGCCCGAATTGCGCGGTGTCGGCGGCAATCGTCAGGTCGCACAGCGTCGCCAGCACATTGCCGCCGCCGATCGCAAAGCCATTGACGCGCGCGATGACGGGTTTGGGAACGTCGCGGATCAGGCCCTGCAACTCGTCGATCGGCAGTCCAACGACGCCACGGCCGTCATATTGTCCTTCATGCGCGGACTGATCGCCGCCGGTGCAGAACGCCTTGTCGCCGGCGCCGGTGAGCACGATGCTCGAAACGTTGCGGTCGTTCGCGGCAATCTGAAACGCTTGAATCAGTTCCTCAAGCGTCTGGCCGCGAAAGGCATTATAGACCTTGGGCCGGTTGATGATGATCCAGGCGGCGCGATCGCGGACTTCGTAGATCACATCGGTGAATTTGCTGGGGTCGAACATTGCGTTACCTCATATCTGCTAGATCATGTTCATGCCGCCGGAGACCGAGATGGCCTGTCCGGTGATGAATTTCCCGTCTTCCGATGCAAGCAAGGCAATAATCCCGGCGTAGTCATCGGGCTCGCCCATGCGCTTCAGGGGAATGCCACGCACCATTGCGTCCTTCCATTTTACCGCCTGTTCGCCTTCGCCGAGCACCGCCGCCATCATCGGCGTGTTGGTGGGGCCCGGACACACCGCGTTCAGCAGCACGTTCTTGCGCGCAAGCTCACGGGCGATCGATTTGGTGAAGGAGATCAGTCCGCCCTTGCAGGCCGAGTAAACCGCTTCGTCGCTGGTGCCGACACGGGCGGCATCGGATGCAATATTGATGATGCGGCCGCCGCCGTGTTCGACCATCAGCGGTGCAATGGCGTGGTGCGTATTGAGCGGACCATAGAGGTTGATGCGGATGATCTTGTCCCAGAGATCCTTGTCGGTCTTCAGGAACGGCATCGGCCGGTCCCAGCCGGCGTTGTTGACGAGCACCCAGATCGGGCCGAGTTCGGCCTCGACCTGCGCGACCGCGCGATCCACCGAAGCGCGGTCGCCGACGTCGACGGTGTAGGTCGTGATCGCCGACTTCGGCGCCAGTTTCGCCGTCTCATGTCCGGCGTCGGGATTGATGTCGAAAATCGCGACCTTGCAGCCTTCTTCCGCGAGCCGAAGGGTGATGGCGCGCCCGATGCCCTGGCCGCCGCCGGTAACGATCGCTACCTTGCCTGATAAGCCTCTCAAATCTCACTCCCTTGTTTTGCGGCGCATTGGCCGTTGCTTTGTTGGGTGAGGTCCGCCGGCCTTGGCCGACCGGCGAGCTCAGCCGCTCTTGGCGAGCGCAAAACCACATTGCGCGAACATCTGGCGGGCGATGATGGTTTTCATGATTTCGATCGACCCGCCCGCGATCTTGACGATCCTGGCGTCGACATAGGCGCGCGCGATCGGATACTCCGTCATGTAGCCCCAGCCGCCAAACAATTGCAGGCATTCGTCGACCGCTTCGCAATGCAGCTCGGAAGTGAACATCTTGGCCATCGCGGCATCGACCGGATCGAGCTTTCCTTCCATGAAAAGCGAAATGCATCGATCGGTAAAGACGCGGGCGACGGTTGCCTTGGTCTTGAGATCGGCGAGCTTGAATTGGGTATTCTGGAAGTTGGCGAGCTTTTGACCGAATACGCTGCGGTCCGAGGTGTATTCAACGGTCCAGTCCAGCACGGTTTCGGTGACGGTGGCCGACCGGATCGCCTGGGCGAGCCGTTCCTGCGACAGCTTCGTCATCATCAGCGCAAAGCCCTTGCCTTCCTGTCCCAGCATATTGGTGGCGGGAATGCGGATGTTCTCGAAGAACAGTTCGGAGGTATCCTGGGCCTTCATGCCGATTTTTTCGAGGTTTCGTCCGCGTTGAAAACCGGGCCGGCTGCTCTCGACGATGAACAGCGTCACGCCCTTGGCGCCGGCGCTGCCGTCGGTCTTGGTCGCGAGCACGACGAAATCGCAGAGCTGGCCGTTCGAGATGAAGACCTTCTGGCCGTTGACGACGAAATCATCGCCATCGCGCACGGCGCGGGTCCGGATCGCCTTGAGGTCGCTGCCCGCATGCGGCTCCGTCATGCCAAGCGAGCCGATCGCTTCACCCGATACCATCTTCGGCAGCCACTGCCGCTTTTGCGCTTCGGTTCCAAACGAAAGCAGATAGGTCGCCACGAGATCGGTGTGAATCAGAAATCCCGGGCCGCTGGCGCCGGAGCGCCATAGTTCCTCGAACACGACCACGTCGAACAGGTAGTCGAGGCCCATGCCGCCATACTCCTCGGGCACGGTACAGCAGAGCAGCCCTTCGGCGCCGGCCTTGAGCCACAGTTCCCGTGGCACGATGCCGTCCTTTTCCCACTGCGCATGAAACGGCACGATTTCGCGATCGACGAAGCGCCGGACCGATTCCCGGAAAATATGATGTTCCTCGCGGAAAATGGTTCGCTCGATCATCGACATCCGTCCACATCAATTTAGTTAGGTAGTGTACTATATGTCCAGGGATGGTAAAAGGCAAGCTGGCCCGCGGGGCTTTTTGCATCACCGGTCGATCGGACCAGGCCAGAACTTTCGCGCGCGCCTGGCAGCGTCATCGCTGCAACCGCAGCAGAGGTTTTTCACGGCGGCAGACCGTCCATTTAAACTAGTACACAGATATACGATATGCTATAGAGCAAAAAATGACGGCGGAGAAAACCCATGGACGCGTTGGGAAAGCTGCAGCAATTCCGGGCCGAACGCAGCGAAAACAATGTCCTGCATCTTGTTTTCGACATGCCCGGCCGTCCGATGAATGTGTTCTCCAACGCCGCGATCGCCGAACTCGGCGTCTTCAGCCGGTGGCTCCGCGAAAGCGACGTCAAGGGTGTCGTCATCCGTTCGGGAAAGCCGTCGGCATTCTGTGCCGGTGCCGATCTTGCCGAGCTGGGATTGGCCTATGACATGATCATGGCTGCGCCTGCCGAGACGCGCGACCGCGTGGCATTCGACCATTTCTTTCGTCTCAGTCAGGCACTGCGTGGAATCGAAACGGCGGGCAAGCCGGTCGCGGCCGCGATCGCGGGCCTCGCGCTTGGCGGCGGCGGTGAACTGGCATTGGCGACCCATCATCGGGTCATGGTCGACGATCCCAGGGTCGCGTTTGGCCTGCCGGAGTCGCTGGTCGGGCTGTTGCCGGGAGGCGGGGGAACCCAGCGGCTGCCGCGCCTGACCGGAATCGAAAAGGCATTTCCGATCCTGCTGGAAGGCGCGCGCCTCTCTGGTCAGGCCGCGATCGCAGCCGGCGTGGTCGATCAACTGGTTCCTGCCGGCGAAGAGGTGGCGGCGGCGGAACGATGGGTGCTGTCGCATCCGTCGGCGTCGCAACCCTGGGACCGTCCGGGATGGCGGCCGGCGGATGTCGATGATGTGGCCGCGATCGTCGCGCGGAAACGCGAAAGCGTTCTGGCCGAAACCCTCGGACACTATCCGGCCCCGCTTGCCATTCTCGATTGTGTCGGCGAGGGGCTGCCGCAGCCGTTTGATGCGGCGATCCGCACCGAGATGCAGATATTCTCAAAGCTCATCCAGCGGCGCGAGCCGCGCAACATGATCAGGACGCTGTTTCTTGGCCGGCTCGATCATGACCGTCTTCGCAAGGCGGGAGGCATTCCCGCGCCCGTCGAACAAGCCGTGGCGGCGGTATCCGAGGCGCTGCAGGCGGGTGGAACGGCGGATGCGACGCTTGCAGATGCTTTCGCTCGCGCCGGCTTTCACGGGCCGAGCAAGGCACCGGCATTCGATGGCGTCATTGCTCAGTCCACCTTCTGGCTGGAGGCGGAGCCTGTCACCAATGGCAAACGCGCGCTACGCGAGCGGCTGGTGCGGGCATACGCAGTGGCGGACAAATGGCGAGCCACGTTCTCCGAGGACCAGCGTCGGGCGGCGGATTATCTGCTGGTCACGAAGCATGGCTTTCCCGCCTACATGGCAGGTGCCTTCTCCTCCGCCGAACCTGGCGCCTGAGCGGTGCCGGCTTCGAAAAAATCCGCGATAGCGGCGCAACCAATCGAGAGAACAGTAGTGTCAAAACCCCTGACCGGCGTCCGTGTCCTCGACCTGTCGAAAGTTTTGGCGGGTCCGTTATGCGCCCAATATCTCGGTGACCTCGGCGCCGACATCATCAAGGTAGAGGCCGTCGGCCAGGGTGACGAAACGCGCGGTTGGCCGCCGTTTCCGGCGCCGGGCCTTGGCACGGTTTTTCTCAGTGCCAACCGCAACAAGCGCAGCATCGCCGTCGACATGAAATCGGAAAAGGGGCGCGAGATCGTTCATGCCCTGGCAAAATCCGCCGACATCGCGATTGAAAGTTTCGGAACCGGCGTCGCCGAACGCCTCGGCATCGATGCACCGACGCTGCGTACCCTGAACGACCGCCTGATCCATTGCAGCATCTCCGGCTTTGGCCGCTCGGGGCCGCTGAAGAATTCACCGGGCTATGACGTGATCCTGCAGGCGTTTTGCGGGGTCATGTCGATGACCGGCGACGAGGATGGCGGCTATATCCGCAGTCCGATCTCGCCGATCGACCAGATGACCGGCGTGCATGCCTTCAGCGGCATTCTGGCGCTGCTGTATGCGCGGGAAAAAACCGGGAAGGGCGGTGAGATCCAGGTCTCGCTGTTCGAAACCGCGCTCGGCCTGTTGGGCTACAATCTTCAGACCTTCTGGGAGCGCGGTGTGCAGCCGCCGAAATGCGGCTCAAGCCATGAATCGCTTTGCCCCTATCAGGCCTTCGAGGCGGCCGACGGTCCGATCATGATCGGGGTCGCCAACGACAATCTCTGGCGCAAATTCTGTGCGGTCACCGGGTTGAACGCGATTGTCGACGACCCGAAATTCAAAGCCAATGCGGATCGCGTTGCGCACCGCAAGGAAACACTCGGTCATGTTCAGGCCGTGTTGACGCAAAATTCCGTCGCGCACTGGAACGAGGTGCTGACGGGTGTCGGCGTGCCCTGCGCGCCGATCAATTCGATCGCGCAATTGCTCGATCACCCGCATACCGAGGCGAGCGGCATCATCGTCGACTACGCGCATCCGACCGCGGGCCAGTTGAAGGGCGTCGGTCACCCCGTTCTGATCAACGGCGCGGAACGTCGCGCAGGCAGGCCGCCTCCGGTGCTGGGGCAACACACCGACGATGTCCTGGGTGAAATAGGTATGTCACTGGAAGCCATCAGCGCGTTACGGCGGGAACGTGTGATCGGTTGAGATTTGCGCAGCTTAACGGGGAGTTGAATAAATGGGGCAATCCACAGATACGGCCCTGGCCGCGCTGAAAATCGGAGGACGCGTCGCTTACGAGCGTCTCGCGCGGCCAAAGGCGCGGCAGTTCGATGACGTGCCCTGTACGCCTTACGCCGTCACGCCCGAATGGCTGACGGCGGTCCTCTGCGGCAAGGTTCCGGGGGCCGTCGTTACGCACGTCGAGGTCAAACCAGCGAGCGCGGGCACGCATGAGCGTCATCAACTGAAGGTGTCCTACAATGAGGAAGGACGCCGCGCCGGACTGCCGGTCTCGATCTTCACCAAGTCGCTGCCCAGCATCGTCACCCGCATGATCGGCGGTTTCAACGGCACGGCGCGGGTGGAGGGGAGCTTCTTTACGCAGATCCGTCCCCAGCTCGAGATCGAGGCGCCGCTTTGCTATCACTCCGCTTACGATCGGCGAACGTTTGCGGCGATCCATCTGCTGGAGGATCTGGTCGCAACCAAGTCCGCAACGTTCTGCAATCACAAGACGTACGTCACGCGCGCCATGGCCGACGACATGATCGATCTGCTGGCGGCGCTGCACGGCCGATTCTACGGCGATCCGACGCTGGCCGAACGCTACCGCTGGCTCGCCAGTTATCCCCGATGGTTCACCATTGGCGCGGCGAAAATGGGTACGGAGTACTACACAAGGAAAGCGTTTGACGCCGCTGCCCACGTTATTCCTGAAGAAGTCATGGCGCGCCGCGACGATGTCTGGCCGGCGACGATGCGCGCACTTGCGCTGCATGATAGCGAGCCGCAGGGCCTCATTCACTCCGACGTTCATATCGGTAACTGGTACCGGACGGGTGCGGGTCAGATGGGATTATGCGATTGGCAATGTCTTTCGCGCGGGCACTGGTCGCGCGATTTCGCCTACGCCGTGACGGCGTCGCTGACGCCGGATAATCGCCGGAGCTGGGAGCACGAGCTGCTGGCCCGCTATGTCGAGCGGTTCGCGGAGAAGACCGGCGTCAAGCCGGACTTCGATCTCAGCTTCCTGCGCTACCGGCAGCAGATCGTGCACGCGCTGGCGATGTGGACGATCACGCTATGCCACTCGCCGCTGTTGCCGAACATGCAACCGGAGGACACGACGCTCACCATGATCGAGCGCATGACGACGGCGATGGCCGATCTGGATGCGCTCGACAGTTTCAAGGATTGACAAACCGGTTCGAGAGATTGCGGCGCCCGATTTTGAGGTTGCGGTTTGTTCCAGAATTAGTACACTAGCGAACAAATAGGCCGGCAAGAGCCGCATCTGACGTCATGGAGGTAACGCATGAGCGAACATAGATTCGATCCCGTCGCCCACGCGCGATCGATGCGCGCCAGCGGATTCTGGATCGACAAGAGCTTTGACGAATTTCTTCAGCAAGCGGTTGCTGCCACGCCGGAGAAGCTCGCGCTGCTGGCCGACCGCGCCGATCGTGCCGAACCGAAGCGCTTGACCTACGCCGAACTCGGCGATCTGGTTTCGCGCGCGGCCGCGGCTTTGAAACAACTCGGCATTGGCCCTCGCGACGTCGTCTCCGTACAGCTTCCCAACTGGTGGGAATTCGCGGTGATCGCGTTGGCCGCGTTCAGGGTCGGGGCCGTCGTCAATCCCCTGATGCCGATCTTCCGCGAGCACGAGCTGAGCTACATGCTCGACTTCGCCGAAACGAAACTGCTGATCGTCCCGAAACTATTTCGAGGCTTCGATTACGAGGCGATGGCACAGTCGCTGCGACACAGGCTGCCAAAACTTCAGCACGTCATCGCCGTGGACGGCGAGGGGCCGAACAGCTTCGATCGGGCGCTGCTCTCCGGGAGTGAACGCCTCGGCCCGCCTCCGGTCGGCGAGATTGGCGCGCTGCCCGCCGATCAGATGGCGGTGCTGATGTTCACCTCGGGCACGACAGGTTCGCCCAAGGGCGTCATGCACTGCCTCAATACGTTGCTGGCCTGCAACATTGCGCTCGCCGGCCGTTTTGGTCTCGATGCAAACGACACGATGCTGGTCTGCTCGCCGCTCGGCCATATGACCGGCTTCGCGGCCGGCATGATGCTCGGCTTCAAGATAGGCGCGTCGATCATCTTCCAGGACGTCTGGGAGCCGAAGCGCGGCATTGCGATCATGGCCAATGAAGGCGTTACCTATTCGGCCGGCGCCGCGACGTTTCTCGCCGATATGTGCGAGGCGGTCGCGTCCGGAGCACCGAAGCCATCGCAGCTGCGCAAGTTCCTCTGTGCCGGTGCGCCGATTCCGCCGGCGCTGATCGATCGCGTCTACCGCGAGCTCGATCTCAAGGTCTGTTCGCTGTGGGGGATGACCGAAGCGCTGTCGGGCACGTTGACCGAGCCCGAAAGGGCGCTGGAGAAGTCGTCGAAGACGGATGGCCGTCCGCTCGAGGGCGTTGCCGTAAAGGTCCTTCGCATGGACGGTTCTCCGGCGCCGGTCGGAGAGAAGGGGTTGCTCAAGGTGCGCGGCGCGCAAATGTGCCTCGGCTATTACAAGCGTGAGGACATGGAGCCGTTTGATGCCGAGGGATGGTTCGATTCCGGCGATATGGCCTATATGGACGACGAGGGCTACATCCGTATCGACGGCCGCATCAAGGATATCATCATTCGCGGCGGCGAGAACGTGCCGGTATTCGATATCGAGAACCTGCTGTTCAAGCATCCCGCCGTGCTTGCGACCGCGATCGTCGGGTATCCGGATCCGCGGCTGGGAGAACGCGCTTGCGCTTTCGTGGTGCTGCGTCCCGGCCAGACGCTCGATCTGGCCGATGTGCAGGCGCTGATGGCGGAGCACAAGGTCGCGAAGCAATACTGGCCGGAGCGCGTCGAGATCGTTCCCGATCTGCCGAAGACCCCGGCTGGCAAGGTGCAGAAGTACCAGCTTCGCGAAATAGCGAAGGCTTTTGCAGAAGCGCCCCGCCAGGCCAGCGCATGAGTTCACGACGCGGGGATCGCGCCTGCGTCACGAATTGTGCGACGCCTGCACGGCTGGGCAGAACGTGCCGGGATAGGCGCCGCCGTCGATCAGGAATGTTTTGCCCGGTGATGTAGCCGGCGTGAGCCGGGCACAGCAACGCGCAGGCCGCGCCGAATTCATCCGGGTTACGGGCCGGCGCGTCTGATGCGAGTCTGCGACAAAGAAACCGGCCAACCTGCTTGTAAGCTAAAATATAGTATGCTAGTGTACCGTTAAATTGAGACCTGCACAAGTGGGCTGAACGGGGGAGGGAAACATGATCCGGAAATTTGGATTGATAGCCGCGGTCGCCGTGATGGCCGTTGCAACGATCGGCGATGCTTCGGCCGCCGAGAAGAAATACGGGCCCGGCGTCAGCGACACCGAGATCAAGATCGGCCAGACCGTCCCCTATAGCGGGCCGGCATCGGCGTTCTCGAGCTACGGCCGCGTGATGACCGGCTACTTCAAGATGGTCAACGAGGCCGGCGGCATCAACGGCCGCAAGATCAACCTGATCTCGCTCGATAACGCCTTCAGTCCACCGAAGGCAATCGAACAGACCCGAAAGCTGGTCGAGGACGATGGGGTGCTGGCCGATGTCGGTACCGTCGGCACGACGCCTAATGTCGCGATCCAGAAATATCTGAACGGCGCCAAGGTGCCGCACATCTTCGTCTCCGCCGGCGGCCGGCGTTTCGCCGACCCGCAGAACTTCCCCTGGACCGTACCGATGTATCCGGGCTTCGAGATGGAAGGGAAAACGTTCGGGCAGTACATCCTGAAGCACAGGCCG
>Ga0207678_10002945_pt1 | contig 15420 bp, 9 predicted proteins | sample KBSC63metaG_FD_184319 | JGI IMG/M metagenome (GOLD analysis project Ga0207678, IMG submission 184319) | Corn rhizosphere microbial communities from Kellogg Biological Station, Michigan, USA - KBS C6-3 metaG (SPAdes) (version 2) | ecosystem: Host-associated > Plants > Roots > Rhizosphere > Soil ...
CCGAGATGCGCGATGCGCACTTCGAGCTTGCCGAGGAACAGCGTCATTTCCTTTTCGAACACGAGCGTCGGCCACGTCAGGCCCGGCACGGTTTCGACGCCGGCAAAGAGACGCGGGAAGCGCTCGATCTCCGACTTCATATCGGCCTCGCCGCGCTCGACGATCATTTCATACGTGCCGCGACTCGCAATGATCTGCTGCGCGCCCTCTTCGAAATACGCCGATGCGCCGAGCACGCGCACCGCGTGGTAGTGCGACAGGACGACGTATTTGATCGGCTTGTCGGTCACGCTGCGGATCTTCGCGATCAGGTCTTGCGCCATTGCCGGCGTCGCGGTGGTGTCGACGATCAGCACGCCGTCGTCGCCGATCACGACGCCCGAGTTCGGGTCGCCCTCCGCCGTGTACGCATACGCGTTCTCGGACAGCTGCGTCCAGGTGATCTTCTTCACTTCCAGATCGGCTTGCGATGCGAATGCTTTGGCCATGTTGCGTTCCGTGGCTTCGAGCCATGTGTTGAGGGGAGTGAGTGGATCATCGACCTGCATCGATTATTTGTCAATGACAAAGTCGCTTGCTATTGTCCAATACGGGTAAACCTGCGGGCTGGCGCGTCAAATGGCGTCGGATACCATGCGGGGTTTCGTCAACGGAAGAATCATCGCGTGCAGAACCACGAAGTCAGCGCAGACGACGCGCCGCCCAAGGCGCAGCGCGGGATCCAGAGCGTCGAGGTCGGCGGCCGGCTGCTCGACGCGCTCGCGCGCCGGCGCAAGCCGCTCGGGCTGTCGGAGCTGGCGGCCGCGGCCGGGTTGTCGACCGCGCAGGCGCATACCTACCTCGTCAGCCTGACGCGGCTCGCGCTCGTGAAACGCGACGCGCTCACCGGCAACTACGAGCCGGGGCCGCTGTCGCTGCGGCTCGGACTGATGTCGATCGAACGCCAGCCGGCCTATCGCGCGGCGCTGCCGCACGCGGCGCGACTCGCGGAAGCGGTCGGACTGAGCGTCGCGCTGTCGGTGCCGGGCGTGCTCGGGCCGACGATCGTGCGCATCGAGCACGGCGGCTATCCGTTGCATGTGAACCTCCACGTCGGCTCGGTGATGTCGCTCGATACGACGGCGACCGGCCGCGTGTTCCGCGCGTTCGGCGACCCCGCCCTGCTGGACACGATGGCAGCCAGCCAGGCCGGCGCGGGAGACACGCTCGCGGGCGCGGAAGGCGAGCAGCCCACGTCCGATGCCGGCGCGTGGCAGGCCGAGCTCGATGCGATCCGCGCGCGCGGGATCGAGCGCGGCGTGGACCGGCCGAGCCCCGGCGTCAGCGCGATGTGTGTGCCGGTTCTGGACGCGGACGGCCGCCTGCAACTCGCGTTGACGGTGATCGGTTCGACCGGATCGATCGATGTCGGCTGGGACGGCCCGATCGCGACCGCGTTGCGCGATGCGGCGCGGCAGGCCACCGCGTCACTCGATGCGGGGCGCGACGCGCAGCCAAGCGCGCCGGCTGCGGCTGCGTCTGTCCAGCGCCTGCCGCCCGCGCTCGCCGACGACACGAAAGCCCAGCGCGGCATCAACGCGCTCGACAGCACGGGCGACCTGCTGCTCGCGCTCGTGTCGGCGGGCCGCGCGCTGCCGCTGCGCGACCTCGCGGCGGCGGCCGGCATGCCGGCCGCGAAGGCGTTTCCGCATCTGGTGAGCCTGCAGAAGATCGGCCTGCTGAGCCGCGACGATGCCGGCTGCTTCGGCGGGGGCCCGCTCGGCCAGGCGCTCGGCCTGATCGCGATGCAGCGCGTGTCGCCGACGCGCGATGCCGAAGCGGAGATCGTCGCGCTGGCGGCCGCGACCGACATGAGCGTCGCGGCGGCGACCCTCGGGCCGCTCGGGCCGACCGTGATCCGCCTCGAGGAATCGGCGCGGCCGCAGCACGTGAGCCTGCAGGTCGGCACGGTGATGTCGCTCGTGAATACCGCGATCGGGCGGATTTTCGCGGCCGGCATGTCCGACGACGTGCTGGCCGGCCTCCTGGCCGACGAGCCGGTGCGCCTCGCCGGCGGCGCGACGCAGGTCGACGATGCGTTCCGCGCGCGGCTCGCGACGATCCGCACGGACGAACTCGATTTCGCGTTCGACGCGCCGGTGCCGGGGATCGGCACGATCGCCGCGCCCGTGTTCGATCACACCGGCAGCATCCGGCTCGTGATCGCGATCATCGGCTCGTCACGCGGCTTCCCGCGCGGGCCGGACAGCGCGCTCGCACATACGCTGCTCGCCGCGACGCGCCGCCTGTCGTGGCGATTCGGGTGGATCGGCGAGTAATCGTCGCCCCGACGTCCCGTCCTCTTCCTCATTGCGAAGCCGTGCTCGCCGCGGCCTCGTCACGCCTGTCTCCCGGGCAACGACGACCGCGGACGCGGCTCACTTATGTTGCGAAGCAGCAACAAAGATTGTCAGTAATTCTCATATAACGAAATCGCATTTCACAAAGCGGGGACGTTCCTCTATGATTAGGGTTATCCCTAACTCGCCACCTATACGGGGCTTCGTCATGCAAACGTCTAACATCACCGATCGTTCCACCCAATCCGCTGGCTGGCTCGCACGTATTGGCGAACTGCTTGCAGAAGCATGGGCGCTGCACCTCGAGAACTGCGAAATCATCGCCCAAGCGCACGCACGCCTGCCGCGCTGAACGCAGCCGATGGCCGCCGGCCGGCGGCATGATGTCCGGCTGATCCGCTTGCCGGGACGCGCCGAAAGGCCGCCGCGCCCGGCATCGGTGTCCCGACGGTTATCGTAAAAAGGGCCGAGTGGCCCCGATATGATTGATGCGCTCACGCGATGTGGGCGCTGTGATGCAGATCCCGGTGGCAGGGCCAGTACCAAGTGTGTCGGCACGGAAGATTCATCCGTTTTCCCGCCCTGCTCGAATTTCCCGCCTGCATCCGGCTCCGGGAGGCGCGCATTGGCCGCGACAGCCCGATTACCGCCCTTCCTCACCGCAACCGCGACCGCATCGTGACGATGACGCGCGGTCCCGTCTCTGCCGTCATCACACCTGAATCGACGGCACGTCCTTCATGCACCTCAGCGCGAACATCGAGCGGCTGTGGCGAATGCTCGAAATCCGGTACAGCTTCTCACGCAGGAAGCGCTCGTAGCCGGCCGTTCCGTCCACCGCGACCTTGATCCAGTAGTCGTATTCGCCCGACACCAGGTAGGCCTCGAGCACTTCGGGCAGCGCCGCGAGTTCGGCGCCGAAACGCGCGAGCGCGTCGTCTTCGTGGCGATCGAGCGTGACTTCGAGGATCACGATGTCCGCATAGCCGAGCATGCGCTGGTTGACCAGCGCGACGTAACCGTCGATGTAGCCGTCGAGTTCGAGCTGCCGCGTGCGGTTCCAGCACGCGGTGGTCGACATGCCGATCTGTTCGGCCAGTTCGGCGTTCGACAGACGCGCATTTTTTTGCAGTGCACCGAGGATCTTGCGGTCCTGGTTGTCGAGGGTTTTCGGCGTGCGTTCGCGGGTAGCCATGGCGAGAAGAATCTTCTACTTGAAATGCGCATTCTAGCTGAACAGGATTCCGGTTTAGGCTCGGTTTTGCTGGAAAACAGGAAGCCTTTTAACCGGCCGGCTTGATACATTTTCCCCATGCCTGTTGTCCGGCACGCTCCCCGCGACAACCCCTTCGCAGCGGGACGCTGGCCGCAATCACGAGTTGCGGCGCCGGACATGCAGGCATGCGATTGCCCGCCGCCCGTGCGCCTATCCGGCGGCCGGGCCGGCGCCCGATTCCCGTTTCCGTCCTTCCCGTCATGTCGTTCAGGCTTTATCTGTCGTTCCTCGCTGCATCCGCCGTCCTCATCTACGCCCCCGGCCCCGTCAACCTGCTCACGATGAACCAGGCGCTGCGCGCCGGCTGGCGCCGTGCGCTGCCGTGCGTGTGGGGCGGCACGCTCGCCGTGCTGCTGCAACTCGCGCTCACCGCGCTGTGCCTGAATTCGCTGGTCCATCTCGACGAGCACGCGCTGACCGTGCTGCGCTGGGCCGGCGCCGCGTACCTCGTGTGGCTCGGCTGCAAGCAATGGCTCAGCCGTGCGCCTGCAACCGCACCCGCGGCACCAGCCGCTTCGGCGCAAACCGACATCGCCGTACCCGACACCGGACGCGCACTGTTCTGGCGCGGCGTCGCCACCTCCGGCCTGAACCCGAAGACGTTGCTGTTCTTCCCGTCGTTCTTTCCGCAGTTCATCGTCCCGAACACCGACTGGAGCCTGAACGCGCAATTCCTGCTGCTCGCGGCGACCTTCGCGCTGCTGTTCGCCGGCGGGGTGGCGTCGATGGCGCTGTTCTCGCACCGGCTGAGCCGGGCGCTGCGGCGGCCGGCACGAATGCGCGCGATGAACCGCGTGACGGGCGGGCTGCTGGTCGGAATGGGCGCGATCATGGTCGGCTGGAACTGAGCGGCGCGCGGCTGCCGGCCGCTCGACCCACAACCCGCGGCCGGTACAATCGCGCGATGTCCGAACTGCTCACCTACGGCGGCCTGTTCGCCGTGTCGATGGTCGCCGCGACCCTGTTGCCGCTCCAGTCCGAAGCCGTGCTTGCCGGCCTGCTGCTCGCCGGGCGCGAGCCCGTGTGGGCGCTGCTGCTCGTCGCGAGCATCGGCAACGTCGCGGGTTCGGTGATCAACTGGGCGCTCGGGCGCGGCATCGAGCACTTCCGCGACCGCCGCTGGTTTCCGATCAAGCCGGCCGCGCTCGCGCGCGCCGAACGCTGGTACGCGCGCTACGGCCGCTGGTCATTGCTGCTGAGCTGGGCGCCGGTGATCGGCGATCCGCTGACGATGATCGCCGGCGTGCTGCGCGAGCCGCTGCCGGGCTTCCTCGCGATCGTGACGATCGCGAAGGTCGGCCGCTATCTGGCCGTCGCATGGCTCGTGACGCACTGACATTCGCCGCTCTTTGCGCGCCGGCCGGGCCGCCATCGACGACACCGCGCTAAAGATTTCGCGAAAGTTGCCGTATTAAGCAGACGACTAGCGGTGACGCGTGCGTTCCGCCCTTTCTCACTCCCCACTCAGGATGCTTCATGAGATTGACCCAATTGGGCCGGGTGAGCGTCGGCGCGCGTCTGGCCGCGCTGGCGTGCGCGCTCGTCGCCCTGCTGTTTACCGTGTTCGCGTGGACGCTCGCCCATTTCGCCGGCCAGCAGCTTGCTGAAGAAGCGCACCTGCGGATCGTCGACAAGGAGCAGTCGATCCGCGCAATGGTCGACCTGTTCGACAAGGCGCTGACCGCCGAGGCCAACCGCTCGATGTCGCTGTTCGCGAGCTTCCTGCCGCCCGATTTCTCGCTCGACCCGGCGCGCACGGTCGACATCGGCGGCGTTCCCGCACCGACCCTCTTCGCGGGCGGCCAGCCGCTCGACCTCGATTACGCGATTCCCGACCAGTTCCTGAAGAAAAGCGGCGCGATCGCGACGATCTTCGCGCGCGACGGCGACGATTTCGTGCGCATCACGACATCGCTGAAGAAGCAGGACGGCGCACGCGCCGTCGGCACGAAGCTCGACCGCGCCGGCCCCGCGTATGCGCCGCTCGTCGCCGGCCGCAGCTACACGGGCCTCGCGAAGCTGTTCGGCCGGCCGTACATCACGCAATACAAGCCGGTGACCGACGCAACCGGCCGCGTGATCGGCGCGCTGTTCGTCGGTCTCGACATCGGCACCGAGCTCAAGCTCGTCGAAGACGGCATCCGCTCGCTGAAAATCGGCGACAACGGCTACTACTTCGTGCTCGATGCGTCGCAGGGCCCCTCCCGCGGCACCTTCGTCGTGCATCCCGATGCGGCCGGCCAACCCGCCGACGACAAGCACGCCCCCTATGCACGGATGCTCGCGGCCGGCGAGGGCCGGCTCGCGTACACGTCGACCGACCCGGCCGCGCACGATGGCGGGCCCACCGCGAAATTCGTGTCGTTCACGACGATTCCGCAGTGGCAATGGCTCGTCGGCGGCATCGCGCTCGACGACGAGTTGCTCGCCACCATGCGCGCCACCCGCAACCGCTTCCTGGTGATCGGCGCCGTGCTCGTCGCGGCGTTCGCGACGCTGTTCGTCATCGTCGTGCGCCGCGTCGTGAGCCGGCCGCTGGAAGCCGCAGCACGGGCCTCCGAGCGCTACGCGGCGGGCGACCTCAGCGTGCGCATCCGCGACGGCGCGGCCGCGTACGGCAGCGCGGGCAACGACGAGATCGGCCGGCTCGTGCAGGCGGTCGACGGGATCGGCGACGGCCTCGCGCGAATCGTCGCGCAGGTGCGCAACAGCTCGGCCGACATCGCGCACGGCACGGTCGGCATCGCGGCCGGCAGCGGCGACATCGCCGCGCGGATCGCGACGCAGGCGAGCAGCGTCGAACAGACGGCCGCCAGCATGGAGCAGATCACCGCCGCCGTGCAGCAGAGCGCCGAGCATGCGGCGCAAGCCAACGCGCTGGTCGCGGACGCATCGGCCGCCGCGACCAACGGCGACGCCGCGGTACAGCGGGTGGTCGCGACGATGGACGACATCGGCCGCGCGACGCGCCGGATCGCCGAGATCACCGGCGCGATCGAAGGCATCGCGTTCCAGACCAACATCCTTGCGCTGAACGCGGCCGTCGAGGCCGCGCGCGCAGGCGAGCACGGCAAGGGCTTCGCGGTGGTCGCGGCCGAGGTGCGCGCGCTCGCGCAGCGCAGCGCGGCCGCGGTCAAGGAGATCGATGCGCTGAGCACCGAATCGTCGACGACCGTCGAACAGGGTTACCGGATCGCGGACGCCGCGCGCGGCACGATGCGCGACATCGTCGCGCGGGTTGACCAGGTCCGCACGCTGATCGGCGAGATCAGCGCCGCGTCGCGCGAGCAATCGACCGGCATCGAGCAGGTGAACCTGGCCGTCACGCAGATCGGCGAGGCGACCCAGCAGAACGCGACGCTGATCTCGGATGCCGAACGCGCGGCCGTCGCGCTGCGCGACCAGGCCGCGCAACTGTCGGACGCGGTCAGCGTGTTCCGGCTCGAACGCGACGCTTGATGGACAACGGGCGATGGACGATCGGCCGCCGCGGGTGCCCCGACTACTTCTTGTCCCCCGCCAGATCGATCGCCTTGTCCGATCCGACCTCGTTGCGCAGCTGGAATTTCTGGATCTTGCCGGTCGACGTCTTCGGCAGCTCGCCGAAGCGCACGGCCTTCGGCACCTTGAATCCCGCGAGCAGCTGCTTGCAGTGCGCGACGATCTCCTCCTCGGTCGCGCTCGCACCTTCGCGCAGCTCGACGAACGCGCACGGCACCTCGCCCCACTTCGGGTCGGGCATCGCCACCACCGCCGCGACCGCGACGGCCGGATGCCGGTACAGCGCATCCTCGACCTCGATGCTCGAGATGTTCTCGCCACCGGAAATGATGATGTCCTTGCGGCGATCCTTGATGCGGATATAGCCGTCCGGCGTCAGCACACCGAGATCGCCCGTATGGAACCAGCCGCCGTGGAACGCCTCGTCGGTGGCCTTCGGATTCTTCAGATAGCCCTTCATGCAGATGTTGCCGCGGAACATGATCTCGCCGAGCGTCTCGCCGTCGGCCGGCACCGGCGCCATCGTGTCCGGGTCGAGCACCGTCGCGCCCGCTTCCAGGTGATAGCGCACGCCCTGCCGCGCATTCAGGCGCGCACGCTCGTCGTCGGGCAATGCGTCCCAGTGCGCCTGCTTCGCGCACACGGTCGCCGGGCCGTAGACCTCGGTCAGCCCGTACACGTGCAGCAGGTCGAAGCCGATCTCCTTCATCTTCGCGATCACGGCCGGCGCGGGCGCCGCGCCGGCGACCATCGCGTGCACCGTGTGATCGATGCCCGCGCGGAACTCGGCCGGCGCGTTCGCGATCGCGCTCTGCACGATCGGCGCACCGCAGTAATGCGTGATGCGTTCGCTGCGGATCAGGTCGAACACCGTCTTCGCGTCGAACTTGCGCAGGCAGACGTTCACGCCCGCGCGCGCCGCGACGGCCCACGGAAAGCACCAGCCGTTGCAGTGGAACATCGGCAGCGTCCACAGATACACCGCGTGCTTCGGCATGTCCCATTCGAGAATGTTGCTGATCGCCGCGAGATACGCGCCGCGATGGTGATAGACGACACCCTTCGGGTCGCCCGTCGTGCCGGACGTGTAGTTCAGCGCGATCGCATCCCATTCGTCGGCGGGCGGCGTCCACGCGTAGTCGGGATCGCCGCCCGCCACGAACGCTTCGTAGTCGGTCGCGCCCGCGAAGCGCGCGGGGTCAGCCGGCATCGCGTCGGCGACGCTGACGATCTTCAGGCCCGGCACTTCGCGCGCCGCGCGGTGCGCGAGATCCGCGTATTCGGTGTCGACGATCAGCACCTTCGCTTCGCCATGACGCAGCATGAACAGCACCGACGAAATGTCGAGCCGCGTGTTGATCGTGTTGAGCACGGCGCCGGCCATCGGCACGCCGAAGTGTGCCTCGACCATCGCCGGGATGTTCGGCAGCAGCGCCGCGACCGTGTCGCCGCGCGCGACGCCGGCCTGCGCGAGCGCGCTGGCGAGCTGCTTGGCCCGCGTATGGGTCTCGCCCCACGTGCGCCGCACGTCGCCGTGCACGATCGCGAGGCGCTCGCCGTAGACTTCGGCCGCGCGGACCAGAAAATCGATCGGTGTGAGCGGCACGTAGTTGGCGTCGCGGCGGCCGAGTCCGGCCTCGAACATCTGCGTCATGATCCTGTCTCCCGTTTTCCGTCGATCGGCGCGTGCATCGATGCCGCGGCGCACGCTTCGATCTCGTATCCAGCCGGAGTGCATGCACCCCGATTCGTTTTGATGTGGTTCAATTGCCGACAGCCTAACGCGCGCTATTGTGAGCCGTCTGTCATCGAAACGACAGAGTGCGCGTCGAGCGCTGCGCGTTATCCCTATCCTCGCAAACCCGCATCCATGCACGACCCTCTCGTTGCGCCGCCCGACGCGACCGCTATCTCGGCCACCCCGTCGGCCAATCCGCCGGCCGACACGCCGCTCGAACCCGGCCCATTGCCCGTGCTTCCCGCGCTGTCCGCGCTGTTCGGCCAGTGCGCGTGGTTCCGCGCGCTGGCGCCGGAACACCAGGCGCTCGTGCTCGCGCAGTCGCGCGCCGAGCAGCGCGAGGCCGGCGACGTGATCGCGCAGCGGCTCGCGCCGTCCGAATACTGGATCGGCGTGCATCGCGGGTTGCTGAAGCTCGCGATCTTCAACGCGTCGGGCCGTGGCTGCACGTTTTCCGGCGTGCCGTCGGGCGGCTGGTTCGGCGAAGGCAGCGTAATCAAGCGCGAGCTGCGCAAGTACGAAGTCGTCGCGGTCCAGCGCTCGACCGTGCTGTTCGTGCCGGTCGACACGTTCCATGCGCTGCTCGACACGAGCCTGCCGTTCACGCGTTTCGTGATCCACCAGCTCAACAACCGGATGGGCGAATTCATCGCGTCGATCCAGAACAGCCGCCTGCTCGACGTCGACGCGCGCGTCGCCCAGGCGCTCGCGCAGCTGTTCAACCGCGACCTGTACCCGGACACCGGCCCGTCGCTCGCGATCTCGCAGGAGGAACTGGGGATGCTCGTCGGCGTGTCGCGGCAGCGGATCAACCAGGCGCTGCAGCAACTCGAGAAGCGCGGCGTGCTGCGGCTCGCGTACAACCAGATCGAGGTCGTCGATCTGGCCGCGCTCGCGCGGGTCGGGATGGAACAGATCTGAGCGAGCCCGATGAACCGAATCGTCGCCGCCGCGGCATGCGCATCCGGTTCGGCCGCCGTTTCCGTGCACCGGCGTCCGCGTGCATTTCCTCCGATGAATCGGCCCGTCAGCGCCGCGCCGCAACCTGACACCTTCGCCAGTTTCGCGTCAGTAACCCGTTCAGCCCCGACGCCTATCATTCGGGTTCCCTCCACCGACGCCTGATCACCGCTTGTCCCGCCGCCTCCATGTGGATCGTCAATCTCGCGCTCAGGCGCCCCTACACGTTCATCGTGATGGCCGTCATGATCGTGCTGGCCACCCCGCTTGCGCTGATGCGCACGCCGGTCGACGTGCTGCCGGCGGTCAACATCCCCGTCATCAGCGTGATCTGGAATTACAACGGCTTCTCCGCGTCGGAGATGACCAATCGCATAACGGCCGTGCATGAGCGGATCCTGACGACGACCGTCAACAACATCGAGCACATCGAGTCGACGTCGCTGCCCGGCATCGCGGTCGTGAAGGTGTTCCTGCAACCGGGTGCGAACGTGCAGACCGCGATCGCGCAGACGGTCTCGTCCGCGCAGGCCATCGTCCGCCAGATGCCGCAGGGCGCAACGCCGCCGCTCGTGATCACGTATTCCGCATCGAGCATCCCGGTGATCCAGCTCGGGCTGTCGAGCAAGACGCTCAGCGAGCAGTCGCTCGCCGACATCGCGCTCAACTTCCTGCGCCCGCAACTGATCACGGTGCGCGGCGCGCAGATTCCGTTTCCCTATGGCGGCCGCACGCGCGTGGTCGCGATCGACCTCGATCCCCAGGCGCTGCTCTCGAAGGGCCTCACGCCGGCCGACATCGTCAACGCGGTCAACACGCAGAACCTCGTGCTGCCGACCGGCACCGCGAAGATGGGCCAGAGCGAATACCGGATCGACACGAACGCGTCGGCCGACACGATCGCCGACATCAACGACCTGCCGATCCAGACCGTCAACGGCGCGACGACCTACCTGCGCGAAGTCGCATCGGTGCGCGACGGCTTCGCGCCGCAGACCAACGTCGTGCGCCAGAACGGCCAGCGCGGCGTGCTGATGTCGATCCTGAAGACGGGCGATGCGTCGACGCTGAAGGTCGTGTCGGATCTGAAGGCATTGCTGCCGAAGGTGATCCCGACGCTGCCCGAAGGGCTCACGATCACGCCGCTGTTCGACCAGTCGGTGTTCGTCAACGCCGCGGTGCAGGGCGTGATCCACGAGGCGCTGATCGCCGCCGTGCTGACCGCGATGATGATCCTGCTGTTCCTCGGCAACTGGCGCAGCACGCTGATCATCGCGATCTCGATCCCGCTGTCGATCTTCACGTCGCTGATCGCGCTGTCGGCGCTCGGCGAGACCATCAACATCATGACGCTCGGGGGGCTCGCGCTCGCGGTGGGGATCCTGGTCGACGACGCGACCGTCACGATCGAGAACATCGAGCGGCATCTGCATCTCGGTACCAGCTTGCACGACGCGATTCTCGAAGGCGCCGGTGAGATCGCGGTGCCCGCGTTCGTGTCGACGCTGTGCATCTGCATCGTGTTCGTGCCGATGTTCTTCCTGACGGGCGTCGCGCGCTTCCTCTTCGTGCCGCTCGCCGAGGCGGTGGTGTTCGCGATGCTCGCGTCCTACGTGCTGTCGCGGACGCTCGTGCCGACGCTCGCGATGCTGCTGTTCCGCCCGCAGCAGGCCGGCACCGGCCCCGACCGTTCGACGTCGCGCTTCGCGCGCATCCATCACGCGTTCAACGGTGCATTCGAGCGGCTGCGCGCGTGGTACATCGTGCTGCTCAGCATGCTGCTGGTGCGCCGTCGCTTCTACGCGATGTGCTTCCTCGGTTTCTGCGTGCTGTCGACCGGCCTCGTGTTCGTGCTCGGCCGCGACTTCTTCCCGAACGCCGATTCCGGCAACATCCGGCTGCACCTGCGCGCGCCCACCGGCTACCGGATCGAGGAAACCGCACGCCTCACCGACCAGGTCGAGCGCGTGATCCGCGAAGCCGTGCCGCCCGACGAGCTGGGTGCGATCGTCGACAATCTCGGGCTGCCGGTGAGCGGCATCAACCTGTCGTACAGCAACAGCGGCACGATCGGCTCGCTCGACGGCGAACTGCTGATCGCGCTGAAGCCCGGCCATCGCGCGACCGCGCACTACGTGCAGACGCTGCGCACGCTGCTGCCGCGGCGCTTCCCCGGCGTCGAATTCTTCTTCCAGCCGTCGGACATCATCACGCAGATCCTGAACTTCGGTCAGCCGGCCGCGATCGACGTGCAGGTGCTCGGCAACGATCTCGCGAGTAACATGACTATCGCGAGCAGCCTGATGAAGAAGATCAGGCGAATCCCCGGCGCCGTCGATGTGCACGTGCTGCAGCGCAACGACGAACCGACCCTGGTGGCCGACATGGACCGTACGCGCATGCAGCAGCTCAGCCTCTCCGCGCAGAACGTCGCGCAGAACATGCTGATCTCGCTGTCCGGCAGTTCCCAGACGACGCCGTCGTTCTGGCTCAATCCGCGCACGGGCGTGCAATACCCGCTGCAGATCCAGACCCCGCAGTACAACATCTCGTCGATCGACGACCTGCTCGGCACGGCGGTTTCCGCGACCGGCCGCACCGGCATGCCGCCGCAATTGCTGGGCAACCTCGTGCGCGTCCATCCCGTCGCGAGTCCGGCCGTGGTCACGCACTACAACATCCGCCCGGCGATCGACCTGTACGTAAGCGTCGAGGGCCGCGATCTCGGCTCGGTCGCGAGCGAGATCGACCGCATCGTGTCCGACGCGCGCGCGACGCTGCCGCGCGGCACCGAGCTGTCGGTGCGCGGCCAGGTCGAGACGATGCGCACGTCGTATCTCGGCCTCGGCGCCGGCGTCGCAATGGCGATCGTGCTCGTCTACCTGCTGATCGTCGTGAATTTCCAGTCGTGGCTCGACCCGCTGATCATCATCAGCGCGATGCCGGCCGCGCTTGCCGGCATCGCGTGGATGCTGTTCATCACCGGCACGCACCTGAGCGTGCCCGCGCTGACAGGCGCGATCATGACGGTGGGCGTCGCGACCGCGAACAGCATCCTGGTCGTGTCGTTCGCGCGCCAGCGTCTCGCGGCCGGCGCGCCGCCGCTCACGGCCGCGCTGGAGGCCGGCGCGACGCGGATCCGCCCGGTGCTGATGACGGCGCTCGCGATGATCATCGGGATGGTGCCGATGGCGCTCGGACTCGGCGAAGGCGCCGAGCAGAACGCGCCGCTCGGCCGCGCGGTGATCGGCGGGCTGCTGTTCGCCACCGTTTCGACGCTGCTGTTCGTGCCGCTCGTGTTCGGCGGCGTGCATGCACGGCTGGCCCGCCGGCGCGCGCGCCAGGCCGGACACTGACTTTCGCCCACCCTATACCCGGTTCGATTGGTTGAATTCATGGAAGAGAAACATCACAGCTCCGTCGGCATCCAGGTGGACGAACACGGCATGCACCTGCCGACGCGCACGTCGGTGTCGCGGCGCGCGCGGGTCGTGCTGATCGTGATCGGCGTGCTGCTGGCCGCGGGCGCCGCACGCACGATCGTGGTCAACGTGTTGAACCGCGCCCGGCTCGACGCGGTCGCCGAGCAGAACACGCGCCAGTACGTGAGCATCGTGCATCCGGTCGATGCGGCCAGCAGCGGCAAGCTGACGCTGCCCGGCACGCTGCGCGGCTTCGTCGAGGCGCCGATCTATGCGCGTGCGAGCGGCTACGTGCTGCGCTGGCAGGCCGACATCGGCGCGCACGTGAAGCAGGGCCAGGTGCTTGCCGAGCTCGACACGCCCGAGCTGAACCAGGAGCTCGCGCAGGCCACCGCGCAGCGCCAGCAGGCGCAGGCCGCGCTCGCGCTCGCGAAGACGTCGTTCGATCGCGCGCAGCAGCTGCGCCAGCGCGATGCGGTGTCGCAGCAGGAACTCGACGACCGCCAGGGCGCGTTCAACCAGGGCACCGCGAACCTCGCGGCGGCCGATGCGAACATGCGCCGGCTCACCGAACTGAAAGGCTTCCAGCGCATCGTCGCGCCGATCGACGGTGTGGTCACGCAGCGCAACGTCGACGTCGGCGACCTCGTCAATTCCGGCAACGCGGGCCGCTCGCTGTTCACGGTCGTGCAGGCCGACCGGCTGCGCCTGTACGTGCAGGTGCCGCAGGCCTACGCGCAGCAGGTGAAGGTCGGCCAGCACGTGGGCGTCGCGCAGGCCGAACTGCCCGGCAAGACCTTCGACGGCACGGTCACGCGCACGTCCCAGGCGATCGATGTCGCGACGCGTTCGCTGCAGATCGAGATCACGCTGCCGAACCCGGACGGCCGGCTGCTGCCCGGCGCGTACGTGCAGGCGACGCTGCCGATGACGCCGGTCGGCCGCCTGCAGATACCGGCCAATACGCTGCTGTTCCGTGCCGAGGGGCCGACGGTCGCGACCGTCGACGCGAACGGCCAGGTGCGCCTGAAGGCGGTGACGGTCGTGCGCACGATCGGGCAGACGCTCGAAGTCGACGGCCCGCTCACGCCGAGCGACCGCCTCGTCGCGAACCCGAGCGACGCGCTCGCGAACGGCGACCCGGTCGTCGTGCAGGCGCCGCCCGCCGCGAAGCCGGCCTCCGCGGCCGCGGGAGCGAAGTCGTGAGCGCGATGCGCGCCCGCCTGCACCCGACGGCCGCCGTGACCGCTGTCGCGCTTGCGGCGCTCGCCGGTTGCACGGTCGGCCCCGACTACCGGCGCCCTGCCGTCGACACGCCGGCCGCGTGGCGGCTCGACCCGGCCGACGCGTACTGGCACCCGGCCGCGCCGGCCCGCGCGCCGCTCGACCCGGCGTGGTGGACCGCGTTCGGCGACGCGCAGCTCGACGCGCTGGAAGCCGACGCGCTGCGCAACAACCAGAGCCTGAAGGCCGTCGCCGCGCGCTACGACCAAGCGAAGGCCACGCTCGCGTCGGTCGCGTCCGCGCAGTATCCGGCCGTCGGGCTGAACGCGAGCGGCCAGCGCTTCAAGATCTCCGCCGATCGTCCGCAAACCAATTACGCGACCAAAAGCATGTCGACCGTGCAGAACGAGATCCAGGTCGGCGCGAGCGTCAGCTACGAACTCGACCTGTTCGGCCGCGTGCGGCGCAGCGTCGAATCCGCGCAGGCTGGCTCCGAGCAGGCACGCGACGATTTCGCGAACGCGCGCCTCGTGCTGAGCGCCGATCTCGCGTCGAGCTACTTCGCGCTGCGCGAGCTCGACACCGAGATCGACGTCGTCAAGCGCTCGATCGACCTGCAGCAGAAGGCGCTCGACTACGTGAGCGCGCGCCACGAGCTCGGCGCGGTGTCCGGCCTCGACCTGTTCCAGCAACGCTCGCAGCTCGATGCGACGCGCACGCAGGCGCAGTTGCTGATCCAGCAGCGCGCGCAGGTCGAGACGGCGATCGCGACGCTGGTCGGCACGCCGGCCCCGGCGTTCTCGCTGCCGCCGCGCGTGGTGCCGATCAACGCGCCCGCGCTGCCGACCGGGATGCCGAGCGACCTGCTGCAGCGGCGGCCCGACGTCGCGTCGGCCGAGCGCGCGATGGCCGCCGCGAACGCGCCGATCGGCGTCGCGCGCGCCGCGTACTTCCCGCGCA
>Ga0207678_10002947_pt1 | contig 15415 bp, 11 predicted proteins | sample KBSC63metaG_FD_184319 | JGI IMG/M metagenome (GOLD analysis project Ga0207678, IMG submission 184319) | Corn rhizosphere microbial communities from Kellogg Biological Station, Michigan, USA - KBS C6-3 metaG (SPAdes) (version 2) | ecosystem: Host-associated > Plants > Roots > Rhizosphere > Soil ...
GTGACCGTGTAATTGCCGCCCGAGGTCAGGCTGACCGTGAACACGTGGTTCAGGGCCGAGTCCGCGCCGGTGTAGGCAACCAGGGTCCCGCCCACGATCGCATAATGGACCGCCGCCCCGTTGGACGTCAGCGCCGGCAGGCCGCCGAGCGCGGACGCGTCGAAGCTGAACGAGCCGGGTGTATCGGCGCCGACCGAAACCAGCGTCGAGAGCGAACCCGTGGCCACCGTGGTCTGCGCGTCGCCGTCGGTGTTACCGCCCGTGAGCTCGTCCTCATCGACGTGCGCAGTAATTACGGCGCTCGTCTGCGCCGGTGTGTCGTCATTGAACTCGATATGGATCGTGCCCGGCGACGAGGCGAGATCGCCATCCGAATCCTGAATTTGATAGGGGACGTTCAGGAAGGCGCTGGTCTCGTCGTTACCTCCCGGCGTCTGCAGCACATTCTCGTGCAGCGTCAGCGTGTAGGCTCCCGTTGAAGCGTTGTTGATGACGATGTCGAACAGGAGCGTGCCATCGCGCGCGCCGCCATCGACGAACGCCTGGAGGGTGAGTCCGTCTGCGGATACGACGTAGGAGAGCGTCTCCGAGCCGAGCGTAGCGGTGTGCACCGATTCCAGCGATTCCTGGAACAGGAAGTGAGTCGGGGCGTCGCCGCCACTGCCCTGCAACGTGCCGGTCCAGACCGTTTCGCTGGCCGTTCCCGCACCAACTTCGCCCGAGTTGGCGTTGATGTCGCCGGTTCCGCCGGCGTTACCACCGGCGAGGCCGTCGTCGTCGACCTTCGCATTCACCTCGCCCGCGATCGGCGTGTTGTCCTCGACGTTGATCGTCAGGGTCGCGGTCGTCTGATCGCCGTCCGCGTCCTGGATCGTGTAGGTGAAGACGTCCTGGACGCCGCCGAGGTTATCGGTGCGCGTGTAGGTGTAATTGCCATCCGCATCGATCGTCAGCGTGCCGTGATCGCCGGCAATTTCCAGAAGACCGTTGGTGAATCCCGTGTCGGTCCCATGGCTGGCGCTGTTGATCGCGACGACCTTGATCGGGGCGTCGGCACCGCTCGAGTCCGCGCCACCAACTCCGGTGGTCGTATCGGCGCCGGTGATGACATTGCCGGTCGCGGTCGTGCCGCCGCCGGTGATGTCGTCGGTGTCGTTGTGGGCGACCGGAACGTCGTCCTCGATGCTGACGATGAACGAGCGCGCGTCGAGGTGGATCGTGTCGCCATCCGCATCCGTCGCCGTGACGATGCCCGACAGGTCGATCGTCAGGGCCTGATTGTCGTCATTGGCGGGCGAGTTCGGCAGGTGATCGATCTGCTCGAGCAGGGTGACGGTGTAGTTGCCCCCTGAAGTCAGGCTGACCGTGAACACCTGGTTCTGCGACGAGTCGTTGCCGGTGTAGGCCACCAACACTCCGCCCACGACCGCATAATGGACGTCCGCGCCGCCCGAAGTCAGCGCCGGCAGGCCGCCAAGCGCGCTGGCGTCGAAGCCGAAAGTGCCGGGCTGGTCGGCGCCGAACGAGACCTGGCCCGACAGCGAACCGGTAGCCACCGTGGTCTGCGCGTCACCGTCGGTGATGCCGTTCGGAAGCTCGTCCTCATCGACGCGGGCAGTGACGCTGCCCTCGTTCTGCGTCGGCATGTCGTCGTCGACGTCGATGACGAAGACGCCAGCATGCGCCCCGACCGAATCGCCGTCCGCATCCGTCGCGACAACGACCGACGAGAGATCGAGCAGGAGGTTGTCCTCCGTGCCCGCGACCGGATGGTCGAGCTGACCGTCGAGCTCGAAAGTCCAGCTGCCGTCGGCATTGACCGTGAGCGTGAAGACGGTCGAGCCGTTGGCCGATGCCGTCAGGACGTTGCCGGAGACGTCATAGGTCACCAGGGCGCCATCGGAATGCAACGTCGGCAGGCCCGAGGTGACGTCGCTCAGGCTGAAGGTCAGAGGAGCATCGGCGCCTGCATTGAACAGCGCGGCGAGGCTGCCGGCGACGCCGCTCGCGGTCGTGCCGCCCGGATCGTCGCCATTGGCATTGTCGTTGTTGCCGTTCGGCGTGAGGCTGTCCTCGTCGACCTGGCCCGTGACCAGCGGCGTCGGATCCCCACCCTCTTCGGGCGGGATCGGCGGCTTGGCCGTCGGAATGTCGTCGTCGAGCGTGATCGTCAGCGTGCCATTGCCCGTGTCGTTATCGCTGTCGTGCGCGGTGAAGGTGAGCGAGGCCGTCGCGTTATTCTCGGTGTTCGACCCGTCGTTGACCTGCAGCACGTTGTTGAGGAGCTGGACCGTATAGGTCCCGTCCGCATTCAGCGTTGCGGTGAACAGGTCCGTGCCGGTGCGCGCACCGTCCGAGACTTCCGCGGTCAGCACGTTGCCGACCACGTGGTAGGTCACCTGCTCCTGGCCGATCGTGACGATCTTGCCGTCCATGTCGGCGCCCCAGGTGAACGTGCCCGGACCGTCGGTGCCGAAATTGGCGGTGAGCGTACCGGCGAAGGTGCTCTCGTTATTGTCGGGATCGGGACTCTGGGTGTCGTCGCCCGGCGCGCTGTCGTGATTGCCGAGCGGCAGGCCGTCGTCGTCAACGAGCGCAGTCGCATTGTTGGCAACCGGGATCGAATCCGGCGGAACGGTGATGGTCAGCGTGGCGGTGGACGTGTCGCCGTCGCCATCGGTGATCTGATAGGTGAAGACGTCGTTGCCGCCGGCGCCCTGCTCACCATTTACGGTGTAGGTGTAGCTGCCGTCCGCGTGGATCACGAGGTCGCCGAACGTACCGTGGACGAGCACGCCGCCCGTGGTCACCGCCGCGAACGAGCCGCTGCCGCCGCCCGCATGGATGCCGGTGACGCCGTTGGGCAGGTCGTCCGCGCCCGGCGTGTCATGACCCGCCGCGCCGCTGGTCGTATTGGCGCCGGTGAGAACGTTTCCGTCGGTGCTTTCCGAGCCCTTCGCGACCGCATCCGTGTCGTTCCGCGCCGTCGGCACGTCGTCGATGATGTCGATCGTCAGCGTCGCCGTTGCCTGATCTCCGTCAGGGTCGGTGATGGTGACGCTGAAATCGTCGTGGGTGGTGTCGCCGGACGTATTGTCGCCCAGCGTGTAGCTGTAGAGGATGTTCGAACCGCTGAAGCCCGTGATGGTCAGCGTTCCGAAGTCGCCGGCGATCTGCTGACCGGCAACTCCGGTCACCAGCACGCCGTTGATCATCACATTGCCGACGCCATCGGGCGAATCGATGATGATCGTGCCCGTCGTCGTTTCGCTCGAGTCGCTGTTGTTCGACCCGTTATCGTCGGCGATCTCGCCCGATCCCGCGGGCTCGCTGCCGTTGCGGGTCGGGAGGCCCTTCTCGTCAACCTGGTCGACGGCCGCGACCGTGGCAGGCTGCCCGTCGGGCTGAATCTCGATGGTCGGCTCGCGGTCGATGAACTGACCTTCGGGCTTGAACTCGGGCGGAGTGTAGGTGAGCTCGGTCGGCGGAATCAGATCGCCGAGCGGAATGCCCGGATCGAGCGGAGGAACGGGGTCGGCGAAATTGCCGCCGCTGCTCGGGGTATTGCCGGCGGCGGGCTGCGGCTCGGAATCGATCAGCAGCGCCGCAACGTTCGAAGCGGGCACCGCGACATCGCCGATCGCCAGCTGCGGCACGAACACCGCGCCGTTCGGGATGACCATGTGCGTGCCGTCGGGCATGTCGATCACGAGATCGCGACCGACCACGTGGATGTCGGAAAGCGCGACACCGGCCGGCAGGTTGACGATCCCCTGGGCGGCCGCTGTGGCGACCTGGCCGATATCGATCGTCAGCGTGCTCGGGGAGCGTGCGCCCTGCGCGTCGGCCAACGTGTAGCCGAACACGTCGCGGACGCCGTCCGGCGTGCCGGGATTGCGCGCGTAATTGTAATTGCCCTGCGCATCCATCGAGAGGACGCCATATTGGCCGTTGGCCTGGAAGTTGCCGTCGCTTCCGCTGGTCGCGCCGCCGGCGCCATGAACCTCGACGATGGCGCCGGGCGCAGCGCCCTGGCTGTCGGCGCCGGAGGAGCCGGTCAGCGTTCCCGCGCCGGTGATGGCGTTGCCGCTGGCAGGGCCGTAGCTTCCCGCGGGAAGGGCATCCACGTCGGGACGGGCGATCGGTCCGGAGTCGGCAGCATTCGAGCCAGCCTGGGAAGCGTCATAGTCGGCCATGTTTTCCACCTCTGTGTCGTCCGGCCCGCGGTTGCCCCTAGGGTCCGATTGGAATCGCGTTTGAGGATGACGAGGGGGAGGGTTCGCCTTTAACGAAAAGCGTTAACGCCGAGCCGCCCCTCAGCTCCCCGGAGGCACTAAACAGACCACCACTTCATGCGGTTGGCAAGACAACAGCAGCTTTCGGAGAACGGCCGATGGTGTGTGACAGAATCATTACGGAAGAAAATAATGGTTAATGCTTAAAAGGATCGGAAAGTAATTCCTGCCGATCATGGGCATTTCTGCGCCGTACCTAAGAATATTTAGCGATATTTTGGAACAGACGCATTCCCGTTACCAGTTTAGAAAGCCGCGTTACGGGTCGCCGGCCTCGCCGCTGCTATAACAAACAGGGTTATCGAAAGTTTAACATCTGTCAGTAAACCTGAATGACCGAACGCGGAGGATCACGCTTGAGGTCATTGGAAACGCCAAAAAAATGCCCCGAACCATGTCCCACAATGGGAATCGCCTGCCCTTTGTCGCGAAGCATGGCTCGCGACTCGGACCGAGCGAGTCGGCGAGGCGACAGAAATGGCATTTGTCGGAGGCTCGGCGCGGCGGCCTCTATCGTTGCGGCAGGTTAACGCCCTTGATCGGCGGCAGAGGCCGCTGACTATCGGAGTTGGAATATTGCGTGCCGAGGACGAAAATCGCCCCGGCAGCAATCGCGACTCCGTAGGGAATGCGGCTTGCTTCCCGGCGTGACCGCCCTCGCATCTTGCGAACGATGATGTAGCCGACGGCGACCACTCCGCCGGCGAGGAAGATTGCGGCGAGAAGCCAGGGCGCGGCATCGAAGCCGACCCACAATCCGGTCGCGGCGAGCAGCTTGACGTCCCCTCCCCCCAGCAGCTCGCGGGAGAAAGCCAGTGTGCCGAGGACGAGTATGCCCAGGAACACCAGCGCATTCTGCCACAGCGCCCCGGGGAAGCCGGCGAATGCCATGGCCGCGATGGCCGTCGCCAGGACGATCAGAACGGTGATGTTGGAGATGCGAAGGCGGATCATGTCTTCCGCCGCGCCGGCAAGAAGTGCAATCGCGGTCAGCGCCGCAAGCCACAGCGGCGCATAAGTGATCAAATTCATTGGCCGTTCGCTGCCTTGAGGTTGTTTGCGGCGCGCTCGTACCAGCTCGTGCTGGCCTCCAGCGCCTGGGTGAAAGCCGCGATCGCACGTTTGCGGTCGCCAAGGATCTGGGCGGCGACCCCCGCATCGTTCAGTCGCGCTGCCCAGTCGCCATCGGTTTCGCCGCTGCTGCGACGCGGCAGCTCGGCGGCCAGCGCACTGCGCGCCAGCTCGAGGTTATTGGCCGTACGCGTGGACTTCGGGTCGAGCGCTGCCGCCTGCTCCAGGAACGGAATCGCGCCCGCCCAATCGCCTCGCAGGATCCTCGACCAGCCGCGGTTGTTCGCCACCTCGAAATGTCCAGCGGCCAGCCCGTCGGCCTTGTCATAGGCCGCGTCGGCCCCCGCCCAGTCGTGGCGCGTGTCGGCGATCGCGCCTTTTGCGTTCCATGCCCGCCACGAAGCGCTCGGCCGGCCGGTCGCGCGGCCGATCAAGCTTTCGGCGCGATCGATCTCGCCAGTGTGAAGCGCCGCAAGGCCCCCTCGCTCGAGCAACTCCTGATCGTCGGGCGCGATCGCCAGCAACTTCTCGTAGACCGCGAGGGCATCGGCATATTTGCCGGATTGGAAGGCGAGATTGGCAATCGCTCGATCGGACTCGGTTGGATTCGCCCCTGCGGCGATGGCATTGGCGATCATGAGGCGCGCCTGGTCGAACCGCCCGCCTTCGGCCGCGTGGGCCGCTTCTTCCAATTGCGCTCGCGGTGAGCTCGTTACAGGCGCTGCCGCGGTGATCGGGCTCAGCGCGATCAGGAGCGGTAGGATCATCCCCGCTTGGGAGGCGCTGGCCGGCGCATCGCGTCGCGGCCCAGCAGGACGACAAGGCCATCGGCGTCAGCCTGCAACCGCGCCGGGAACCCGAACTGAGCCGCGAGGCTCCGCGCAAGCGTGCGCCGCGACGCCGGGTAGAGGACGACGCTGCGCTCCGCGGCATTGTCGGCGTTGCCGATCGCGATCTTCCGCCAGCCGCGATCGAGCAGCACGCCGCGGGTCTGCGCGGCCAGGCCCTGGCGTTGCGCGGCATTGAGAATGCGGACGTTCGGCCGTGATTGGGCCATCATCAACGGCACCCAGCGGACCGTCGTGCTGGTGCGGGTCTGCGCGACAAGCTGCGGCCGCCAAGCCGGCTTGCCGTCGGTCACCAAAGCGACCTCGCCCAGCGAAAGCCGCTCGAGATACGGTCCCCTAACGACGTCCATAGCCGGAGCGGATGGCGTTTCGCGGTTCGGGCTGCGCTTCGGCGCGGAGAAGTCGGCCCCGACATCGCCCGCAAGCGCCATCAGGGCTTCGGCCAGTCTGGGCGCTGCGAATTGGACCAGGCCGGAGCTGACGCTGACCGGGGCGCTGGCCAAGGTGCGTGGTGCCGGCGGCGCCCATTCCGGCAGCGCCTGCACCGGCGCTTGAGGGGCCGACAGGTCGACGGCGATGCGGGGCGCCAAGGCCGCCAGTTGGGCCGGTCGCGCCGGCGGCAATTGGACCGTGACGCTGGAGCTGAGATTGACGGGCGCGCTCGCTCCTGTCCGCGGCGCCAGCGGAGTCCATTCCACCGTCTGCACCGGCGATGGCTTGGACATCGACAGGTCGGCGCTGACCCCCGGCGCAAGCCCGGCGAGCGCCGCGGGATGTGCCGGCGGCAGCTGCACCGTGATGCTCGATGCGACCGTGACCGAAGCCGGGAGCTCGCTCCTCGGTTGCGGCAATTGGGGCTCGGCGGCAGCAACGACCGCGGCCGCTTCCTGGCGCGCCATGGCCGCCGCATCGGCGCGGCCCTGCTCGTCGAGCGCGACGGCGACAGCGGTAAGCAATTGCGGATTTCGCGGGGTCAGTGCCAGCGCCGCCTCATAATTGCTGCGCGCCAGGTCCGACCGGCCCATCGCTTCGTAGCATTTGGCGATGCCTGTATAGGCGTCGGCGCTGTCCGGCTGCTCGCGAAGCACCTTGCGGAAGCCTTCGAGCGCGAGCCCGACATTCCCGAGCGCCAGCTGAGCTGCGGCATCGGCGAGCAATCCGGACCCCGGCCGCAATTTGGCGGACGCATCGGGAATTGGCCGGATCTTGATCTCGGCGGTTTGCGTGACCGTCGTGCAGCCGCCCGTCGCGAGCGCCGCCAGACAGACGAGCGATGACACCCCCCCGCGCATGATTATCCTCCCCCAGCCAAAGCCGGTACGACCGAGCGCACAACGCGGATCGCCGCCGGCAACATCAGCACGCCAATCATCGCCGGCAACATGCAGGCGACAAGCGGAATGGACAACAGCACCGGCAGGCGGTGCGCCTTTTCCTCCGCGCGCATGCGGCGTTTCTCACGCATCTCCGACGCATAGGTCCTGAGCGTCTGCGCGATCGACGAGCCGAGCTTGGTCGATTGGATCAGGAGGGTCGTGAACGCCTGGATTTCTTCAGCGCCCGCGCGGTCCGACATGCGCCGCAGCGCATCCTCCATGCCGCGTCCGGCGCGCAGCTCGAGCACCACCGCGCCAAGCTGTTCGGCAAGACGCGGGTGCGACGTGGTCATCTCCATCCCGACCCGGGAGAACGCCGCCTCGAGTCCAAGCCCCGCCTCCACGCAGACCAGCATCAGATCGAGGCCGTCGGGGAAGGCGTTGATGATCTCTCTTTGACGGCGATCGGCGCGTGCGCGGACAAACACGGCGGGCAGGTAAAGGCCGAAAGCGGCCGCCGCGACGAGCGTAATGTAAAGTCTCAAAACGCTGGGGCTCGACGCGCTGATCCAGAAATAGAGCAGCCAAAGCAGCGGCAGCCCCAAGACCATCACGATGCGCACCAGCGTGTATACTCGCGGCGCGTGCGTGCTCGTGTAACCGGCGGCAATCAGTTTCTGCCGCAGCGCCATGTCCTTGGTGTCGACCAGGCTCAACCCGCGCTTTTCGATTGCGTCGACGAGCTTCGACCAGTTCGTTTGAACGCGATCGGAGCGGAGCGTTGCAACGCTCGTGGCGGTTCCGCGAAGGCCCGTATCGCCGTCGGCAAGGCGGCCGCGCACCACCTGTCGCATGCCGAAGGCCCGCGTCGAAAAATAGGTCGCCATCACCACCAACGTGAACAGCAAGACGAGCAGAAGCGTTCTCAGTCCGGCGTTTTCGGCGATCAATTGGAGCATGGCATCATACCTTCAGATCGACCAGGCGCCGGATCGTAAAGAATCCAATGAGATACAGCACGATCAAAGCCGTGAACCCTGGCACGAACCACGGGTCGCCGGCGACGTCCAGGAAGAAGGTGGGATTGAGCGTGAAGAGCAGAACGAAGGTGAAAAGCGGCAGGATCGTCAGCATGATCGCCGTCATTCGGCCTTCGCTCGACAAAGCGCGCACCTTCAGGAACATCGACTGGCGCTCGCGGATCACATGCGACAAGTTCTCGAGGATCTCCGCGAGATTGCCACCCGTCTCGCTCTGCACCGAGAGCGAGACCACGAACATCCGCATGTCGTCCAGATCCCAGCGCTCGGCCATGCTTTGCAACGCATCGCGAAGATCCGCGCCATAGGTAACCTCGTCCACCGCAAGGCCGAACTGCGTGCCCATCGGATCGGGCATCTCGACCGTCAGCAAGTCGAGGGCGGCGGCGATCGGGTGGCCGGCGCGCAGGCCGCGAACGAACACGTCGAGGGCGACCGGAAACTGGTCTTGCATCTTCTTGCGCATGCGGTTGGCTTTGAAGTTCAACAGCATGATCGGCAGCGCGGCACCGAGCAATCCGGCGAACGTCGCAGTGATCAGCAATCGGCCGAAGCCGACCGCGACGCCTCTCCCGGCCATGAACAGCAGGAGGATGAAGAACAAAGCGACGGGCGCAATCAGGATCGCGAGCATCACGCGGCCGGTCGGGACCGTCAGCTGCGCCTGAACGAGAATGCGCTCGAACTTCAAAGCCGCCTTCGCCAGGGCCGGCGGCAAGCCGGCGGGGATCCCATCGCCAGTCCGGCGCAAAATGTTCAGCGTGTCGCTGCGTGAGCGTCCACTGCCGATCAACTTGAGACGGAGGTTGATCGCTCTGTTTTCGGCATTCCGCGAGGCGAACGACTGAACGAGCACCTCGACCGCAATGACCACCGCGGCGAATACGCAGGTGAGCAGGAAGGCGCGGATCCAGACGTCGTTCATGCGTCGAACTTCGCGTCGGGCCGGAACAGTTCCGCAGGCAAAGTGACGCCGTGGGCAATGACATGATCGAGGAAGCGCGGCCGGATACCGGTCGCCTCGAACTTGCCTTGCACGATGTTATCGGAGGTGACGCCCGTCTGCCGGAAACGGAAGATTTCCTGCATGGTGATGACATCGCCTTCCATGCCGGTCAGCTCCGACAGGCTCATGAGCTTGCGGCGTCCGTCGGACAGGCGCGCGACCTGAACCACCACATTGATCGCCGACGCGATTTGCGAACGCGCCGAACGCGGCGGAACGTCGACGCCGCTCATTCCGATCATCTGCTCGATACGCGACAGCGCGTCGCGCGGAGTATTGGCGTGGACCGTGGTCATCGAGCCGTCGTGGCCGGTGTTCATCGCCTGAAGCATGTCGAACGCTTCGCCGGAGCGGACCTCGCCCAGGATGATCCGGTCGGGACGCATGCGCAGCGAGTTCTTGACGAGGTCGCGCTGCGTAATCTCGCCCTTCCCTTCGATGTTCGGAGGCCGGGTTTCGAGGCGGACGATGTGCTCCTGCTGCAGCTGAAGCTCGGCCGAATCCTCGATGGTGACGATTCGCTCGCGGTTGTCGATGAAGGCGGACATCGCGTTGAGCAGGGTCGTTTTGCCCGAACCGGTGCCGCCGGAAATCAGGATGTTGCGGCGCGACCCGACGACCGCGCGAAGCACCTCGGCGACCTGCGCGGGAACGCTTCCGATCTCGATCAGCCGCTCGAGATTGATCGGCACGCGAGCGAATTTGCGGATCGACAACAGCGAACCATCAAGCGCCAGCGGAGGAACGACCGCGTTGACGCGGCTACCGTCGGCGAGGCGCGCGTCGACCAGCGGCGAGGATTCGTCGATCCGTCGTCCAACCGCGGAAACGATCTTCTGGATGATCCGCACGAGGTGCTTCTCGTCCTTGAACTTCGCCTGGCTGGCCTCGAGCACGCCGAAACGTTCCACGAAGACGTGGTCGCTGCCATTCACCAAAATGTCGGTGATGGTCGGGTCCTTGAGGAGCGGCTCGAGCGGCCCGAGCCCCAGCAACTCGTCGAGAACGTCGCCGACCAGCTGCTTTCGCTCGGCGTGATTGAGCGCATGGTTCTGCTTGGCGAGCTGCTCGGCGACGATATCGCCGACTTCGGCTTCGATCTGCTCCCGCGACATTTTCTCGAGGGCCTGCAGGTTGATGAGGTCGAGCAGCTCCTGGTGAAGCTGGACCTTGAGCTCAGTGTGCTTGTCCCGCTTGGTGAAGGCGCCGGCGTCGCCGATCGTGACGAGGCGGTGCTCCTCGCGCGACCGCTCTTGTTCCGCTTCGCTCGGAACCGCGGGATCGGAAGGCTTGCGAATCTGCCACATGCTCAACGCTCCAGGCCAAGAGCGGCAGCGATACCGCGATCTAAAATGTCGAGGTCTTTCACCAGCCCGCTTTTGCGCTTGATGTCGGTCAGGGCGATGACGCGATCGATGGCGGTCCTCATCAGCGCGAAGTCGTTCCCTACGGTATAGGTCGCCTCGCGGCCGAGCGCGGCATGGACGTCGGCCGGACGGATCGTGCGCGCCTGGCTCTTCTCGTAGCGGTTGATCACGACCCGCAGATCGACGCCCCCCAGCCCTTGCGATTCGAGCAGCGCCAGCTGGCGTTTGGCCCGGTTGAGGCCGGCCACCGACAGTTCCGTGATCAGCAGGACGAGGTCGGATCTGGCGACAAACGACAGCGACCAGTTCGTCCAATTGGTCGGAAGATCGAGAAAGACGGTGCCGAATTCGCGGGTCGCGCAATCGACGATCTGCATCAAATGATCGTTGGAGAGGCCTTCGAGCGGCATCATCTCCCGGGGCGCCGCGATGACCTTCAAACCACTGGAATGGTCGGTGGTGGTCGCTCGAACCAATTCTCCGTCGAGGCGGTTACCTGCTTCGAGCAAGTCCGCAAGCGACAGCTTCGGCTGCAGGCCGAGCTGGAATGCCACATCGCCGAATTGCACGTCGAGGTCGAGGAGGCATGTCGCCCTGCCCCGCTGGCTCTCCTGAGCCGCATAACGGATGGCGAGTTGCGTCAGGAGGGCCGTCGCGCCCACGCCGCCAACGCTCTTGATGACACTGACGAGTTTGCCGGTTTGCGTTGCTCCCTTGGCAGCGACAGCAGCGTCGATCCGCTCTCCGAGCAGCGCAATCGACGTCTCGAGCTCGTCGAGCGTGAGCGGCAAGGGCAGCACGTCGTGCGCGCCCGAGCGGATCAGCGACCGAACGAGTGCGAGCGGCGGCTCGTAAGCCGCCGCGATCAAGGGGATCGAGACTGTCTGCGCGAGCTTCTGGAAGCGCTTGATGGAGGATGGCGTGTCGGGGTCGACCTGAATGACGGCCGCGACCGCACCCGAAATCTCCTCGGGGTCGATCCAGTCCGTGACCGGCACGATGCTCAGATTCAGCGGAAAGTTGGCGACACGCGCGCCGGCCAGCGCGCCGGCGTCGCCCTCGACACCGCTCACGTAGATCTGGACCGAATGCTCCCGCTTGCTGGTCCTCCAGCTCTTCGCGGTTTCGTTGGGGTTGATTACGCTCATTGCTCGATACTAGTTCGATTGTGTCCCGCTCGCATCCTCTGCCGTCAGCGATGTACTAAAACTGGGCAGGGGCACGCTAGCGAACAAAAACGTGGTGATGGGAGTGAAGGTCATTCCCGTGAGCTTCACGGTGACGATGGGGGCGATCTGCATTCCGTTGGGATCGCCGGCATAACCGAGGCCAGACCCCGTATAATGAAGCTCGACGTTAGCGGCCTTAATCCGCGGATTCATGTACTGCATCCGGGGAAGCAAGACATTATCGAACGTCGTCGTGTCGATGGTGCCGACAGTGCTTGGGCATGGCGCGGTCGCGCAAGTGCAGACCGTGCGCGTGCATTTCAGGTCGCCGAGCGCCGTCGCCGGAATGCGATCGCCTTGAGTCAGCGTAACACCGCCAACGACCTTGCTGACATAATCTTCTGAAACGAGGCCGCTCGGAAATGAATTCGTGACCACGGCCACCCGCGCGCCGACCTGTGTCGCCTTCTCGGTTCGGTTATATTCCCAGGCGAGTCGGCCAGCGTCGATGATACCCAGGATGAAGATGAGCAGAAGCGGCAGCGTCAGCGCGAATTCCGCGGCGGTCGAACCCGAATTGCAACGGCCAAGGCGGCGAGGCAGCATGGTCAAATCCCCATCACGGCGGCTTGCTGGTTGCCGCTGATGGTAAGGCCGATGCCCGAGAAACCGTATTTCGCGACGACGGGACGGTACGGAACCTGCGCGGTGACCGTGACGATTGGCGCGCCGATGAACGCGCCCGCGGTGCTGTTGTTGTCGCGGTAGATGCCGCTCAGGGTCTGACCGCCGGCGGCGGTCGAGCAAGTGACGCTCACGTTGAATATTACGGAACCGTTCGTCCAGTTCGGGAGGCGATCGGTTCCACCGGAAACCTGACCGGTCCGGACGACGTTGAGCGTTTGCGTGCGCACCGTGTCGCCCGTTGCAAGGGTGGCTCCGCAATTGTCCTTGTAATTCGCGAACGGTTGCCGGGCGGCATAACGCGCCCCGTCGCGCAGACCTTCGACGAGGATATGCTCGCTGCGGAAATAGTTTCCCATCTCGAAAGCGCCCATCAAGAGCGCGAGAAGGATCGGCGCGACGAGAATCATCTCGGCCGCGGCGGCACCGTCGTCAGACGCGAACAAGGCGGCCGCCGGCCTCATTTGACGAGATAAGGAACGTCGCGGCGGACGACGCTTCCAAACGTATCCTCCGACGCCTTGGTCTTCTCGATGAACTCGACGTAAATGTCCTTCTGGTCGGTGTACGTGTTCGGTCCGGACCCGCGCGGCCAAGCCGGCTCGGTCAGAAACACCTTGATCCACGTCGGGACCGGGACGTTCGTCGTCTTGCCGTGAACGTTGAGCGCCTGGCAATTCAGCACAGCGGCCGCAATCACGCGTCGATCGGGTTGCGATCCACCGGCGGCGGCGCCAGCACGGCCGGTCGCGGGTATGGAAAACGCTCGATTTCCCCCGTCCACCTGCGAGAAGTTTATGCCGGCAGTCCCCGTGCCACTCCGGTGGGCGAGCTCCCACTGATAGACATCATAGCGCGCAGGGACCGTCGTCGTGCCTGAATAGGGCGATCCCAGAAGGCTTCGCCAGCCGGATTCGTCGAGTTTATAATTGACGCGGAAATAGGCATTCACGTCCCAAAGTGCGTCGCCTTTGATTCCGCAGGTTTGACGACTCAGCAAGCTGGAATGGCAAATATCATGTGGATAGCCCATGATATCCGGGTCCAGCGCGCCTGTCGTGGGTAGCGCCGCAAGTTCCTTGGTACCATCGCCATTGGAATCCCAATACGGATCGTACACCTTTGCCGCCGTGGACCAGTTGTCGTTCTTGCACCCGCTGAGATCGTTCTTCGGGTCGCAGACCAAATCTTTGCGGGTGTCTTCTGCCGGAGAGCACGTACCACCACCCTGATTCGGGCAAGTGGTGTTTCCGTTGGCGAAAACGTCAAAGCGCGTATTGAACGCGTTGAGCACGGCCGTATCCATGCCGGTCTTGGTGGTCACTCCGGTGGTTGGCTGACAGGGCCCCAGGGGCACGTTGTAGCCAAGCTCACCGGCCAGAGCCGGCGTGCCGTTGCCGATTCCGGCCTCGAGCCACCCGAAGTTGCCCGGCACCGTCGCGTTTCCTGTCACCAGGCGCAGTCCAGTCCCACGCGCGGGATTGAAGTCCAGAAGCTCGTCGGTGTTCGTCGAGGCTTCGTCCGGATTGCACAGCATCACGGGCGGAACCTTGCAGATCGCCGAGCCAACTCCCGCGACCGCGCTCGCGTTGATGGTCGATGAGCGCATCGCCCCGACGATCGGCGTCAGAGCATAAATCGCCTGCCGGCCTGCGACGTCGACCTTCACGAATTTCGCCAGAGTGTCATTGCTCGTCGCGGCGGCAAAGCCGTTCGTGTCCGCCTCGGCGTCCACCTTGTTGCTGTAGAAGGTTATGCGCGCCACGGTGTTGCCGCCCGCGTCGGTATAGCTCTGCCCGGTGGAGACCGTTAGACCGCCGCCGTCGTTCCCGAACCGGGTCTGATTGACGAGAAGCGATTGCGCCGCCGCGACCGCGCGGGCCGTGGACCCCGTTTGCTGATCGAGCTGGCTCGCGGCGGCCAATGCCGCCTGGTCCGCGGCTTGCTGAAGCTCGGTGTCGAGGCTCGCCAGCCGGGCGTAATCGAAACCTATGCCTCCGACAGCGACCAGCCCGAAAAGTGAAAGCGCGACCGTAGGCGCAACCGCGCCGCTGTTATTCCTGCGAAAATAGTCGACCCAGCGCCTCATCGTTTGTCATCCTCAGCGCGGCGAGCCGCCCGAGCCGGATCCGCTCGTCGTACCCATGGACTCAACCTGCTTCACCTGGTTGCTACGATAGCGCTTCACAGCCTGTGCGCCGTTATCGCCGTTGCCGCCCGGTTGCGCTCCGTTCGGGCCATAGACCGGTGCCGGATTGATGGTCTGAAGCGCGGCATCGTACTTGACCGCTTCGCCCATGCCCGGATCTTCCTGGCCGATATTCTTGTTGACCGTGCTGCATGCGCAAAGGCCGAGCGCCGCGAGCCAGATCGCCAGAAGCCTAGAGGACATGGCCGTAATCCTTTTCGAAACCGTGTGGCTTGGCCTGCGCCATTCCGCCCGACGGGGGCAGCGGAGTCGCGACCGGCGCCGCGACGAACGGCGCTGATGACGCCGGCACGCCGGTGTCGGTGCGGCCGTTGAGCAGCAGGTCGGCCTCGTTCGGCGGTCCAACCCGATCGGTCGGCGCCTTGAGGGTGCCCGCCGGAACGGGCCGGACGAGCCGTGGAGTGACGATG
>Ga0207678_10002952_pt1 | contig 15407 bp, 8 predicted proteins | sample KBSC63metaG_FD_184319 | JGI IMG/M metagenome (GOLD analysis project Ga0207678, IMG submission 184319) | Corn rhizosphere microbial communities from Kellogg Biological Station, Michigan, USA - KBS C6-3 metaG (SPAdes) (version 2) | ecosystem: Host-associated > Plants > Roots > Rhizosphere > Soil ...
CATTCATCTGTCGCAGCAGATGAGTTGGAAGCCGAGTTCGACGCACGAGTAAAATATTTTGCGGCCCTTCGATAGCGCATGTCATCGTCGAAATGGGCCCACACGTTGTTATCCCCAGCCGGTACATCTTGCGGCGTGTTGCAAGAGTGGCATGATCTTTCATGAGTGAGTCCACGGAAAGAGCAGCTGAATGGTGGAGCGATCCTGGCCGCGATGTTCCGGGCACACAGTGGCCTCAGACACCTGGCGCTTCCGAGAACATGAACCGCCGCGCTACGGGAGATCCGGAGATGGATTGGATCACTCATTCGGCAGGACTGTTGGCTAAGTTTAAAAAGCCAATCAAAGCGCTGTCACTTGGGTGCGGCTTTGGTGTTATCGAGCGAGTTTTACGGCGTAACGACTATTGCCAGCTTATTCATGGCATGGACGTTGCGGAAGGCGCAGTTGAAGGAGCAAAAAAAGCAGCCAAGAACGAGGGGCTGGACGGTTTGACCTACGAAGTCGCCGATCTGAATAGCGCGAAACTACCCAAAGAGACATATGACGCTGTTTACGTGCACGCCGCGTTACACCACGTTTTTCAGCTGGAACACCTTCTTGATCAGATCAAGCACACACTAAAGCCGGGAGGATTATTCGTTATGTACGAATACATCGGTCCATCACAAATGCAGTTCCCACGGCGCGAACTCGAACTGGCTGACGCATTTCTTGATGCTATTCCAGAGCGTTACCGTAACATGCCAAGAGTCAAGCAGATCAAAAAAGAAGCTCTTCGATGGTCAGTCGAGACGATGAACGATTCGGATCCTTCCGAAAGCATACGTGCCGCCGAAATCGTACCGCTAACCGCTAGTCGCTTCGAAGTGAGACATTTCAGGTACGTTGGCGGAACCCTGCTGCTTTTAATCTTTAGCGAAATTGCGGGTAACTTCCACGAGAGCGACGCAGAAATTATGCCCTTGGTGAAGGCACTCATTGTGCTCGACGACTTCCTTATAGATAACAAGGTGCTGCCGTCTTACCACGTTTATATGGTTTGCGAGAAGCCGGAAAATCCATTGCCCATGCAGGCGCAGAATGTTCTGCCGCCAGCCGCTTCTGTATTCCCAACAGACAATTTGGAAGCACGAACTGTTGATCCGCGACCAACGGGACTGATTACTGCCGAGCCCAATCCTTTCCGACCCGATTCAGAAGGGAGAGGGCAAACTACTGTCACATGGTTGGCTCATGGTACAGCCAGGGTTGAAGTTCGCGTCAATGCGCCCGATGGCCCCCTTTTGGCCAGACAGGGTCCCGGTCGTTACTCAAAAACTACAGGTCAATGGGTCCGGGACGGCACCACGTTCTATCTACAAAATGTCTCAAAAGGCTTGCCTTTGGTGGCAGAGAACACGATTGGCAAAGTTACGTTAAGATCGACATGATATTTTGAGTGGTTGGTTGTGTTGGTCACAGCAAAGAATGAAGCCGATCCCAGAACTCATTTAACCGTCAAGGCAGCTGTTTCCACGGCCGTGAGGACGCTGGTCCGGTAAATAGAACTCGGTAGCAGCGACGGCACCAGAGGTCACTGCAAACGGATCGTAAACGAGTGGATACTTTTTATCTGGCCAGGCAGGCACGGGCGGCGCGGCGAGCATTCTCCGGGACGCCGGAATCTTCAGCAAGCGCTTTCAACTTGTTTTTCATTTCCGGCGAAATCGGCGTCTGGCCTCCAGCGCCGAAAGACTTGGCAGACCCCATCCTATTACGGTTGAAATCGTTCCCAATTTGTTTGATGTCGCTTAGCCCAGCCCCTTGTTCCTTGTAACCGAAATCCTGATCGTAGGAAGAGTTTGCTATAAAGAGCGAATGAGAAGCTGATGTTCCTTTAGCCAGGTTTATGCGCGCATTGAACCCGGCGTACCCACGATGTCCGCGCCCATTGTTATAGGCCTTGTTCCCGATGACGATGCTGTTTTGTCCGCCAACGGCGAAGCCGCCGCCGTCGTTGTCATGGGCGATATTGTTACAAATTACAGAATCCGGTGCCCATACTTCGAATCCATTCACCGACCACCATTTCCCGGACTGCGAATCATCATAACCGGAACTCCCTTCGCTGCAGATATTGCCTGCTATGGTCGCCGAGTGCGTGCTGGGTGAACCTTGTACAAAGATGCCGCTACCATAGCCCGATTTGCTTATCCGGTTGCCATTGATAACACCATCATCACCCGCGAACGTAATCCCAGCGCCCTCGCAAACGTTTTCGATGACTCGCCCATGGCTAGACCAGACATTCTCCCGTTTGGTGACGAGAATCGCCCCGATAGGTGGCCTTGCTCCGGGTACCGTCCGCTTAATATAGTTCTTTTCGATAGACCAATTCTTGCCGCCGAAAGCGATGATTGCCCACTTCCCGCTTTTGATGATCGCGCAATTTGCCACTCGCCAGTTGTCGCCCTTGCAACTGATAGCCGCAAAGCCGGGCGCAGTATAGTCTCCCATGTCAAACGTCAGGTTTTGGACACTCCAATTGTCTCCCTCGCATGGCAGAAGATGATCAGTGGGAAGCCCGGCAACTTTCAAGATGGAGGCTTGCCCCGCACCCACCAGATGAACGTTAGACAATACCGATGCTCTGTGAGGTGCAGTCGAAATGCCTGAAGCAGAAATAAGATACTTTCCTTCTGGAACGTAACAGGTTCCGCCAGCCACAGCACACGCAGCTAATGCTTTATTAAACGCTTCCGTGTCGTTCGTCACGCCATCGCCCACGGCACCGTATTCTTTAACATTGAATTGACCGTTCTCCGGAGCCTGACTGCCACTGTTGGCTGTCGACGATCCTGTTGCTGCAAAAACAAGCGTCTGCAGGGCAATCAAGACGCTTGCCCCACAACCGACCAAGAATGGCAGGCGGCGATGCGCCCGCCCCATACCACACAATACAAACGTAGCCTTCATTTGTTACCTCCCTTTGTTCTTGTAATTCGCTAATCGATCGGACTGAACTTCACACGCAAGCGCCACCTCGGCAATTCCTTTCTCTGAAGATGGTATATTCTTTTACCAAAATGTCACCGCTCTCAGTAACAACCGCTTATCGCGGAGGTACCGAGCGAGTACCATCAGTTGTCTCGACATCCTTGTAAGGCTTGGCCCTACAGAAGAGCAAAATAGTCGGGAAGGGATAGGTCATGTCTTGAGGAAACTTCGACCAGTTTAAAGTTGTGCCAAAAAGCGTGGGCGGGCGGCTAAAGGCTTTCAGAAATCGGAAGGCACCGCCGCTCTCGACCCTGCGAATTGTTGAGTTACGCAAATTGTCCGGAATGGGTCTTTCAAATCCCATCACGAGAAAATCTGCCGGCGTGACTAAGGATTTCTCGACTTCAACCGTGACGCTGGAGCGTCTCAATGGGAAAACCGCGGGCATTGCTGTGTAGAAATAACAACCATTTTCACTCACAGCGATAGTCGTGGCCGAACGATCGCGAAGCAGCTCTCGCATATCGCCACGAAGCTGTTGACGAACATCCTGCCTTTTCATTGCCTGGTCATAAGCCACGTCAAAGACAATGCTCGGCAATATGATCAAAAACATTACGATGATAACTAGACGAAAGGCTAACGGTCGCCTGGCAAGTCTCGGAAATATTTCTCCACACGCGAGTCCTACAAAAATGCACAGGACCGGCATTACCAGCATTGTCAGCCGTGAATAGGAAGCGAGGTAACCTTTCGCCATTGAATAGGTGTAAAGCGCAACAAACGCGAGAAGCGGAATAACAGTAGGCCAAAGAGAACGACGAAACACGACGTAGAAGGTGGAAACATAAATGAGAAGCCACAGCAACGGATAGGTGGCAAAAGGGATTAAGACGCATATGTACTTCCAGAGCGGACTCAGATCGAAAGGATTTTCCCTGCCTGCCGGGGCATACTGAGAAGCCTCCAACAAAATAGCATCGGCAACGGTCCGGAACTTCAAAAATAACATTGGCTCTCCTGCGAAAAGGCCAAGAACAAATCCGGACACCAGGAGCCAAAGCGGTGGTTGTACAAGGAACTTACCGATGCGATCTCGCCACGTCTCGTTAGAAGCTTGTCCTTCCAACAAAAGCAAAGTGCAGGGCACACTAAGAACCAGAGCTGACGGATAACGAGTAGCTGCTCCCAATCCGGCAACTGCTCCTGTGATCACGAAGAGCCACCAGTTGCGGTGCGTCAGCGCCTTTAGGGAAAGCCAGATTACAAGGACGCACAACAGATTACTCAAGGTATACGTCCGCATGAAATGTGAATAGATAACCTGCATCGGGATAACACCGTAAAGCAAGGCTCCAATAAGGGCCGGCAGTCCCTGATTTGTCAGGTTACGAATGATAGCAAAGAGAAGAATGAGTGTGGCCAGATCAAATGCCACGGTCATTAACCGGCCGGAGAGCAGAATGAACTGGAATTGGCTGTTTATAAATTTCGGACGGGATGCTGGTCCTTTTCCGGCATTTACGTCGTGCAACATCCTGGGCACTGCCCAAAGATAGTAATTGAACGTGCCTTCGAAGTAGGCCTCGGGTGCTTCCAGCTTGCCCTCCCGAAAGCTAATCGGTGACATCCCCCGGATACTGATGAATTCATCGGGATGAAAATTCAAATAGTGCCCGTAACCACTGTTTGTTCCCCAGGTTATCCCCGAAAGCCGCAGATATGCTGAAAGAGCTACTACTAAAAGCAGGCCGAAAAGCATGAGACGGCTGTTTCTTTTCGTCTCCATTACAGAAGCCCTTAACGAGCAAAAAGATTGTACTTTACGATCGCGTATATCGCAGCAATGCCATCCTTCCAGCCAATCTTTTTTCCCTGCGCGTATGTCCGGCCGTAGTAGGAAATTCCTACCTCGTAAATCCGCGCACCTGTTCGGGATATTTTCGCGACAAGTTCGGGTTCAACGCCAAAGCGATCTTCCTCAATTGTGATACGCTGCAAAAATTCGCGGCGAAAAACTTTGTAACATGTCTCCATATCGGTGAGGTTCAGGTTAGTGAACATGTTCGAAAGTAATGTAAGAAAGCGGTTACCTATCATATGCCAGAAGTAAACGACACGATGGGGACGGCCGCCCATAAATCGCGAACCGAATACCACGTCGGCGCGGTCCTCCAAAATTGGTGAAATAAGGAGAGGATACTCTTTCGGGTCATACTCCAGGTCTGCGTCCTGAACCACCACCAAATCGCCGGTAGCTGCTCGGAAGCCCGCCCGCAAGGCTGCTCCTTTGCCGGAATTCTGTTGCTGTAAAACGAGTTTGTCGACCCAGCCAGGAGGCTTTTGTTGAAGAAGTTCTTTTGTTCCGTCAGTCGAGCCGTCATCGACGATGATTATTTCAACGTCCTTCACGGGCGCTGAACGTACCGCTTCGACCACGCTTTCAATTGTTGGCCGCTCGTTGTAGCAGGGGATTACGACTGAGAGTTTCATTAGACTATCGTTCCTTTACGCGCAGGGATTGAGTTTGGCGAACTGGCAATTGTCTCTCTTGTCAATACCATGATTACGGCCCTTGTACTCGAACGATCGCTTCGTTTCCAAGTGTAACCCTGGACCTGTGGCAGACGGTCGACATTCTGATCAAGATGTTTTGAGGGCACAAAGAGCGCGTAAACCGGAATCGCGTGGGAGAGGGCGCCTGCGACGAGCTGGCTCGCTTCAGCTTTGCCGTAATGCCATAGGCGGCTATAACAATAGTAATGTTTCTCATCGATCGGCGCAGCGACGAATGGCTTTGGTAGTAACACGTTCAAGTACGCAGAATCCGTGTCAGACAAAACAATCCCAGGAGCATTTTGGAAGGAGGTAGCAAATTGCTTTTGTGCTTCATACTGTCGCGACATTCCCTTTGCCTTTGCATACTGGAGGGCATCCCATGCCTGGAAGCGATGCTTCTCCGGCTTGAACCCTGATTGGGAAGGATAGCCAAGACAGCTGAGAAGCAGCACCGCCAGTACCGCAACCGTAGATAAGGAAAAACGCAACTTCAGGGCGTTCGACATTGCCCATTCGGCGGCCAAAATTGCCACCGGAATTAAAAGCAGAAAGAGAGGGATGTAGAATCTTCCATCCACGAAAGCATATGTCAGTGTTAGGATAAAATAACTGACAGCACCTAGAAATGCGCTCACGGTAAATCGGTTTATCCGAATAAATGCCAGGCCGAGCAGAGCCAGGAGCAGGAAGGGGGGCGCAATGTACGTCCCTGTGCCGAAAAGGTTCGCCACTCGAAATTCTTTCCAGTTTGCAGTCGCCTCAGACCAGAGCATCGCCAGTTGTGCAGGCACATTGCGCACGGAAAAAAGCCGATCGCTCTCCGCCCATGCAGGAACCCAGAAATCGTAACCTGTCTTTAATGGGTGGCCAAATTCCAACATGTTAAACAGGAAGTATGGAAGTGAAGCGGCGACAAATACCAAAAGCGTAAGGCAGCAATGCAAAAGCCATTTGGGCCAGGAATCCCCAATAGGAAACAGGGCTGCAGCTATCAGCAATGGCGCGAAGAACAATAATTGCGGCCGAATGCACAGAGCCAGGCCAAGAACAACGGCAGCAGCGTAAATGGGCCAGCGCCACATCTGTTTAAGTCCGATGTAAACGAGCAGGAAAGCGAGTAACGCGGCAGTCGCACCGCTTAGATCGCTGATCGGTGACCGGGTAAAGCTAATGAAGGCCGGTTGGGTTGCGAGCAACAAGGCTCCCAACCCTCCGGCAAGCGGCCTTCCGATCGCGAAATAAAATCCAAAACCGCCTAGCAACAGCAATAGCCCGATTGTTTGATTTGTTCTGAATGGAGCGAGAATGCCGTGGTGTGGAAGACAACTCAGCCAGGGAATCATCAGAAGCGAATAACCCGGCGGATAGCGGGAGGGCAATTTGTCGTAACCAATCTGTATCTTAGGCACGCCCTGTTTCAAAATGGAATTGGCCTGCGCGAAATATTCTACCGCGTCCGGATACGGACCGAGGTCCAGCAAGTCGGTCCGCTGCAATTCCACACGAAGAACAGTCCCATAATAAAAAAGAAGAGAGAGAGCAAAACAGAGTAGACCGGTGGCCATCGCGGGAGAAAAACCGCGATGGATTGATGCAGATCGAGACAGAGTCACGTTCCGAGGGGATTCTTCAAATTTCCCCTCGCTGTCACGATGGGGAAGCATGTCGCTAGATTGTTCGTACCCAGTCACATTGCGCCGGTGTGCCAGAGCCTCTGTTGACTGAAATCCGCCTCACGTCAACGCGGGAAATTTCCGATCGACCTGAGGTTCTCTGTTCGCGCATATCTTTCTTAGCCTCTTTGTTTAATGGAAATCTACCGGCGAAAGTCTTCTGCGACCTCTAATTGACGCGCGGGAAGTGCCGTTATGAACGTTTTCTTCTAGACAGTGAGGGCCTGTTTTGCGATGATCCGGCCATTTTACAGCCCTATGAAGATTCGCTCAATCATCGCAGCTGGTATGTTTGCTGTCGCCGTCGTTTTTGCAGTCCTTCCGTATGTTGCTCGCGCGACGCAGGCAGATGACACCACGATAAGGATCACTGGCTACACACCGGGGGCCACGCCATTCATCAGTAATGTCCATCTCGTAGCCAGCGACACGAGCGTGCTGAAGAGCATCCAGTTCACGGTCAATCCAAAGGCAAATGCCATCGCCCGGCCTCTGTCAGCCACGTATGCCAATTACTATCTGGTAGACCGCGGCTTTGAAAATCAGCAAACCGGAGAAATCAATTTGCCGGTTTACGGACTCTACGACGGATATTCTAATATCATCAGGTTGACCTACCGATTTATGGACGGCTCTTCCAAGGGGGTTAACCTGACGGTCACGACCGCCACATTCAATGAAACATGCGGTTACAAGAATGTAACGAGGCTGCAGCCCAGGGGTAACGTCCCTTTGAGCTATGACTATTTCATGATAAAGAGCACCTGCAGCAGTTTCTCACCGGCTGTTATCGACTCGGATGGGGCATTGCGCTGGGTAGGAACGGCTGGAGTCTCGAGCACTAACAGCTCCTTCTTTAATAACGCCTTTTATATTCTAGGTAACGGTCCTCGATTCTTCCGGATCGAGCTCGACGGCGCTTTCACTCAGTTGGCGGATTACAGCGCCGTCGGAGTTCGTTATTTTCACCACAATATGGATCCCGGCAAAACGGGACTGATACTGGATGCTAATACCCAGGACTACTACGAATCGGTGAACATGGAAGTGGATCCCTATACCGGCGCGGTTTTGAAGACGTGGAACCTTGCCGAGATTATCAGTGCAGCCATGCGCGCGGGAGGAGACGATCCGAGCCAGTTTGTTTACACGTGGCCAACCGATTGGTTCCATAACAATTCTGTGGCCTACAACCGGGCGGACGACTCCATCATCGTTTCCAGCCGTGAAAATTTCCTTATCTGCCTGGATTACGACACAGGAGCGATCAAGTGGATTTTAGGAGACCCAACCAAAAAATGGTACCAATTCCCGTCGCTGCGGCGGTTTGCCTTAACCCTTACGCCCGGCAGCCGTCCACCGATTGGGCAACACGCTATCTCGGTTACTTTCGATCAAAACATCCTGCTGTTCGATAACGGTCAAAGCAGTATCCTGCAGGTCCCACGGGGAGAGCAACGCAACTATTCGGCTCCACGTAAGTATAAGTTGGATTTAGTCGCAAAAACGGCGACCGAAGTTTGGAGTTCCGAGTTTGGCCAAAGTCTGTGGTGCCCCTATTGCGGCAGTGTCTATGAGGATGGGCCGTTCAACTATCTGATCGACTTTACCTTTACTACCGGAGTTTTGGACGACAGCTTGCTACAGATGATCGGCTTGAATGGCCCCAATAGCACTGCCTTTCGCTATCAGTATCACAGCGTGCCGGGGTGTCTCATCGGTTTTAACGCGTTCCCCATTCATTTGGAAAACACCATGTTTCCAGCAGTGGGACCGGAGGCACTGAATCTGTCGACCCGTGGAACTGTTTCCAGAGGCGACAATGTTTTAATCAACGGTTTTATCATTACCGGGAGCGGACCTAAAACCGTAATACTGCGCGCACTGGGACCATCGCTTGCTGACTTTGGGGTTGCCGGGGCGTTACCCGACCCGGCTCTCAGTTTATATGACTCGTCACACCATCTCATCGCAACGAATGACAATTGGCAAACGGATCACGGCTCTGCATTTATGGCGCAAAACGGGTTCGCACCAGACAACCCGGCGGAGTCAGCCACGCTGCAGACCTTGGTGCCGGGAGCCTATACCGTGGTAGTGAGGGGCAGAAACGGAACCGAAGGCGTCAGCCTGGCTGAAATCTACCGCCTCTACTCGCCGGGATTTACTTCTAAACTGTACAACATTAGCGGACGCGGTTTTGTCGGCACCGGGGACAACCTCCTCATTAGCGGTTTCATTGTTGGAGACGTCGGAAGCGCGACCGTTGTTGTGCGCGCTCTTGGGCCGTCGTTGGGTTCTTTCGGAGTAGACCAGCCGCTCAGCGATCCCGTTCTAACAATTTATGATTCGAACGGAGCTCAGATCGCTCTGAACGACAACTGGCGGGACGACAATAACTCCATCAATGTCCAGCAACGCGGGCTCGCGCCGCCAAACCCACTTGAATCGGCAATCGTCCTTCATTTGCCAGCGGGGGCGTACACGGCAGTTGTGCGTGGAGCCAATGGCGCCACCGGCAATGCTTTGGTGGAGGTTTATCACATCAATTGACCCTTTTAGACGATCAAACTGCCGAATCCATCTCGACAGCGCAGTAATGCGCCAAGTACTTCGTAGATTCAAACTGTGATCTCGTTGACCAGTTGAAAATCCTCTGAAAATAAAGTTTTTTCTGGACACACAACCGCATTTTGAGATGATGCCCCGTTTTTGAAACCATTTGCATAAAATAATGTCATGAAAATTCGCTCTAAATCTGTCGTGATCGCCGTGGGCCTGTTCGCTGTCATAATGATTGTCGCAGGCGGTTTGGTCGTCTTTCCTCATCTCGCCCGCGCAAATCAGGCGGATGACACGACGATAACCATCCACGGATACACTCCTGGTGTTACGCCGTTTATCAGCATTGTGAATCTGACGGCTAGCAATACGGCAGTGCTCAAGAGCATCCAGTTCACGATCCACCCCAAGCCAGGATCGGTCACCCGGCCGCTTTCAGGGACTTATGCCAATTACTACCTTGTTGATCGAGGCTTTGAAAACCCGCAAACTGGGGACATTACCCTGCCGGTTTACGGACTGTACGATGGCACTACTAACCCTGTTACTTTAACTTATAGCTTTGCTGATGGTTCGTCGAAGAATGCTAACATCATGATCACCGCGCAGCCGTATGACGACCTCTGCAGCTACAAGAACGCAACGATTTTACAGCCCAGAACCAACAGCACAGATTTGAGTTATGACTATTTCTTCATCTCGAGTGGAGGATGTGGTCCTCATGCTCCAGTAATCATGGATAGTGACGCCGAGCTGCGCTGGGTTAACCCTACCAGTATCTCGAATGCCATTTCCGCTTCGTCGCAGTTCATCAATAACGCTGTGTATCAAACTCATGGATCAACCCTGCATCGGGTAGACATGGATGGAGCGGATACTCTCTTAGCTGATTTTGCCAGCCGCGGAGTAACCAATTTCCATCACAACATCGATCCCGGTAAAGTTGGGATGCTGCTAGAAGCAGATACCACGGCCTATTACGAATCTGTTATCATGGAAGTTGATTTTTCTGGCAGGCATCTGAAGACCTGGAACATGGCCAGCATCATCAGCGCAGCGATGGTTGCCGGAGGAGATGATCCCAGCCAGTTCGTTTTCCCGGCCCCCACCGACTGGTTCCATAACAACGCCGTTACCTACAATCGCGCAGATGACTCTTTAATCATTTCCAGTCGGGAAAATTTTGTGATTTGCATTGACTACACACACAACGCGATCAAATGGATTTTCGGAGACCAAACCAAAAAGTGGTTTCAGTTTCCGTCTTTGAGGCGTTTTGCGGTTAGGGCGGTACCCGGCAGCCTGCCTCCGATTGGACAACACGCTGTTTCCGTAAGCTACGATCAGCATCTCTTGTATTTTGACAATGGATTTGCCAGCAGCTTTCAACATCCGGTCGGAGAGACACGCACTTATTCGAGTCCACGAAAGCAAGCATTAGATCCAACTGCAACTCTGGCCACTGAAGTTTGGAACTACGAACAAAACCAAAGCGTTTATAGTCCGATTTGCAGTAGCGTTTACGAAGATGCGCCGCTGAACTATCTGGTCGGTTACGCCTTTGCTGACAACAATTTCCAGACCGGACAGGGTCATGCCAAGATCCTCGGGTTAGATGCGGCAGGTAATCGGATTTTCTATTATCAGTTCGATACCATGTTTTGTAACACGGCTTATAACTCGCGACCGATTCACCTGGAGAACACCAAGTTTCCAGCAGTAGGGCCGCGAGTCACGAACCTTTCGACGCGCGGTCCAGTTTTGACCGGGGACAATGTTCTAATCAATGGTTTTATCATCAAGGGGACGGATCCCAAGACAGTAGTACTGCGCGCACTGGGACCATCGCTGACTGCTTTTGGAGTTCCGTCGGCGCTTCCTGATCCCGTGCTCAACGTGTTCAATTCTTCTGGCACTCTCATCGCAACCAATGATGACTGGCAGACGGATCCTGGTGCCCAATTTATAGAACAAAACGGGTTGGCACCCTCCGATCCAGTGGAATCAGCCACGCTGCAGGCAAACTTGGCTCCAGGTGCCTACACCATGGTTGTGACTGGAAAGAACGGGACCCAGGGGAATGGCTTGGCGGAGGTTTATGAAATTTTCGGCCCAGGGCTTAACTCGAAATTGAGGAACGTCAGCGGCCGCGCTTTTGTTGGCACGGGCAACAACGTGCTGATTAGTGGATTTATTGTTGGAGAGGTGGGGAGCGGGACTGTCGTCGTGCGTGCCCTTGGCCCATCGCTGGCTTCCTTTGGGGTAACCCAACCGCTCAGCGACACGGTACTCACAATTGTCGACTCTAATGGAGCTGTGATCGCGACCAACAATAATTGGCAGGACGGCTACAGTGCCGTTGACATCCAACGCAGGGGACTAGCTCCGCCTAGTACCCTCGAATCGGCTATCATGCTTCACCTGCCGCCAGGATCATATACCGCGATTGTAACCGGAGCCGGTGGCGTTACAGGCAATGCCTTGGTCGAGGTGTACGACCTCGATTAGCCCTTAAGCGACAACAGTGAAGTAGCTGGAACGACACAGGCTACACGACAAGCCGCTGGCCCGGTGTTGACTGGTGCCAGGGGCGACCGACGCGCTGCGATCACATTTCGAGAAGTTTTGTGCTTGACCGCTACGAGCGGGTTTGATAAAAACGGGTCGATCACGTCCTGCGGCCGTTCCAACGCATGTTCGGTCAGATTGAACTACGCTGGGATCGCCGCTTCGCGCGATCTAAACCAATTGGACTGGGAGTCAGCCAAATGAATGAGAACGCTCCTCAGCGGATCCGCATTCCTGCGGATGATTCCCGTCTCCGTGCGAACTGGTGGGCAGTTCACGCGTTCAACAGGGCAACATCCAAGGAAATAAATTAACAATGAAAACTCTGATAGGATCCAATAACCGCTCGCCAATGCGTTGCGGTTTTTTTACACTGGCGATTGCGCTCGGCTTTGCGCTTTCGCCTACGCTCAACGCACAATGTCCAAACAATTGCTCAGGGGCATTTGGGAACACAGCACTGGGCGTTAATGCGCTGGACAATGTCAATGGCGCCGGCGGGGGTATTAACAACACCGCGGTCGGTCAGAATGCGCTTACCAACGATACCACCGGCCAATATAACGTAGCGGTTGGTTCTGGAGCTCTTGCCACCAATACCACTGGCAACTTTAACATGGCCATTGGGACGGAGGCACTCAATCAAAACAACGCCAGTTTCAACCTGGCCATTGGTTTTCGAACGGCCTTCCAGAACACCACTGGCAGGCATCTCACCGGAATTGGCGCTGCATCCATGAGAAACAACACGATCGGCGAATTTAACACGGCCATTGGTGCCGATTCGTTGAGAGAAAACACAACCACCTCCTTCAACGCCGCTGTCGGTGATGGGGCGCTGACATCTTTCAATGGCACTACTGCTTTTGACGGTGCTAACACGGCGTTTGGTAGCATTTCCTTCAACGCACTCACAAGTGGTCAGGAAAACGTGGGTGTTGGTCGACGAGCGGGCGAGTTTCTCACGTCCGGCAACAACAACACTATTATGGGGTGGCGTGCCGGCGATGGCCTCACCACGGGTGATGGCAATACGTTTCTCGGCAGCCAAGCCGGCGCCAACGAAGGCCCAGATGTGAGCAATGTTGTTTGCCTGGGCACTCGTGGCGATACCCAAGCCGCTGGGCAGGTTACTGATAACAGAACCTATATCGGCAACATTGTTGGAGTGACAACGGGAGGACCGTCCCCCACGGTGCCCGTCGTTATAGACCAGGATGGCCAGCTCGGCACGATAGCCTCATCACGTCAGTTTAAAGAAGACATTAAACCACTGGATCAAGCCAGCGAAGCCATTCTAAAGCTCAAGCCGGTCACGTTTCATTACAAAAACCGAGACGTCAAAAACGACAAGACGCCGCAATTTGGTTTGATTGCGGAAGAGGTAGAGCAAGTAAATCGTGATCTAGTCGTATACGGCAAGGACGGTAAGCTTTGGACCGTGCGCTATGATGCGGTGGAGGTGATGTTGCTCAACGAATTCCTCAAAGAGCACAAGAAAGTCGAGGAACAGCAGGCCAGTATCGCTGACTTGAAATCAACTGTCGCCCTGCAGCAGAAAGAGATGCAGGTTTTCACGGCGCAGCTCAAAGAGCAGGCAGCTCAAATTCAGAAAGTGAGCGCCCAGCTTGAAGCGAGCAAGCCAGCGCCAAAAGTAGTTTCGAATCGATAACAGTTTCGCATCCTGGTGGCGCTCGCTTCTGCGAGCGCCACCAGTTATGCTTTTGCACGGAAGGATCCATGTCCGTTAGGCAAACGGACGTGTTGGCTTAGTGTCCATAGACGCAGGGATTTGCTGCACAGGATTGCGGTCGGCGGCAGCCGCAAAAACTATCTGGATTTGGCTCGACGCCGCCACGGGAGGAAGAGAAACCTAGCCCTACACTTACAGCTGCAGCGTTGGTCGGTGGCGGTGTTCTGTATCCGCGCTACATTGCTCAGCAGCCGCAAAACCAATCCTGAACCCGCGCGGGTTTCGAATTGAATCAAACTGAAATGGAAAACGTACCGTATTTGGATCTCCGAGCGCAGTATCTGCCTTTGCGAAACGAAGTGTTAAATGCTTTAGAGCAGGTTTGTGAGTCGACCAGCTTTGCTCAGGGCCCTGCGACATTAAAGTTCGAAGGCGAATTCGCAGAATATTGCGGAATTGATCATTGCGTCAGCCTGAACAGCGGCACGAGCGCGCTCCACCTGGCTTTACGCTGTCTCGATGTCGGGCCGGGAGACGAAGTCGTCACGGTCTCCATGACATTCATCGCAACCGCATGGGCCATCAGTTACGTCGGCGCCACGCCGGTTTTCGTCGATATCGACCCTGTCCGCCGCACGTTAAATCCGGACAACCTCGAAGCGGCGATCACGCCGCGCACAAAAGCAATCATCCCGGTGCATCTCTATGGAATGCCGGCAGAGATGGATCGCATCATGGCGATTGCTGAGCGACACGGACTCCCGGTAATCGAAGATGCCGCACAGGCGCACGGAGCGAAATACCAAAATAAGCGCGTAGGCAAATTCGGCCAAATTGCGTGTTTTAGTTTTTATCCGGGCAAAAATCTCGGGGCTTACGGCGAAGGTGGCGCTTTAACTACAAGCGATGCATCCATCGCACACCGTGCGCGTTCTCTCCGCGATCACGCGCAAAGCCAAAAATATTTGCATGACGAAATCGGTTATAACTACCGCATGGATAGCTTCCAGGCGGCTGTGCTTGGTGTGAAACTCAAGCACCTGGATGAGTGGAACAAGGCACGCAATGACTGCGCGAAACTTTACACGGAATTCTTGAAGGACTCGTCATACAAGCTGCCCGCCCGTGATTCCGATTCTGAAGGCGTTTGGCATTGTTACGTGATCGAAGTTCCAGAGCGAGATCGCGTTCGCTCTGCGTTGCAAGATGTTGGAATCCAGAGTGCTGTTCATTATCCTGTGCCGATTCACCTCCAAAAAGCGTACGCGCATCTTGGTTATCGGGCAGGCGACTTGCCAGTGACGGAAGCATTGTGCGAACACTGTCTGTCTCTTCCGATTTATCCCGAACTCTCGAAAGAGAAAATATCCCGT
>Ga0207678_10002954_pt1 | contig 15402 bp, 9 predicted proteins | sample KBSC63metaG_FD_184319 | JGI IMG/M metagenome (GOLD analysis project Ga0207678, IMG submission 184319) | Corn rhizosphere microbial communities from Kellogg Biological Station, Michigan, USA - KBS C6-3 metaG (SPAdes) (version 2) | ecosystem: Host-associated > Plants > Roots > Rhizosphere > Soil ...
GCGATACCACGGGTATCGCTGCGGTTTGCGCCTAGCCACGCGGCCAAATCCATCGGTCTTATTAAGTTCCGCATAGCGTGAAACACTGCACTAGATCAGGCGCCTTTTGACGTGCTGCTCGGACACTTTCGAATACTCTCGGCCTCTCAGACCGTCGCAGCGGCCTTGCGTTCCGCGGCCTCGATGGTATTCACGAGCAGCATCGCACGAGTCATGGGCCCAACGCCTCCCGGAACCGGCGTGATCCAGCCTGCCACCTGCGAGACGCCTGCAAAGTCGACATCGCCGCAGAGCTTGCCCTCGTCGTTGCGGTTCATGCCCACATCGATGACGACCGCACCCGGCTTGACCATGTCGGCGGTGAGAATGTTGCGGCGACCCACAGCCGCGACCACCACGTCGGCGTTGCGCGTGTAATGTCCGATGTCGGAGGTATTGCTGTGGCAGATCGTTACGGTGGCATTGGCTTGCAAGAGCAGCATCGCCATCGGCTTGCCCACTGTGTTGCTTCGCCCGATGACCACTGCGTTCTTGCCCTTGAGCGCCAGGCCGGTGGTTTCGATGAGCTTCATGCAGCCGTACGGAGTGCAGGGGCGGAAGCCCTGTTGACCGACCATCAGCGCGCCGGCGCTTTGCACGTGAAACCCATCGACGTCCTTCAAGGGAGAGATGGTCTCGATGACCTTGTGCGGATCGATGTGCTTGGGCAAGGGCATCTGGACCAGGATGCCGTGGATGGTCGGGTCGTTGTTCAGTGCCTCGATGCGCGCAAGCAGCGCGGCTTCGCTCAGCGTGGCGTCGTACTTGTCGAGCACCGAGCGCACGCCGCTCGTCTCGCAGTCGTTGACCTTGTGCTTGACGTAGACCTGCGAGGCCGGGTCGTCGCCCACCAGGATGACTGCGAGGCCGGGCTGCAGGCGGCGAGCGGTGAGGGCGGCGGCGCGCTCGGCGACTTCAGCGCGGATGGACTTGGCAAGCGCGTTGCCGTCGATGAGTTGGGCGGTCATGAATGAATCCTCAGGATCGAAGCTTGACATTGAAGCACTACCCGCAAGAGCTCAGCGATTGCACCATCAAGCAACGCCCGAGGATCCAGCTTTGCCGGTCCTCTGGGTGGCGCCCCTTGGGGGCAGGAGCGAAGCGACTGGGGGGCTTGTTCCCCGACTGGGGGGCTATTGTCTTGCCTGCGCGCCGAGCGCGATCTTTAGCAGATCGGCTACGGTGTTGGCATTCAACTTTTCCATGATGTTGGCGCGGTGCGCCTCCACCGTCTTGATGCTGATGCCCAAGTCGTCGGCGATCTGCTTGTTGAGTCGGCCAGCAACGATGCGCTCCAGCACCTGGGCTTCACGTGTGGTCAGTCGAGACAGCAGTGCGTCGCGGCTGACGGCTTCCTGGTGTTGGTTGAAGGCGGCGCGAGCCTGGTCGAGCATGCGCTCCACGAGGCCCAGCAGCTCTGCTTCCTTGAAGGGCTTTTCGATGAAGTCCATCGCGCCCTTCTTCATCGTTGTGACTGCCATTGGCACGTCGCCGTGGCCGGTAATGAAGACGATGGGGAGCGGCGAATGGCGCTCGAGCAGACGGTCCTGGAGTTCGATTCCGCTCATGCCGTCCATGCGGATGTCGGCAATGAGGCACGCTACTTCGCGTGGGTCGAAGCGAGAAAGAAATGATTCCGAGGAGTCAAAGCACTTGACCCTGTAGTCCTTGCCTTCGAGCAGCCATTGCAGGGAATCGCGAACCGCTTCGTCGTCGTCGACGACATAGACCGTGCCTTTCTTCGGAATCAAGCTCATGAAGTGACAGCAGTGTTAGAGGTTGAAAGGGGATCGTGCCGGGTGGTTTCGACCGGCAGCGTGAAGGTGAAGCTGCAGCCCGCGACGCAGGCGCCATTGTAGAGGTTCTGCGCCCGGATCCGCCCTCGGTGCGATTCGACTATCGAACGGCACAGGCTCAATCCGATCCCCAGGCCTTCAGCTTTCGTCGAGAAGAATGCCTCGTACAGCCGCGAGATGACTTCCTCCTTGAGGCCCGGTCCCATGTCCGTGACGGAAAATTCAATGACTCCACCTTCTTCAGGCGTATGCCGCGGCACCACGCGCAACTCGATGTTGCGGCGCGCGGGCGGAAGATGCGCCATGTCGATGGCCTCGGCCGCGTTCTTCAGCAGATTGAGGACCACCTGTTCGATGAGGATGGGGTCGACCATCAGCGTCGGCAGGCGCTGCGCGACGTAGGTGTGGATGGCCACGTTGCGCCGGCGCAGTTCGATGCTTGCGAGGTCGACTGCGTCTTCCACGATGGTCTTGGCCTGCGAGGGTTGGCGCTGCGGCTCGCTCTTCTTCACGAAGTTGCGTATGCGGTGAATGATCTGTCCGGCCCGCTGAGCCTGGCGCGAAGTCTTCTCCAGCGCAGCGATCAGGTCTTCCTTTTGTATCGCGTCGTTATTGACGCGCGTGACCATGCCGTTGCAATAGTTGGTGATGGCTGTGAGCGGCTGGTTCAGCTCGTGGGCCACGGAAGAGGCCATTTCGCCCATGGTGACGAGGCGGCTGGTGACCTGCGCTTTCTCGGCCTGGCTCGCCGCCAGTGCCTCGGCGCTTCGGCGGGCGGTGATGTCAGTCGCGATCAGCATCTGCGCGAGCCGGCCGTCGGTCCATTGCAGGTAGCGTGAGCGCACGTCGAACCATTTCTTCAAAGGTTCGATGTAGACCTCGCGCGGGTCCGAGCCGATCTCGGTCAGTTCCTGCGCGGGAAGGCCGCCGAAGCTGTCGACGGAATCGTCCGATTCGGCGAGGCTTGGAAGATCGGGATCTTCACCTGCCAGCATCCCGTGCCCAATGGCGTCGGCGCCGAACCAGAGGCGGTACGAGCGGTTGGCAAAGAGCAGTTCGCCCTGCTGGACCGACAGCACCGACACAGCCGCATCCAGGCCTTCGAGCACGGTCGTGAAGCGCTCGTGCGAGGCCGAGAGTTGGTCGCGAATTCGCTTGGCCTCGGTGATGTTGGTCATCGATGTCATCCAGCCCGTCTGCTGCGCTTTGGGGTCGATCAGCGGCGAAACGTACATGCGCGCATCGAAGAGGCTGCCGTCCTTGCGCATCACCTTCACTTCAATGCCCCCCGCGGGGCTTCGGCCTTGCAGTTCCTGCTGGAAGAGTCGGTTGTTCTCTTCTTGGCGGTCGGGCGGCCAGTGCGGAAAGGGCGGCTGCTTGCCAATCAACTCGGCTTCGGAGAATCCGGTCATGGCGCAGAAGGCCGGATTCACATAGGTGATGCGGCCTTCCATGTCCATCGCCCGCATGCCTGTGAGCATGGAGTTTTCCATCGCGCGGCGGAAGTTGGCCTCCGACACCAGCGCGTTTTGCATCTGCAGTCGTCGGCCCATGTGACGCCAGGTGCCCAGCAGCATCCACACGGTCAACACACTGAGCGCCACGACCATCCAGAACAGCGTGTTGCTGATCAGTCCAATGGATGTGCGGTACCCCTGCCCGCGCAGGATCAGCCCGTCGCCAGCCGGTGCCACCGGCACGTTGTGCACGATGGAGACGGGCTGCATCTTTTGCCCAGGCATCGGGGTGACCGTGCTCGCAAGTACGTGCTCCTGCGCATCGACCAGGCTGATCGTGTGGCGATTCGACACCTCGACCGGCACGAAATAGCGCATCAACGCCTCCACCGAGTACTCCGCCACCAGCGTGCCGCTGAACGCGGCGCGATCTATGAGTGGAATCTGTACCTGGATGACCGGTATGCCGTAGGCGTCGGCGAACGGTCTCGTGTAGACCGGCTGGCGCAAGGTGCGTGCCGCGAGGAAGGCGACTTCCGGCTCGGTGGACTGGCCCTCCTTGGGCAGGGACGTCCCGTATTCCTCGCCCGTGAGGCCAATCTCTGGATGGAAGCTGATGGCCGAGTACGCCGCTTTGCGCACCCGCCCGGCGTTGATCCAGAAGAGGTGATTGATCTCCGGACGCTCACGCGTGAAGCTCGCTGCCTGCCCGAGAAATTCATTCTGGTCGATGGCCTTGGTGACGATCTCTCGTGCGATGCGGACGAGTTGCTCCTGGTTCTCGATCAAGCGCAGGCGGATCTGCTGTTGCGCAATCTCTGTGTCGCGCTTGACCGCTTCCTGCTCGCGCTCGAACTCCTCGTTGCGCAGGTACCAGAAGGCAGAAATGATGGCAGCGAGAAATAGCATCACCGAGATGAGAGGGCCCAGCGTCGCGAAGCGGTCTTGCTGCGCAGGCGACTGCCGGCGCCACCAGCGGCCGAACAGCCGACGCGGCAGTGTGGGTGTACTGCGCTGTGGCGCGGCGAATTTGGAGCTTGGTGGCATGGTCGGGATTATCGAGTGCCGGGCGCATCACACTGCACTAGCGTCACAACCGCTGCCGTTTCCCCGTACGTCTTTGTACGTATATCGCAATATGAAATCATCTCGCACAATTTGAAAAATGGAGCGAGCTGTGCGAGACTTCGCGCCTTCGCAAAAGTCGACGCCGGGCCGCCCCAAGGCGACGACTTCCCCCGCAACGGGGGGCCGACGCCACAGGCGTCCAAGGGGGCTGATAGATAACAGGAGACAAGCTCATGTCCGCCATGCCTGAACCCTTTCTCGGTGCCGCAGCGAACGACACCGATGCCCAGGAAACCCGAGAATGGCTGGACGCCTTGTCAGCCGTCATCGGTACAGAAGGCGGTGAGCGCGCGCACTTCCTTCTCGAAGAACTGATCAGCCACGCGCGTCAGGCAGGCATCGACGTGCCGTTCTCGGCCAACACGGCCTACGTCAACACCATCCCCGTCGAACAGGAAGAGCGCTGTCCTGGCAACCTCGAGATAGAAGAGCGACTTCGCGCTTACATGCGCTGGAATGCGATGGCGATGGTGGTGAAGGCCAACCGTCTGCACCCGGCGGACGGCGGCGACCTCGGCGGCCACATTTCGTCCTTTGCGTCGCTGGCTACCATGTTCGGCGCCGGTTTCAACCATTTCTGGCACGCCGAAAACGGCGACCATGGCGGCGACCTTTTGTACATCCAGGGCCACTCGTCGCCCGGCATTTACGCCCGTGCCTTCATGGAAGGCCGCATCAGCGAAGAGCAGTTGCTCAACTTCCGCCAAGAAGTCGACGGCAAGGGAATCTCGAGCTATCCGCACCCGAAGCTGATGCCCGAGTTCTGGCAATTCCCGACTGTCTCGATGGGCCTGGGCCCGTTGATGGCCATCTACCAGGCGCGCTTCCTCAAGTACCTGCATGCTCGCGGCATTGCCAACACCGAGAACCGCAAGGTGTGGGTGTTCTGCGGCGACGGCGAGATGGACGAGCCTGAATCCCTGGGCGCAATCGGCTTGGCGGCGCGCGAGAAGCTCGACAACCTCATCTTCGTCGTCAACTGCAACCTGCAGCGTCTGGACGGACCCGTCCGCGGCAACGGCAAGATCATCCAGGAGCTCGAAAGCGAATTCCGGGGCGCCGGCTGGAACGTCATCAAACTGCTGTGGGGGAGCTACTGGGATCCGCTTCTCGCACGAGACAAGGAAGAGGTCCTGCGCAAGATCATGATGGATGTCGTCGATGGCGACTATCAGGCAATGAAGGCCAACGACGGAGCCTTCGTGCGCAAGCACTTCTTCGGACGCCATCCCAAGGCGCTGGAGATGGTCGCGAAGATGAGCGACGACGACATCTGGCGCCTGAACCGCGGAGGCCACGATCCGCAGAAGGTGTATGCGGCCTATCACCGCGCAGTGAACACCAAGGGTCAGCCGACCGTCTTGCTGATCAAGACGGTCAAGGGTTTCGGCATGGGCAAGAGCGGCGAAGGCAAGATGACCGCGCACCAGACCAAGAAGCTCGCCGACGATGACATCAAGAGCTTCCGCGACCGCTTCAACATTCCCGTGAGCGATGCCGAGATCGACGCAGGCATTCCGTTCTACAAGCCGGCCGACGATACGGTCGAGATGAAGTACCTGCATGAACGCCGCAAGGCGCTGGGCGGGTACCTGCCGCATCGCCGCACAAAGGCCGACGAACAACTGAAGGTGCCCGATCTGGAGACCTTCAAGGCCGTGCTGGAGCCGACGGCCGAAGGCCGCGAGATTTCCACCACGCAGGCCTACGTCCGCTTCCTCACACAACTGTTGCGCGACAAGGAGATCGGGCCGCGCGCGGTGCCCATCCTCGTCGACGAGGCGCGCACCTTCGGCATGGAAGGACTCTTCCGTCAGATCGGCATTTACAACCCCGAGGGGCAGATGTACACGCCGGTCGATAAAGACCAGGTCATGTACTACAAGGAAGACAAGGCCGGGCAGATCCTGCAAGAAGGCATCAACGAAGCTGGCGGCATGAGTTCGTGGATCGCGGCGGCGACGTCGTACTCGACGAACAACCGCATCATGATTCCGTTCTACGTGTACTACTCGATGTTTGGCTTCCAGCGCATCGGCGACTTGGCCTGGGCGGCGGGCGACATGCAGGCGCGCGGCTTCCTGCTGGGCGGCACCTCAGGGCGAACGACTCTGAACGGCGAGGGCCTGCAGCACGAGGACGGCCACAGCCACATTCTTGCGGGCACCATTCCGAACTGCATCAGCTACGACCCCACCTTTGCGCACGAAGTGGGCGTGATCCTGCATCACGGCCTGAAGCGCATGGTCGAGAAGCAGGACAACGTCTATTTCTACCTGACGCTGCTCAACGAAAACTACCCCATGCCTGGCCTGAAGCCGGGTACCGAAGAGCAGATCATCAAGGGCATGTACCTTCTGGAAGAAGGCGCGAAAAAAACTCCGCGCGTCAATCTGTTGGGCTCGGGCACGATTCTTCGCGAAAGCATCGCCGCGCGGGAACTGCTCGAGAAGGACTGGGGTGTGGCGGCCAACGTATGGAGCTGCCCAAGCTTCAACGAACTGGCCCGAGATGGCCAGGACGCCGAGCGCTGGAACCTGCTTCATCCCACTGAGCGGCAGCGCGTGCCTTTCGTGGCGCAGCAATTGGAGCCGCACGTCGGGCCGGTGATCGCATCCACCGACTACATGAAGGCCTACGCGGACCAGATTCGCCAGTTCATGCCCAAGGGCCGCGTCTATAAGGTGTTGGGCACGGACGGCTTTGGCCGCAGCGACTTCCGCAGCAAGCTGCGCGAGCATTTCGAAGTCAATCGCCACTATGTTGTCGTCGCTGCGCTGAAGGCGCTCGCGGAGGAAGGCACACTGCCGGCTTCGAAGGTCGCTGAGGCTATCAAGAAGTACGGCATTAACGCCGACAAGATCAACCCGCTATACGCCTGACAAGAAACGCGGAGACTAACAACATGGCATTGGTGGAAGTCAAAGTCCCGGACATCGGGGACTTCAAGGATGTGGAGATCATCGAACTGCTGGTGAAGCCGGGAGACACCGTGAAAGCGGAGCAATCCCTGATCACGGTGGAAAGCGACAAGGCATCGATGGAGATTCCGTCGACGCACACCGGGGTGGTCAAGGAGCTGAAAGTCAAGCTCGGCGACAAGGTGAGCGAGGGATCGCCTTTGTTGGTGGTGGAGGGCAAGGGGGCTTCGGCACCCGCGGCGGCGGCACCTGCCGCACCCGTGGCTCCTGTAGCACCCGCGGCCGCTTCGCCAGCACCCGTTCGCGCCGAGCCCGCTCAGGCAGGAGCTTCGAGCGGCCCGGTCGGCGTCGAAGTTCCCGACATCGGGGACTTCGACGAAGTGGCTGTCATCGAGGTGTTCATCAAGCCCGGTGACACCATCAAGGCCGAGCAAAGCCTGATCACCGTCGAGAGCGACAAGGCGTCGATGGAAATTCCGTCGTCGCACGCCGGCGTCGTGAAGGAAGTGAAGGTCAAGGTCGGCGACAAGGTGAAGAAGGGGTCTCTGGTTGCCGTGGTAGAGGGGGCTGGTGCTGGCCCAGCTGCCCCGGCACTGGCTGTGGCATCTGCCGCCCAGGCTTCACCTGCTCCTGCTTCGCCCGCGCCTGCTTCACACGGTCCTGCGGCGGCAAAGTCGAGCGAGCCGTCGATGCCCGAAAAGCATGTGCCAACGGCCGCGCTTGCACCTCATGAGCCGACCGTTCCCAAGGGCAATCTTCCTCACGCATCTCCCACCATCCGCAAGCTCGCTCGCGAACTGGGCGTGCCGCTGGAAGAAGTGAAGGGGACGGGTCCGAAAGGCCGCATTACCCAAGATGACGTCAATGCCTTCGTAAAGGGCGTGATGGCTGGCAGCGTGCAGACCAAGGCGCAAGCCTCGAAGGCGCCTGCTGGGGCGGAAACCGGAGGCGCTTTCCCCGGTCTCTTGCCGTGGCCGCAGGTCGACTTCACAAAGTTCGGCGCGGTCGAGCGCAAGGACCTGTCGCGCATCAAGAAGATCAGCGGCGCCAACCTTCATCGCAATTGGGTGGTCATTCCGCATGTCACCAACCATGACGATGCGGACATCACCGAGCTCGAAGCTTTCCGCGTTCAGTTGAACAAGGAGAACGAGAAGTCAGGCGTGAAGGTCACGATGCTGGCCTTCCTGATCAAGGCCTGTGTTGCCGCCCTCAAGAAGTTCCCGGAGTTCAATGCGTCGCTTGATGGCGAGCAGATCGTGCTCAAGCAGTACTTCCACATCGGCTTCGCGGCGGATACGCCAAATGGACTCGTGGTGCCGGTGATCAGGGACGCTGACAAGAAGGGTGTGCTTCAGATTTCTCAAGAGATGAGCGATCTCGCCAAGAAGGCGCGCGACGGCAAGCTGGGCCCCGCCGATATGACGGGCGGCTGCTTCTCGATTTCGTCGCTGGGCGGCATCGGCGGACGCTATTTCACGCCCATCATCAACGCGCCCGAAGTCGCCATCCTCGGCGTGTGCAAGTCTGCCACCGAGCCCAAGTGGGATGGAAAGGCCTTCCAGCCTCGATTGATGCTGCCGCTGTCGCTCAGCTGGGACCACCGCGTCATCGACGGTGCGGCGGCGGCTCGATTCAATGCTTACCTGGGACAAATACTCGCTGATTTCCGTCGCGTACTTCTATAAAGAATTCATGCCCCGGCCTCGCTGCGCTTCTGTTCCCCCAAGGGGCGCCAACGTTCCCTGGGGCGGCCTGCTCGGGCGTGCGAAGAAGGAAAGCAAATGACGACAGTCGTGGTGGTCCGAAAGGGCGGTCAAGTGGCGATTGCGGGCGACAGTCTGGTGACCTTCGGAGACACCAGGCTTGCGCATGGCTACGAGGCCAACGAGAAACTCTTCAAGGTAGGCGAGTCGTGGTTCGGCATGTCGGGTACGACCGCGCACTTCCCGGTGCTGCGACGAGCGCTCAACGGGCTGGCGCCTGAAGAGCTTCGCCTCGGCTCGCGTGATGAAGTCTTCGACACGTTCTTGCGGCTGCATCCGAAGCTGAAGGACACCTTTTTCCTCAACACCAAGGAAGAAGATTCCGACCCCTACGAGAGCTCGCAGTTCACTGCGCTCATTGCCAATCCCAAGGGCATCTTCGGCGTTTACTCCTATCGCGAAGTGTTCGAATTCGATCGCTTCTGGGGCATCGGCACCGGCCGTGGCTTTGCTCTCGGTGCGATGTATGCGTCCTATGACCGTGCCAAGACGGCCAAGGAAGTCGCGGAAATCGGCGTCAAGGCTGGCTGCGAATTCGACAAGAACTCGAGCGGTCCCGTGCGCGTTCACACCATCAAACTTCAAGACTGACTGAGACAAGACATGCCTTTCCTCGACATCAAGGTTCCCGACATCGGCGACTTCAAGGACGTAGCGATCATCGAAGTGCTTGTGAAGCCGGGCGATACAGTGAAGGCGGAGCAGTCGCTCATCACCGTGGAGAGTGACAAGGCATCGATGGAAATTCCTTCATCGCATGCCGGGGTGGTGAAGGATCTGAAGGTCAAGATCGGTGACAAGGTGAGCGAGGGGACGGTCATTTTGTCTCTCGAGGTCGATGCCGGTTCCGTTCGCGCTGAGCCTGTCACAGCCCCGTCGCCGAGTCCCGATCGCGCACCGTCCCCCGCACCCCAACCTGCTCCCGTGAGAGGGGAGGCAGCAGTGGCTCCGGCGGCGGCGAGCTATTCGGGTGGGGCCGATATCGAGTGCGACATGCTCGTGCTCGGCGCGGGCCCCGGCGGTTATTCGGGCGCCTTCCGCGCGGCGGACCTTGGGCTGAAGACCGTGCTCGTGGAGCGCTTTCCCACTCTTGGCGGCGTCTGCCTCAACGTAGGTTGCATTCCATCGAAGGCGCTGTTGCACGTTGCTGCTGTGATGGACGAAGTCAAGCACTTCGATTCTTTCGGTGTCACTTTCGCCGAGCCTTCCGTCGACCTGGACAAGTTGCGTGCCCACAAAGGCAAGGTTGTCGGCAAGCTCACCGGTGGACTCGCCGCGATGGCGAAGATGCGCAAGGTGACGGTGGTGCAGGGCAACGGCGAATTCGCTGATCCGCACCATATGAAAGTGACGATGGCCGATGGGAAGATCCAGACCATCAAGTTCAAGAACGCCATCATCGCGGCCGGCTCTGAAGCGGTGAAGCTGCCGTTCTTGCCAAAGGACGACCCGCGGGTGGTCACCTCCACCGGCGCACTCGAACTGCGCCAGCGGCCCAAGCGCATGCTGGTCGTTGGCGGCGGCATCATCGGCCTGGAAATGGGCACGGTGTACTCAACGCTCGGCGCTCGGCTCGACGTTGTCGAAATGCTCGACGGGCTCATGCAGGGCGCCGATCGCGACCTCGTCAAGGTGTGGAAGAAGATGAACGCCCCGCGCTTCGACAACATCATGTTGAAGACAAAGACCGTAGGCGGCGCAGCCACCAAGGACGGCATCCTCGTTCGTTTCGAAGGCGAGGCAGCGCCCAAGGAGCCGCAGCTGTATGACCTCGTGCTGCAGGCCGTCGGCCGCGTGCCCAACGGCAAGCGCATCGGTGCGGACAAGGCTGGCGTGATCGTGGGTGATCGCGGCTTCATTCCGGTCGACATCCAGATGCGCACCAACGTGCCGCACATCTTCGCCATCGGCGACATCGTGGGCCAGCCCATGCTTGCTCACAAGGCGGTGCACGAAGCGCACGTAGCGGCAGAAGTGGCTGCCGGTCACAAGGCCGCATTCGATGCGCGAGTGATTCCGAGCGTGGCCTACACCGACCCAGAAGTTGCGTGGGTGGGCGTGACCGAGGACGAGGCCAAGGCCCGGGGGCTCAAGGTCAAGAAGGGGCTGTTCCCTTGGACCGCGTCGGGCCGTGCGATCGCGAACGGTCGCGACGAGGGGTTCACCAAGCTGCTGTTCGATGAGGAATCCCATGTCATCGTGGGCGGCGGCATCGTAGGCACGCATGCCGGCGACATGATCGGCGAGATCGCGCTGGCGATCGAGATGGGCGCGGATGCGGTGGACATCGGCAAAACCATCCACCCGCACCCGACTCTCGGAGAGAGCATCGGCTTGGCGGCAGAAGCTTTCGAAGGCGAGTGCACGGACTTGCCGCCGGTCAAACGCTGAGCATTTGCAGGGTGGGCAGGCATCGTTGTTCCCGCCTTGCAGTGGAACCTTTCAGAGGCTGAGAGGTTTCTATCAATATCCCTTCGCACTGAGCAATGTATTGTATTCGTCGCGCCGCGACGAATACATTGTTCTCTCTCAGTGCGAACGGCTGGACGCGTCAACCGCTCATGACCCGCGCGCGCAACTTCGCCCTGAGTGCCAAGGCCATCCCAAGCAATGGGGTCAGCGTAGCGCGGTGTCCGCGCGACTGAGAGACTCAGTTTCAGGACTGCGCGAGGTGATCTTGCCGCTGTCGTGCCGGACGGTGGCATTCAAGTCAGGCGCGGAAAATACGCCGCACGAGGCACGTCGACCGCGTCAATCGATGCGCAGCAGGCGTTGAATCGTGCGGCCACGACACCTCGGGGTTGGTGAGTACCGCCTTTTCGACGGCGGCCTTGAGCATATCGGCGTTCGAATAGGTGGTCTGGGCTGAGAGGCTGAGAGCATTTCGATCATGCCCGCTCATCACGCCAAAAGGCCCCTGCTCGTCGTTGCAAATGCTCGCAATAGCACGAGCTATGGCTGCGCTTTGCGCCTAGATCAGGCGCCTTTTGACGTGCTGCTCGTGCACGCTCGAAAAACTCTCAGCCTCCGAGGCCATGGCAATAGGCAACAAGGCAATTGCGGTGATCACGTGTTCAGAATTGGACGCGAGTGTGTGCAGTTCGCTAGCATCGTGTGAGAGTTCACGAACTTGGCAAGTGGTTCTGCCAGCTTCAGGCTCAAGGCTATCTTTCATGTGACACACGTCACGCTCGCCATGCGGCGAAACCTGCTCAAGTTGCGGGTATGAATAACGACAACGAGATGCAGACCACGACATCGTGAGCCAAGCCGTTCTTCCAATGCCCGTGCTGACCGCGCGCACGAGCCTGCCGCTTGCGCGCGCCCAGTCGCGTCGCGCAGGAGCTTCGCTCATGGCGTCGTGGCGAATGCTCACGTGGGCCACGTGGCAAGCTTGGCTTCAACGTCTGGTGACGCTCGCGCTTCTGGTCACGGCCTTGCATCATCCGAGGGCCTGGAACGCTGAACGCATGCTGGCCGTGGCGCACCGGTACGGGCCCCGCGCGGTGGCCGGCGCGAATGCCCTGCAGGAGGTGATGCGCGGCGTGCAGGACCTCGACGACGACGGCAAGCTCGCTGCGCTTAACCAATTCTTCAACCGCCGCATCCTGTCGCGCGAAGACATCGACGTTTGGGGTCAGGTCGACTATTGGGCGAGTCCGCTCGAGATGCTCGACAAGGGCGCGGGCGACTGCGAAGACTTCGCCATCGCCAAGTATTTCAGTCTGGTCGCGCTGGGCATTCCGATCCACAAGCTCAGGCTCGTGTATGTTCGTGCCCAGATTGGTGGGCCCGGCGGCGCGGTACAAGCCCACATGGTGCTCGCCTACTATGCATTGCCCAATGTGGAGCCATCGATTCTCGACAATCTCATCAGCGACGTTCGCCCTGCCTCGCGGCGGTCTGACCTGTCGCCAGTATTCAGCTTCAACAGCGAGGGACTGTGGCAAGGCGTCGGGTCGCAGACAGCGGGAGATCCGGCGGCGCGCTTGTCGCGCTGGCGTGAGATCCTGGTGAAGGCGCGGGCCGAAGGATTCCAATGAACAAGGGGGCGACATGTCGCTGATTCGCCAGATATGGCTACTGCTCGTGAGCGCCTTGCTGCTTGCCTTCTTCGGCAGCGTGGGCGTGGCCGTCGAATCCGCGCGTGACGCATTGCAGACGCAGTTGCGCCTGAAGAACAGTGACAACGCTGCTTCGCTTGCGCTTGTGCTGTCCCAGCAGAAGGGCGATCAGAAGTTGATGGAACTGCTGATGGCGGCGCAGTTCGACACAGGTTTCTATAGTCAGATCAAGTTCACGACCACGGATGGTCGCGTGACTTTTTCTCGTGTGCAGAACCTCGCGCCCGCGCTCGCGCCGAAATGGTTCGTCTCGCTCTTGCCCATCGAGTCGGCTGCGGGCCTTGCGCAGGTGTCGGACGGGTGGCGCGCGCTCGGATCGATCCAGGTCGTGAGTCAGACCGCCTTCGAGCATGACGAGTTGTGGAAGGGAGGTCTGCGTGCGGCATTGGCTCTCGCAGCCGTGGCCGTCATCGCGGCACTACTGGCTCGCGCCGTGGTCGAGCGCATCCGCCGGCCGCTCGACGCAGCGGTGAAGCAGGCTCAATCGCTCGTCGACGGGGAGTTCGTCACGGTGCCGCAACCGCGCGTGTCCGAACTTGCACGCCTGACTGAGGCCATGAACACCATGGTCGAGCGACTCAAACTCATCTTCGAGGCTCAAGCGGTGCAGGTCGAGACGCTGCGGCGCGAAACGCATTCGGACTCGCTCACAGGCCTGTCAAATCGCAAGCATTTCATGGCGCAACTCGGCGGTTCGCTGCAGGGCGAGGACGGTCCAGTCGAAAGTGGCCTGGTGCTTCTGCGCGTGCTCGACCTCGCTGGTGCGAATCGAAGTCTCGGCCATGCCGTCACAGACCGCATGATCTCGGCGGTGGCACAGGCGCTGCAGGCCTACACGCAGCGGGTCAAGGGCTGCTACTTGGGGCGGCTCAACGGCTCCGACTTCGCCTTGTGCCTGCCGGTGGGCGGCGTTGCACTCGAGACTGCTCAAGCGGTGACGCAGGCTCTGTCGGCGACACTGCCGGCCTTCGGACCCGGCATTGCAGTCGCCGTAGGGGCGGTCGAGATGCGCCGCGACACGCCGGTCGGGCAAGTGATGGGGGCCGCCGACGCAGCGCTGGCACGAGCTGAAAGTCGCGGCGATTTTGCGGTGGAACTCGGCAGCATCGGTGACGCCGTTGTTCGGGACACGACGACGCTTGGGGAAAACACTTGGCGCAAAAGTATCCGCGACGCATTGGCGCAGGGCCGGCTCAAGCTGGGAAGCTTTCCGTTGATCGCCGCGAAAGGCGATTTGATCCATCTTGAGTGCCCGCTGCGCATTCAGCTCGATCCCCAGGGGCCTTTCGAAACGGCGGCGCGCTGGCTTCCGCTTGCGCTGCGCGGCAAGCTCACGGCGGCGATCGACGAGCGCGCCGTCGAACTCGCGCTCACCGATATCGAGACCGACGGCAGGTCGCGGTGCGTGAACCTGTCCAGCGCATCGCTTGTTGACAGCTCCTTTGCCGCGCGGCTGCGCGCGCGCCTGCTGGATGCGCCGCGACAGTCGCGGCACCTTTGGCTCGAGGTACCCGAGAGTGCCGCGGTCGAACAGTTCGCGCACGTGCAAGAACTCGCGCATCAATTGAGGCCAACGGGTGCGCGGGTCGGGCTGGAGCATGCGGGCGAAGGGCTGGCACGCATCGAACGGCTCTTTGAAGCCGGCCTCGATTACGTGAAGCTCGACGCGAGCACAGTCCAAGGCATCGCAGGGGACGAGAGCCACAGCAACTACCTCAAGAGCGTGGTCGCAATGCTTCATGGGCTGTCGATGAAGGCATTCGCCGAGGGCGTAGTGGACGAGGAAGATGCGCGGGTGCTGTGGCGCATTGGCGTGGATGGTGTCACCGGTCCATGGGCGAGCAACGTTCGCAAGGACTTGCTGGGGTAGTCCTCGTTGAAACCCGTCCCGGCCAAGGGCCTTGGGGGACTAGTGTCGCGTCAAGCCTCAAGTGTCGGCTGCGCGCTTGCTCTCGAAGCGTATTGCGGCGTTGCGCCTCCTGAGAGGCTGAGAGTTTTCCAATCATGCCCGCTCATCATGCCAAAAGACCCCTGCTCGTCGTTGCAAATGCTCGCCATAGCCTGGCTGCGCTTTGCGCCTAGATCAGGCGCCTTTTGACGTGCTGCTCGGACACGTTCGAAATACTCTCAGCCTCTCAGCCTCTCAGCCTCTCAGCCTCTCAGGCCACCAC
>Ga0207678_10002961_pt1 | contig 15380 bp, 9 predicted proteins | sample KBSC63metaG_FD_184319 | JGI IMG/M metagenome (GOLD analysis project Ga0207678, IMG submission 184319) | Corn rhizosphere microbial communities from Kellogg Biological Station, Michigan, USA - KBS C6-3 metaG (SPAdes) (version 2) | ecosystem: Host-associated > Plants > Roots > Rhizosphere > Soil ...
GCGAAATCCTGATCGATCACGGCGCCGAGGTGAAGCTGGCCTCGCCCGAGCTGAAGCCGATCCAGGCGACCGTCCATGACGATCCCGGAAAGATGATCCGTCCGGATATGCTCATCGAAGACGCCAGTGCCGCCGATTTCGATGCGCTCATCCTGCCCGGCGGTGTTCGCAATCCCGATGCGTTGCGAACCAACAAGGCCGCCATTGCCTTGATCCGCGAATTCGATCGCGTCGGAAAGCCGGTGGCCGCCATTTGCCATGGGCCGTGGCTGCTGGTGGAGGCCGACCTCGTCCGGGGCCGCACAGTTACCGGTTGGCCTTCGATCCGAACCGACCTCTTCAATGCCGGCGCGAATGTCGTCGAGCAACCGGCAGTGACCGACGGCAATATCGTCACCAGCCGCAACCCCGACGATGTGGAGGCGTTCACCGGCGCGATCATCCACGCAATCGAATCCGTCGGCGCGCCCGCGCCAGCCTAACCAGCTGGCAAGGTTTGCACCCTACGTTCAGCCCATGGCATTTTTGACACGACTATTTGCCCGCCGCGATTTTCCGCTGCCCCGGTTTGACCTGGCGCCGCTCGCCTTTGAGCTCCGCAATGCGGGCGACAAGGGCGAGACCCTGCCCGATCGCCCGCTCATTGCTTCCGACGCCGGATCGAACGTGGTGGCTCTTCCCGCATCTGCGCGGACGCCCGGGGAACTGCGCGAATCCATCGAACGCCATCTCCGCGCTGGGCAGGACGACGGTCCACTCCTTGAACAGGGGGCGGTCGACGAGCTCCGCGAGGCGCTGGCCGAGCTTCGCCGTTCGCTCGGCTAGTCCTCGACGGTCAGCGCTTCGAGCGTAAGGGAAATGGAGCCATCGGCGTTGCGCTCCGGCTCACCCGCCAATGCGATGTCGGCAACAAGGTGACCCGGCAGCGAGAACTCCGCATCCTCGATTCCGTTAACCAGACTCGCAACGATCCGATCGGAGTCCGGCGAAGGGATCCGCAGGCGGATTCGATGTTGCTCACCTATAAAGGTTAATGATTGCCAATCCGTTGAACGGAACTCGGTAAGCAAAATCCTATCGCGTTCTACGCCGCCTCTCCGAAGCAGTTCCCGAAGTAGCCCCCTGCCGCCACCGACATTGCCATCCGCATCATTGGATCGCCTCCAGGTAGGCAAGGACCCTCTGCACTGTGCGCGGACGGGGCTCCCGTCCCTTGCGAAGATCGAAGACGAACCTGGGATCGCCGACGGCGTCACGGCCGAACCGGGTTGGAGGGACCCGGCGATTTCGCAAAAACTTCTCCACTTCTCTAAGCAAGTACACTCTGTTTCCCCACGTGTCTGACGACGCGGCTGCCCATCCAATTCCAACGCATTTCCTACTTGTCTAGGCACATGCCTACACTTATGAGGGAGTTCATGGCTTCTGATCCTCGTTCCGTGCTGGAGCGTCTGTGTGCGGAACGCGGCGAGGATTTCGCCGGCCTCTCGCGGATGCTCGGGCGCAATTCCGCCTACATCCAGCAGTACGTGCGCCGAGGCGTTCCGAAAAAGCTGAAGGAAGAAGAGCGCAAAAAGCTGGCGCGCTTTTTCGACGTTCCGGAATCGCTGCTTGGCGGCCCTCCGGAGCTCGACAAGGCCGCGGCGGGCCTGGTTCCGGTCAAGCGCACGTTCGTCCGCGCGTCGGCCGGTCCGGGCGCCTTTGCCGGGGAGGAAAGAGGGAAGCCTTATTTCGCCTTCGACGAACGCTGGTTGCGGACTTTAACGGGATCGGCGTCTTCAAAGCTGTCGATCATCCGAGTCGAAGGCGACTCTATGGCGCCGACGTTGAGCGCTGGAGACGACATCCTCGTCGACCTCGGGGACTGCATGGATCGGCTACGCGACGGGATTTACGTGCTTCGTGCCGATGACGTGCTGGTGGTGAAGCGGCTCGCGATCCATCCGACCGGGCGGCGGGTGACCGTGCAGTCCGATAATCCCGCTTATCCCGACTGGCCCGACTGCGACATCGACGCGATCCACTGCATCGGGCGTGTTATCTGGGCGGGGCGAAAGCTCGCCTGATTATCCGCGGCGGCGGTCGATCAGCCAGACGATCACTGCGATGGCGATCCCAACCCCCAAGCCAATCAGCGTTCCTCCGAGGGGATCGCGCATCGAAACGCCGCCGAGGAAGCCGAGCAGGATCGCGATCATCAGGAAACAGCCGCCGGCATGGGTCGTCTTGGTCTGCATGGCGGGCCCCATGGCAGAGGAGGAGGCCGAGCGCCAGCCGTGTCAGGCGGGGAAATTCATCTTCGCGAGAAGTGCCGAAAAACGAGGGTCGGAGCGGAGCGGGTCGAGAAATGGGTCCATCTTCGTGCTGATCAAACCGGCGTCCTTGATCTCATATGCGTGTTCGAGGCTTGCGAAGGCGCGGTCCCTGTCGCCAAGTTGCGCGTAGATTTCACCCTGCTGGAAGGAGGCAGCTTCGCCGTACACCTGTTTCAACCGCTCCAGCTTCGCCTGCGCCCCGACGCGGTCGCCGGACCTCGCCAGCAGCAGAGCTTCGCCGGTCAGCCGTCGCCAGAAGTTTGGCTCTTCATCGCTGAGATATTTCCGAGCCTGATCGAATTTCCCGAGCATGATGAGAGCTTCGGCGACTGTCGCGGCGGCCTTGAACTTTGCCGGCGAGCTGCGTTCCAGCTGTCGCGCATAATCGACAGCTTCGCGGTAGTGGCGCGCCGCATAGAGCACGAATATTCGATTGTTGTACGGCCCGGGGTTAAGCGGATCGAGTTCGATCGCCTGCTGCGAGAGACTGAGCGCAGTTTCTGAGTCCCCCAGCACACCTGTCAATGAACTGTAGTCGGAAATGGCCGCAGCATCGCCCGGCGCGAACCTGGCTGCGAGCTTTACCTCCTGATAGGCAGGGCCGAACTCCAGGTTGCTCGAATAGATCAGGGAAAGGGCAGCGTGCGCTATTCCCAGCCTTGGCGCGATTCCGAGCGCAATCTTTGCGAGGCGCAATGACTCGGCGCGATCCTGTGCCAGTTGCAACCGATCCTTGTCGTAGCTGTTCGCATAGGAGCTAAGGACCAGCGATTTCAGTGCGTATGCGTCGGCGTATTGCGGATCGAGCCGGATTGCGGTGTCCAGCAGCCCGAAGGCTTCATGGTAGTCGGCCTCGCTCGCCGTGGCGCGAGTCTTTCCAAGGTCGCGCACCTGGAAGAACAGACGCTGTGCTTCGGGGTTCTGGGTTCCGCCGATGCTGCTTGCCGCCTTTGCGACCTTTCCCAATGCGGCGCTTAGGGCGGTAGCGACATTCTGGGCGATGTCCGTCTGGATCTTGATCGCATCGCCGGGCGAACGGTCGTAATCCTGCGACCATCGATCGGCACCGGTGCCGCCGTCAACCAGCTCAGCCGTGACTCGAATGGTGGACGGCGACTGGCGAACCGTCCCCGTGAGGATGTTGGCGACTCTCAGCTTCTTTGCCGCGGTTGGCGCATCATCGTTGCGCACCGCTTCGGATGAGGTGCGGCCGATAACTGTAAGGCCGCCAAGGCGGGCGAGAGTGGTTCGGATCTCCTCCGCGATTCCGTCGGCAAAATAAGCATCGCTGGGATCGCCGCTGAGGTTCGCGAACGGCAGGACGGCAATGCTGCCCGCGGCCGAGGCGGCGGAGGGCCTGAGCAACTCCCACGCGCCGACGCCCGCGACCCCGAGAATGGTCACGCCGCCGCCCGCGACGACCGCGCGGCGACTGACAGGTGTGTGCCCGAGCGGCGCCGGAGCGGCCGTTCCGCTGCGGGCACCTGCAATCCGCTGCACCGCCGCCAGAACGGCCTGGTATCGCGGATCGGAGCGATCGCCCCTCCAGCCTCTGAGCGAGGTCGCCTGGCTTTCGCCGAAGCCGAGCGGTGGCGCGATTGCGTCGATTAGAACCGGGACATAGACGTGCTTGCGTTGGGCTCGGGATGCCTCGTCGCGGACGAAATGGCCTTCGGGACCAACCGAGCCCTTGCTCCACGCGACGATCACGCAGCGCGCACCATCGAGCTGCTTCTCGATCGTCTGACGCCACTCGTCGCCAGTGCCGATATGCTCGTCCCACCAGACCGAATAGCCGTCGGCCTGGAGCGCCTGGACAAGAGACTGAATGCGGCGCCGGTCTTCGGCCTTGTAGGAAATGAAGACGTCGGCCATCAGGCGGGAAAGTTCATCTTGGCGAGAAGGGCGGAAAAGCGAGGATCGGACCGGATCGGGTCGAGCCAACGGTCGCTTTTCATGTAGGCGAGTCCCGGGTCGCGGAATGCCCACGCGCGATCGAGCGATGCAAAGGCTTCATCCCTTTCCCCGCGCTGGGCGTGGATAACCGCATATTGATAATGCGCCGCGTCGCCGTTGATCTGCTGCGCCCGCCGGAACGCCGCGTCCGATGCGGGCCGGTTCCCCTGGCGCTCGAAAAGGAGGCATTCCCCGAGAAGGCGGAACAGATAGTCTGCCGGCAATTTCCCGAATTCGGCCGAGGCTTCGGAGAGCTTCCGATCCTCCAACAATGACAGGCCCAGGAAGGCGCGATCGAGCAAAAGGTTTGGCGCGAGCTGCAACGCCTTGCGATAGGCATTCTCCGCTTGCGAAAAATGGCCAGCATTGAACTGCGCGCCTCCTTCGCTTCCGTAGCCCGCGGGGTTCAGCGGGTCCCGGTTTTGCACCTGCCGTGCAACGTCGATGGCGGCATCCTGCTTGCCCAGCACGGCAAGGAATCCTGCGTAGGCAAGGAGATCGTCGACGTCGCCGCCGGCAAGCGAATGGCCTCGCTCATATTCGGTTGCCGCTCCACCGACGTCGAGCTGCGAGAGCAGGATATACGCCAGGGTCATGTGCCCGGCGGGCAAATCCGGAGCGAGCGTAATCGCCTGCCGCGCCACCGCTTCGGACTGCTTGAATCCGCTGGCGAAGCCGCCACCCGCGGAGGTGTAATAGCCGAAGAGATTGGCCAGGGCCCGCGCCTTCGTCGCATAGGCGTCGGCGAATTTCGGATCGAGCGCGACGGCCGAGTCCAGAAGTCCGATCGCGGTGCGGACGCTGTTCTCGCTGTCGTCGGCGCGAATCTGGGCCTTGGCTTTCAGGAACAGTTTCTGGGCCGCGGCATTGTCCGTGCCGCCGACGCTGATCACGGCTCGTGCGGCCTCTCCCAAGGTGGCGCTCAGCGCGGAGGCCACGCTCTCCGCGATATCGGTCTGGATCTTGATCGCATCGCCGGGCGAGCGGTCGTAATCCTGCGACCATTTGTCGAGCCCGGTGCGCCCGTCGATGAGTTCTGCGCTGACCCGGATCGTCGATGGCGACTGGCGGACGCTGCCGGTCAGGATGTTGGTCACGTCGAGCTTCTTCGCAGCGGTCTGCGCGTCGTCGTTTCGGACGGCTTCGGAGGAGGTGCTTCCCGCGACCTTCAATCCGGCGATGCGCGTGAGGGCGCTGCGGATTTCCTCGGCCACTCCGTCGGAAAAGTAGGTCTGCGCCGGATCGCCGCTCAGGTTCGTGAAGGGAAGCACCGCGATGCTCCCCGACGCGGAGGCGGCGGAGGGTTTCAGCAGTTCCCAGAGGCCAACCCCGGCAATTGCAACCGTCGCCACGGCACCGCCAACCATGACCGAGCGCCGGTCCACTCGAGCGGCGGCGGCGGGGCGGACGCGGGCACGGGGTTTTCCGCCGATGTTGCGCTGAACCGCGGCCAGCACCGCCCGATAGCGCGGGTCGGACCGGTCGCCGTGCCAGCCGATCAGCGGCAGCGCCTGGGTTTCGCCGAAACCGAGCGGCAGGTGGACCCGGTCGATGAGGACCGGCACATAGACGTGCCGCTGCTGGGCTCGGGTCGCTTCGTCCTGGACAAAGGTTCCAAGTTCGCCGACGGAGCGCTTGCTCCACGCGACAATGACGCATTTGGCGGTGTTGAGTTCGGCCTCGATGGCGTGGCGCCAGGTGGCGCCGCCGCCAATCTGTTCATCCCACCAGACGGAGTAGCCCTCGGCCTCAAGCGCATCGACGAGCGGCTTGACCCGCCGCCGGTCCTCGGCCTTGTACGAGACGAACACGTCGCTCATGCGCAGAGCCCCCGCTCCCGGCACGCAGCTTATGTTGGATGGAAGGGTCGCGCAATCGCCTGTCTTTCATGGTCAACGATCTATTGACGATGCTTGTCCGCAGTCCGGCAACCGCTCTGCGTTAGATTGCGGCGCCATGGACTCTCCGTTCATCTCCGGACGACCGGCCCTCGCCGATGCCGCAGACCTTATCGACCGCTATGGCGACGATGCCGGGCTGGAGGCTGCCGTTCGCGCCGAAGAGAGCCGCGACGCGGGGAATGTCATCCGCTTCTGCCACTGGCGGCAGATCGAGCGCGTCATTGTGACGCTTAGCAGCGACGAAGTGCGCGGAAGTATTCACTAAATCTGTTTGCCGGTCTGGCGCGGTTCATGCGCGCCCTTTAGTCTGGCGCAATGAGAGCGTGGGGTGAACGGGCGGGCCGGCCGCTTGCCTGTGGCCGGGACCTGTTCACGGTAGGTGTCGTCGGGCGGTTGCTCTGCGCCGTCGCGGCGACCGCGCTCGCCTGCGCTCCTGCCGCCGCCGAACAGCCGGCATCGCAGCCCGCTCCGTCTCCGGATTCGGCCGACATCGACCCTTCGGCGCCGCTCGCGCCCATGCCGGATATCGGCGTTCCCTGGCCGGACCTGAGCAAAGCGCCCCCGGAGCCACCGGTCGCGGGGGAATCCGCAAGCGGGACGTCGATTACCGATACCGCTGCCGAGCGCAATTATTCCATCGCCATCGACGGACTTGAGCGGATCGGCAACGCGCATGACCTGGTCGACTCGTTCGAGAAACAGTCGGCGCTGTATGAAGACCGCAAGGAGGCGGCGAACGTAGCCCAGATCCAGCGCCGGTCCGAAGACGATTCCGACTTGCTTGCCGAGCTGCTGCGCTCCCAGGGCTATTACGACGCCGTCGTCGAGCCGGATATCGAGGTCGACGGTTCTGTGCTCCGGGTAACCCTTCAGGCGGACCCGGGCCAGCAATATACGTTCCAGTCCGTCGAGTTCCCCGGCCTTGATGGCTCCGGTCCGGAAGCGGAAAAGCTTCGCAGTGCATTTGCCGTCAAGGCCGGCGATCCCGTCGTCGCCACCGACGTGATTGCGGCCGAACTGGCGCTCAAGGTTGCGCTTGGCGAGCAGGGCTATGCGCTTGCCAAGGTCGGCGAGCAGCAGATCACAGTCGATCACCGAACCCATCTCGCCAGCCTGGTGCTGCCGGTCGAGCCGGGACCTGTCGCGCATTTCGGCGCCATCCACGTCAGCGGGAATCCGCCGTTCAGCGTGACTCACCTCCAGCACATGGCCCGCTGGCGTCCGGGACAGAAGTTCGAGCGCGACAAGGTGGACGACCTGCGCCGCGCTCTCATCGCCACCGGCCTTGTCGCGACCGCGCAGGTCGACGTCGTGCCGGTGCCCGACCACGGGCGGGTCGATCTCGACGTCAAGCTGACTCCGGCGCCCCGGCACACGATCGCCGGCGAGCTCGGCTACGGAACCGGGGAGGGTGCCAAGCTTGACGTCAGCTGGCAGGATCGCAACTTCATCAATCCGGAAGGAGGGCTGACGCTTCGCGGGATCGCGGGCACGCGCGAACAGCTCGGCAGTGTGGAATTCCGGCGGAACAACTGGGGGGCGCGAGACCGGGTGCTCGATGTCCAGCTGTCTGCCAGCCACAGCAAGTTCAATGCTTACGAAGCCCGGACCCTCCGCTTTTTCGGCAGCATCGAGCGGCAGAGCAATATCATCTGGCGCAAGAAGTGGACCTGGGGCGTCGGAACGGAGCTCCTGGCGACCGACGAGCGTGGCGTGTTCCTCAATCCTGCGACGAAGGAAACAAGGACTTTCCTCATCGCCGCTCTGCCGCTGAGCGTCGCCTATGACGGCAGCGACGACTTGCTCGACCCGACGCGGGGCTTCCGGCTGTCGCTGCACCTCAGTCCCGAGATCAGCACCAAGGGCATCTCCTTCGCTTATGCGCGCGCCCAGGTCGACGGCAGCGCTTATTATCCAATCGCCTCGAACACGGTGCTCGCCGGACGCATTCGTTTCGGGAAAATCCTCGGCGCGGACGCGCCGTCGATCGCCCCCTCGAGGCGCTTTTATGCCGGCGGCGGAAGTTCGGTTCGCGGATACGGCTATCAGCGCGTCGGCCCGATCGACTTCGAGAACGATCCGGTGGGCGGGTCGACGCTCAGCGAATTCTCGCTGGAGGCGCGCTTCCGGCTGAAAGCCTTCGGCGGCAATTTCGGGATTGTCCCCTTCTTCGACGGCGGGCAACTCACGAACGACGCCGTGCCCGGTTTCAGCGACTGGCAGTTCGGCGCCGGTATCGGGGTGCGCTACTATTCAACGTTCGGCCCGATCCGGATCGACATCGGAACACCGGTCAACCCGCGCCATGGCGACGGCCCGATCGCGGTCGCGGTATCGCTGGGGCAGGCGTTCTGATGGGCGAAACCGAGGCCGCGGTCGTTGACGGAGGAGGCGACAGGCCGCCTTACCGGTTCAAGCGCGACCGGCCGCACCGGCTCCTGCGCGAGTTGCTGGCGCTTCTTCTCGGCCTCGCTTTCCTTCTCGGCATCGCCCTTGCGATCCTCGACACCGCGCCCGGTCATCGCTGGGTCGTTGACCGGATTGCCGGGATCGAAACGTCGTCTGGGTTGCGGTTCAGGATCGGACGGATCGAAGGGTCGCTGTTCGGCGAGTCCAAGCTCAAGAATGTCGTCATTCTTGACCGGCACGGCGCTTTCTTCATCTCGCCCGAGGTCGACCTCGACTGGACCCCCGGGGCGTGGCTCTACAACAAGCTTCATATCGAGCGGCTTCACGCCGACCGGGCGACGCTCGTGCGGCTACCAATACTGAAGCCGAGTACGAAGAAGGGCCCGATCCTGCCCGGCTTCGACATTCACATCGGGGAGCTGTCGATCGACCGGCTCGAGATCGGCAAGGCGATCGCGGAAACGCCGCGCGCGGGCCGCCTTCAAGGCAGCGCCGACGTCCGTTCGGGTCGGGCCGTCGTAAACCTGGATGCCGCGATCGACGGTTCGGACCGGCTGCATATTGCCCTCGATGCCGAACCCGACGGCGACCGCTTCGACCTCGAGCTTCGCGCCCATTCTGTCGATGGCGGGGTCATCCCGGCACTGCTGGGCTCGAAGCGCTCGCTCGACGCGATAATCACCGGCGATGGAAGCTGGACGCGCTGGACCGGCCGCGCCGAATTGAACCTCTCGAGCCGGCCGACCGCACGCGTGGCGCTCGTGGCAAGGGACGGCCGGTTCAACCTTTCCGGCGCGATGAACCCAGCTCAATTCCTGCGCGGGCGGCTGATGCGGCTGACCGCGCCGGTTGTCCGGGTGAACGGCTCGGCGAGTCTCAAGGACCGGATCCTCGATGGCCAGGTGACGCTCGGCTCGGGCTCCCTCAGGGCGGTGGCGAGCGGTTCCCTCGATCTCGCCAACAACCGTTTCCGCGCTGTCCGCGTCGGCCTCGACCTGCTGAGGCCTAACGCGCTCTTCACGAACATGACCGGGCGCAACGTGCGGATGTTGATCACGCTCGACGGACCCTTCGGAACCGCGAATTATGCCTATCGCCTGACTTCTCCAGGGGTGACGTTCGACCGTACCGGCTTCATCGATGTTCTCGCGGATGGCAGGGGCCAGCTATCGCCATGGCCGATGCGCGTCCCGCTTCACCTGCAGGCCAGGGCAATCACCGGGGTTGGCGACACCGCAAGCGCAATCCTCGCCAACGCCCATCTCGACGGAATGCTCGCCATCACGCCGAAGCTCGTGCGCGGCGACAACATCCAGCTGCGGAGTGCTCAGCTCAATGGGAAGGTCTCGCTCGTCATCGACCTCGTCACCGGCAACTTCCAGATCCTCGTGTCGGGCGGGATGCACCGTTATTTCATCGAAGGAGTCGGCATCGTCGACGTTCTGACGGACCTTCGCGTGGTTCCGGGGCCGAACGGCCATGGCACCGTGGTGACGGGAACCGCGAAGGCGTGGGTGCGCCGGCTCGACAACAGCTTTTTCCAGAGCCTCACCGGGGGCCTTCCGCGGATCGAGACGAACCTGATGCGGACCCCGGACGGGATCCTGCATCTTTCCAACCTCCAGCTCTACTCGCCAAAGCTCCGCCTGGCCGGCGAGGGCTATCGCAACCGCGACGGCACCTTCCACATCCTCGCGAACGGCCGGCAGGCGACCTACGGGCCGGTTCGGATGATCCTCGACGGCAACATCGCCCGTCCGCGCGTCCAGCTGTTGCTCGACAGGCCCAACGACACGCTCGGGCTGAGGGACGTGCGCGTGACTCTCGATCCGACGCCCGCGGGCTACAATTACAGGGCGACCGGCGGCTCCCGGCTCGGCCCGTTCGGGAGCAACGGCCAGATCCTCATGCCGCACGGGGCGCGGACAGTGGTCGCCATAGCTGCTCTCGACGTGAACGGCGCGCACGCGAGCGGAAACCTTCGTGCGGACCCGGGTGGCTTCACCGGTGTGCTCGAGGTTGCGGGCGGCGGGGTCAACGGGCAACTGGCTTTCGCGCCGGTCGGCGAAGCGCAGAAGATCGAGATGCACCTGACCGCGGACAAGGCGAGCTTCCCCGGCGCGATGGCGGTTCGCACCGGACGTCTCGACGGCACCGTCGTTCTTGCAGATAACCGGACGAGCCTGACCGGGGTCGTCAACGCACGCGGTGTCGAGATGAGCGGCATCAGCATCGCGCGGCTCACCGCCAATGCGAACCTGGTCAACGGCAGCGGCCAGGTGCGCGCGGCGTTCGCAGGCCGGCGCGGGGCCGAGTTCCAGTTCACGACGCTTGCCGAAATCTCACCCGACCAAATTCGCCTGACCGGGCGCGGGTCGGTCGACCGGAAGCCGCTGATGCTGGAACAGGCGGCCGTTCTGACGAACATCGGTGATGGCTGGGCGCTTGCCCCGACCCGCGTGGCCTTCGCCGGGGGACAGGCGGTGGTGTCGGGTAACAGCGGTTCGCGGCCGAGCGTCAATGCCCAGCTCCAGTCGATGCCGCTCAGCGTGCTCAACGTCGCCTGGCCCAATCTCGACCTCAGCGGGCGAGCGAGCGGGACGCTCCAATATGCGTGGAAGGGTAGCCGCTCGGGCAAGCTCGACCTGACGATCCGCGGCCTAAGCCGGTCCGGGCTGGTCCTGGCCTCGCAGCCGATTGATCTGGGGATCGCCGCGGTGCTGACCGAAGGGCAGGCGGGAATGCGCGCGGTGGCCGTCAGCAACGGCCAGACGATCGGCCGTGCGCAGGCTCGACTCGCACCGCTTGGACCGGGATCGGTAATGACCGCGCTGATGAATGCCCCGGTGTTCGCGCAGCTCCGCTACCAGGGCCCGGCGGATACGTTGTGGCGGCTGTCAGGGATCGAAATCTTCGACCTCACGGGTCCGGCGGCGATCGGCGCGGACATCGGCGGGACGCTGGCGAACCCGACCGTTCGAGGGGCGCTCAAGGCCGACAATGCCCGGCTGGAGAGCTCTGTGACCGGGACCGTCATCACCAATCTCGTCGCGCAAGGCCGGTTCGAGGGTCCACGCCTCGTCTTCAGTACATTGGGCGGGCAGACCCCCGGCGGGGGCTCAATCAGCGGATCAGGCAACGTGACCTTCTCCGAAGGCAAGACTTTGCTCAACCTTTCGTTCAACGCGTCAGAGGCGCAACTGCTTAACCGGGACGACGTCGCCGCAAAGGTCACGGGTCCGTTGCAGGTCCGTTCAAGCGCCAGCGGCGGCGGCACGATTTCCGGCAAGCTTCACCTCAACAGTGGCCGCTTCACCCTCGGGCAGGCGAGCAGCGCGGCGTCGGTCGCGCAGCTCAACGTGATCCACGCCGGTCTCGACGAAACCGACGTGATCGAGCCTGAACAACTTCATCCGTGGAAGCTCGACATGGACCTCGCCGGCGGCAGCCTGCAGGTTCGCGGGCTCGGCATAAGGAGCACCTGGACGACCGACCTTCATGTCGGCGGGTTCGCGGATTCGCCGGCGTTCACCGGCCGCGCCGATCTCGTCCGTGGCGATTATGAGTTCGCCGGGCGGACATTCCGTCTGGATCGCGGGATCATCCGCTTTCGCGGCGAAAGCCCACCCAACCCATTGCTGGATATCCGGGCCCTCGCGCAGGTGCAGGGACTGGACGCCACCGTCCTCGTGCAAGGGACGGGGCTCCATCCCGAGATCAGCTTTGCCTCGAACCCGCCGCTTCCGCAGGACGAATTGCTGTCCAGAATCCTGTTCGGCACTTCGATCACCAATCTGTCCGCTCCCGAGGCGCTTCAACTTGCGTCCGCGGTCGCGGCCCTGAATTCGGGCACCGGGAGCCTCGATCCCATCAATGCGCTTCGCAGGGCGGTGGGTCTTGACCGCCTGCGGGTGCTTCCAGCCGACATCTCGACCGGCCAGAAAACGGCCATTGCCGCGGGCAAATATATCGGCCGGAAGCTTTACGTGGAGGTGATCACCGATGGCCACGAATATTCGGCCACGAGGGTCGAATATGAAATCACGCGCTGGCTGTCGTTGCTGTCTACCGTCTCGACCATCGGCCGCACCCAGGCGAGCGTGAGGGTATCCAAGGATTATTGACGCGGGCCCGCGCGGTTGCGACGAGGGCGCAAAGGGGAGGGACCGCACTTGAAGAATTGGAACGTCCGCAAGACGATCGTTGCTCGCGAGGACATGGCGCCGGAGCACCGGCTCAACCCGACCTTGTCGTGGCCCCATCTCATCGCGCTTGGCGTCGGGGCGATCGTCGGGACGGGAATCCTGACGCTCACGGGCGTCGGCGCAGCCAAGGCGGGGCCCGCGGTCATCCTCAGCTTCGCCATCGCAGGTGTTATCTGCGCGTTCGCTGCTCTCGCGTACGCGGAGATGGCCACAATGTATCCGGCGTCCGGCAGCGCCTACACCTACAGCTACGTCGTCTATGGCGAGCTGATCGCGTGGGTGGTCGGCTGGTCGCTGATCCTCGAATACAGCCTGGTGGTGAGCGCGGTTGCGGTCGGCTGGTCCGGCTATTTCACGGGGTTCCTGACAAGCATAGGCGCCGGATTACCATCCGCAATCATCCAGGGCCCCGAGCTCGGGGGCGTCGTGAACCTGCCCGCAATTGGCATTATCGCCGCCGTTGCCGGAATGCTCATCTACGGAACGCGTGAAAGCGCCAACGTCAACGCGTTTCTGGTCGTCGTGAAGCTTCTCGCGCTGGCATTGTTCGTGGTCGTGTGCCTGCCGTTCTTCGATATCGGCAATTTCCACCCGTTCATGCCCTACGGATTCCCGCGCAGCGGCGCTTCCGGATCGGAAGTCGGAGTGATGGCGGCCGCGGCGATCATCTTCTTCGCGTTCTACGGCTTCGATGCGATCGCCACGGCGGCCGAGGAGACGAAAAACCCGGAACGCGATCTCGGGATCGGCATCGTCGGGTCAATGATCCTTTGCGTGCTCATCTACATGGCCGTTGCCGCCGCGGCGATCGGGGCGTTGGCATACACGCATTTCGCAAACAGTCCCGAGCCCCTCGCGCTGATCCTTCGCGACATCGGCAAACCATGGGCCGCGAGCATCCTCGGGGCCGCCGCGGTCATCGCGCTCCCGACTGTCATCCTCGCCTTCTTTTACGGCCAGAGCCGGATCTTCTTCACCATGGCCCGCGACGGTCTGCTTCCGACCAGCCTAGCCCGCGTATCGAGCAGGGGAACGCCTGTCCGGATCACCATCTTCACGGCGATCGTGGTTGCCGTGATTGCAGGCATTTTCCCGCTGGAGGAAATCGCCGCTCTCGCCAATGCGGGCACGCTGACGGCCTTCATCGCCGTTTCCGCCTGCATGTTGGCTATGCGCAAGAGGGAGCCGAACGCGCCGCGCAAATTCGCCGCGCCGGCGCCGTGGGTGGTCGGCACCATCGCGATTCTCGGTTGCGCCTATTTGTTCTGGAGTCTGCCGATCAAGACCCGGGAATATTTCGTGATCTGGAACGCGATCGGACTCGTCGTCTACTTCCTCTACGGCGCGCGTCAGGCCGAGAAGGCGAGGGCAGCCGCTTAGCTCGAATAATACATGTCGAACTCAACCGGGCTCGGCGTGGTTTCCCAGCGCATGACTTCGTCCCACTTGAGCTCGATATAGGCATCGATCTGGTCGTCGCTGAAGACGTCGCCTTTGGTCAGGAAGGCGCGATCGTTCTGCAAGCTGACCAGCGCCTCGCGGAGGCTCCCGCATACGGTCGGGATGTCGACTAACTCCTGCGGCGGCAGGTCGTAGAGGTTCTTGTCCATCGGATCGCCCGGATGGATCCGGTTCTGGATGCCGTCGAGGCCCGCCATCATCAGCGCCGCATAGGCAAGATAAGGGTTGGCAAGCGCGTCCGGGAAACGGAACTCGACGCGCTTGGCTTTCTCGCCGGCGCCGTAGGGAATCCGGCACGAGGCCGAACGGTTACGGCTTGAATAAGCCAGCAGCACCGGGGCTTCGAAGCCGGGGACCAGGCGCTTGTAGCTGTTGGTGCCGGGATTGGTGAACGCGTTCAGCGCCCGGGCGTGCTTGATAACTCCGCCGATGAAGTAGAGCGCGGTTTCGCTCAGGCCGGCATAGCCGTTGCCTGCGAAGAGTGGCTTGCCGCCCTTCCAGATCGACATGTGCGTGTGCATGCCGCTGCCGTTATCCTTGGCGATCGGCTTGGGCATGAAAGTCGCGGTCTTGCCGTAGGCGTGGGCGACCATGTGGACGACGTATTTGTAGACCTGCATCCGGTCGGCGGTTTCGACCAGGCTTCCGTAGGTGAGGCCGAGCTCGTGCTGGGAAGCGGCGACTTCGTGATGATGCTTGTCCATCGGCAAGCCCATCTCGAGCATGGTCGAGACCATCTCGCCGCGGATATCCATTGCGCTGTCGACCGGGGCGACCGGGAAATAGCCTCCCTTGGCGCGCGGCCGGTGAGCGAGGTTGCCGCCGTCGTATTCGCGGTTGGTGTTGGTCGGCAATTCGATGTCGTCGATTCGGTAGCAGCTGGCATTGTAGCTGTCCTCGAAGCGGACATCGTCGAACATGAAGAATTCGGCTTCCGGGCCGACGTAGATGGCATCGCCGATGCCGGTTTGCTTCAGATAGGATTCGGCGCGAGTGGCGGTGGAGCGCGGATCGCGGCCGTAGAGCTCGCCGGTCGAGGGTTCCACGACGTTGCAAAACAGGATCATCATGGGCGTTGCACTGAACGGGTCGACATAGACTGCGTCGAGGTCCGGCTTCAGGATCATGTCGGA
>Ga0207678_10002962_pt1 | contig 15379 bp, 12 predicted proteins | sample KBSC63metaG_FD_184319 | JGI IMG/M metagenome (GOLD analysis project Ga0207678, IMG submission 184319) | Corn rhizosphere microbial communities from Kellogg Biological Station, Michigan, USA - KBS C6-3 metaG (SPAdes) (version 2) | ecosystem: Host-associated > Plants > Roots > Rhizosphere > Soil ...
TTCATGCAAAGGTCATGAGTTGAACATTACTTGCGAGGGGACGATACGAACAATGAGCCATACGACCCGACTTTGCATCAAAGCGCCCCACCGAGACCTAGGAAGTCTTGCGCGATGCGCTCCAACGTCTAGTCGCCGTATCTTTTGATCCATTCAACCGGAACCATTATCGGCACGCACAGGCTTTCGTCTGCGTCTTCAGCTCATCACGTCATGGAAATGAGACTTGACTCGAACGAACCTTTGCAAGCCCATCCAATCAACTCAGTGAGAATTAGCTTTGAACAATGTTATTCGTCGGATTTGCTATCTTGCAGCGGCAATGGCGGCCGTAGTGGGATCTTCGAATGCGTCTGCCGTGCTCTATAACGACGGCCAACGCTACTCAACTCTCCACAATCATACAAATGGCTGCGTACGGGTGTATCTGCACGGCAGATACTATGACGTCCGGCCTTGGCAGAATCAGCAATTCGACGTCGCAGAACCAGGCGGCGGCTTGGCGTGGGCTCAGGTCTCTGTCTTCAAATGGTCTACATGTGGCGGTAGGGCCGAGAAGACCATGTGGTTTGACGGCACAAGGTGGGACTGGGACGTATGGCGATGATGGGTGGACACCGGGCGATTGCATGAGCCCGTAGTCCATGTGATCGATAGAAACTCGGGTGTTGAAGTTGACCCGTGGTAGTGCAGGGGAAGGTTCCTGCCGAGGCACCCCTCCTGCCCTACCGCCTCCGACCAGCGCGCGCCGCCCCCCCCCTACGCTGACAGCTCCGGGCAATCTTGCGAAGGGCTTGTCGGGCATGGTATTTGACGGGGCCTGATGTCCATCGAGTGGCTGGCCCACGTCGGAAGGCCCCGACATGACAGCTGGATTCGCGGCTCGACTCTTCACTTACAAGCACAGTGCGTCCGCGCGCGAAGGCTCTGGCCTCGGTGGCTTCTTCACAGGCCACGCCATCACGGGCGGCACGTTCTATCCGGCAAGCGGGCCATCCGGCGGCTTATCGAAGTATCGAAGCATCTACTTCTTCGCCGACTACGTGAGCAAGTGGATTGGGAGACTGGACCCTGTCAACTGCAATGTGGCCTACGCTTTTGCGAACATCGCAGGGAATTCAGTGGACATGATCGTGGGAGCCGATGGGGCCATTTATGTGCTGACGCAGGGCGGGTAGATCACTAGGATCAGTGCCCCTTGATGGCGCGGCCACACCTCGCCAATCGGCAGTTTCTTGACGGCATGTCGGGCTACTTTGGCCAACTAAAACCGCAAAAAATCGGCTTGGTACTGAATGCACCGAAAATACCGGTTCGGTGTACGTCACCGCCCGTCTTTTGGTCCTTGGTCCCCAAGCTTCAATTCAACATGACAACCATCCTGCAGCACCTCCCCACCGGCCAGAAGGTCGGCATCGCGTTCTCCGGCGGCCTGGACACCAGCGCTGCACTTCACTGGATGCGCAACAAGGGCGCCGTGCCCTATGCCTACACCGCGAACCTGGGGCAACCCGACGAACCGGACTATGAGGACATCCCGCGCCGCGCGATGCAGTACGGCGCCGAAAAAGCCCGATTGATCGACTGCCGTGCGCAGCTCGTCTCCGAAGGCATTGCCGCGCTTCAATGCGGCGCTTTCCACATCTCGACCGCTGGCGTGACGTACTTCAACACCACGCCCATCGGGCGCGCTGTCACCGGCACCATGCTAGTGGCCGCGATGAAAGAGGACAACGTCGACATCTGGGGCGACGGATCCACCTTCAAGGGCAACGACATCGAGCGCTTCTACCGTTACGGCTTGCTGACCAACCCTGCGTTGCGCATCTACAAGCCATGGCTCGACCAGGCCTTTATCGACGAACTGGGCGGTCGTGCCGAAATGTCGGCCTTCATGACCAAGGCGGGCTTTGGCTACAAGATGTCGGCCGAGAAGGCGTATTCGACCGACTCGAACATGCTGGGTGCCACTCACGAGGCCAAGGACCTCGAGCACCTGAACAGCGGCATGACCATCGTGCAGCCCATCATGGGCGTTGCCTTCTGGCGCGACGATGTGGAAGTCAAGCGCGAGACGGTGACGGTGCGCTTCGACGAAGGGCAGCCCGTCGCGCTGAACGGTCGCGAATTTGCAAGCGCCGTCGACCTGCTGATGGAAGCGAATCGCATCGGCGGACGCCACGGCCTGGGCATGAGCGACCAGATCGAGAATCGCATCATCGAGGCCAAGAGCCGCGGCATCTACGAAGCCCCAGGGCTCGCGCTGCTGTTCATCGCCTACGAGCGCCTGGTCACCGGCATCCACAACGAAGACACCATCGAGCAGTATCGCGAGAACGGACGCCGCCTAGGCCGCCTTCTCTATCAGGGCCGTTGGTTCGATCCGCAGGCCATCATGCTGCGCGAAACTGCGCAACGCTGGGTCGCCCGCGCAGTAACCGGCGAAGTGACGATTGAACTGCGTCGCGGCAACGACTACTCAATCATGAACACCGAGTCGGCCAATCTGAGCTACAAGCCCGAACGGCTGACCATGGAAAAGGGCGCATCCACCTTCTCGCCGCAAGACCGCATCGGCCAGTTGACGATGCGCAACCTGGACATCGAAGACACCCGCAACAAGCTCGCGACCTATACCGCCGCAGGGTTGCTACTGCCCGGCAGCGGCGCCAACCTGCCCCGCATCAAGAACGATAAGTGATCGTCATGACCACCGACAAGATTCAAGCCACCGTGAATACGCGTGCCAACGTCTACTTCGACGGGAAGTGCGTCTCTCACAGCATCGAGCTGCCAGACGGCACGAAGAAGAGCGTGGGAGTGATCCTGCCTTCGACGCTCAAGTTCAACACCGGCGCCCCGGAGGTGATGGAACTGGTGGATGGCGAATGCCGCGTGCGTCTGGCGGGCTCCGATGCCTGGGCGACGTATGCGGGCGGCCAGTCGTTCGATGTTCCCGCCAACTCATCGTTCGACATCGAGACAATCAAGACACTGCATTACGTCTGTCATTTCGGTTAATGCCCGCGGCCTTTGCGCCGCATCGTCCGCCCTGCCGGGGCGAATGCTGGGGGGGCCGTTTGAGTTGCCATTTGGCCCGCGGCCTTTGCCGTTCGGTTCAATCAGCCCCTCTGCCTTCATGGCGCGCGAAATCATTCGCACCATGTTGAGGCTAATTCCGGGTCCGGGACAGACTTCCTCGATCTCCGAGATGGAGAAGGGCAGTTGTCGCTTGAAGATTTCTGCGAGAACGCAGTCGCTTTTGACTTCCCGCCTGCGCTGAACGGTGCTCACGCACGTCTTCGAACTCCTCGTAGGCGCGCGCGGCACAGCACAACAGAAGTAGTCCAGCACTGGGCGATGTTGTGAGCAGCTTCATGCTGGCTTCCAAGATGCCCTCCTCCGTAGGACTATGCCAGCGCAGGTACTCGCAGACTCGCAGATGTGGTGTGCGGATCAAGGTCTTTACGGTCATCCGCCCCCGGGGGTTGACGCCACCAAATCGTTCTTTAGCATCCAAAGCACCACAAAACAGAGGAGGACTCAATGAAGAAGCTGTTTTCATGCTCTGCACTCATGCTGGCAGCATCAACCGCCTTTGCTGTCAGCACCACCACCCTGACCGGCACGGTGCGCGATTTTGTTCCAGGCCCCCTGGTTCCGGGCTTCAGCAATCCCGATTTCGAAGGCGGCAACGGCGGTCTGACCACCGGCCTGGTCAGCTCCACGCTGGCAGGCAGTGCCCCGACCGCAATCTCATTCGGGGCGCCCGGGTACATCACCTCGCCCGCATCTTTCGCCGAGTGGTACGGCCCGGCAGCACCGAGCGCGTCTCACTCGATCACACTGAGCGAAACCTCGCCGGGCTCTGGCATCTTTAGCTATTCCAACGGGGCCTTCTTCCCGATCGATGGAATGTTGCTCGGCAACTATGGGTGGTCCGGCCACAATTTCCACTTCACTTACCAGATTCATGCGACCTTCGGCTACGCGCCGGGTGCCGGACAGGTTTTCCGCTTCGCAGGCGACGACGACGTCTGGTTGTTCTTCGACAAGAAGCTGGGCATCGACTTAGGCGGCGTGCACAGCACCGCCGGCAGGTCCGTCAACTTGGACACCTTGTTCGGCCCAGGCAAAGCGGCCGGCAACTACGACTTCGACTTTTACTTCGCCGAGCGTCACACATCGGGTTCGAACTTCCACATCGAAACCTCGCTGGATCTGGTGTCTACGCCGGCAGTGCCGGAGCCTGAGACCTATGCACTCATGCTTGTGGGCTTGGGTGGCCTTGGCTTTCTTGCACGCCCCCGCAAGGCCTGACCGGCCCGTCGTAGCCCGGCCGGCGGAATCCAGTGCTACCAACCAAGACCGATCCACGAGACCATAAGAAATAGGCCGCTGCACACGCAGCGGCCTTTTCTTTCTACGACTTGAGCCGGTGACTAGCCGGCCCTACTTCAGGCCCCCGCCCTTTGAAGCTTGGCTGCCAGCGCTTGTGACAGGGTGTCGGCGCTGTCTTGCAAATGGGCCCGGGCTTCGGGGCCCAGGCCATTGCGTTTGGATGCGGAATTGATACGCACGAGCAGCGATTGAGCCTGCGAACGAACCAGACTGCGCGCATCGGCGCGGCTGAGGCTCGATGGGCGCAGCAGCATATTCGCCACCCGGTTCACATGCTCACGCTGCAGTTCGCGACGAAGTTCTGGAATATCGGCGCCGGTGACGAGTTCGCTCCACACCGACTTGTCGAGGCGACCGTAAAGCTCCATCAAGTGCATTGAATCCTTCGGCGACTTCTGTTCGCTGTCCAGCAGGCGCGAGGCAACGCTGTCGCTCAACAACTGGTTGATCACGCCGCGTTGGAGTTCGATCACCTGCGAAGCGAGCGAGAAGTCGGTCGACGCCGCCGATTCGCCCTGGAAAACTGCGTCGGTTCGTTCCTGGTAGTCGACAGTGAGCTTGCGCTGCAGCGTCGCCGACAACTTGAAGCTGTCGGCCGAAAGGAAGCCGGTGGCGAGAATGTCGAGCGCGGCGCGCTGGTCGTTGCCGGGTACCGGGGCGAGCGGGTCGCGGCCGCTGCCCGAATGATCGCGCAGAGTACGAACGCCGCCAATCTGACGGGTGAGCGCATTGGCGGCCCGGAACATGTCACGCAGCGCGAAGGAGACCGAGCGACGCAGCACCGAGTAGTCCTGGTCGGCGGCAAGCTGCCTATGTTCCTGGCGGACGAGCACATCGCGGGCGATGGCCAAGCGCTTCCTGGCGAAGGCGATCACGTCCGAACCGAGGTCGAACTGCAGGGATTCCGGGTCGACGCCGAGGAAGTTGTCTTCGTCGGTGCCGTAGGCCAGTTGCGGCTCGGCGCTACGAGCGGCGATCTTCGACAGCTCCGCGTCTTCCTTGCCAGCATCGATCGGCTTGTAGGCGTATTCGATGGCCCAGTAGTCGTAGGGGCCAAGCGTCGTGTTGAACGGCGTGGGCTGCTTGTACTTGGGCGTGCCGGGCGCAGCGAGGTTGACTGCCGCGTACTCCATCACGGAACCGGTGATGCCATGCTCTGCCGTGAAGGCCGGGTCGGACAATTGCTTGTCGTTGTAAATGCGCGATGACCGGAAGTTATGGCGCAGGCCGAGGGTGTGACCCACCTCGTGCATGGTCACGTCCTTGAGGTAGTCGTAGACGAACTTCTCGGCTTCGGGACTCGACGGGTCGATGTCGCCTCGGGCTTCAAGCACGTCCATCGCATAGCTCAACTGCTCGGCCGCCTGATCAGCAAATTCGCAGAAAGCGATGGATCGGCCACGCAAGCCAGTCGCCGCATGGTCATGGTCAGCCTCGTTGGATTCGCCCCTCGCCTTGGCCGTCAATACCTGCGAACGCAGTGCGCGAAGGTTGCGCGAGGACAGGCTTTCGACGCCAATGTCGGCGTCAAGTATCTCCCCGGTGCGCGGATCCACATGGGTCGGCCCGATGGCGCCGAAGCTCGTTCCCGAGTTGGTCATCCAACGGATAGACGCGCGACCGAAATCGAGCGTGTCCCATTCGGCGTCTTCGGGCTGCACTTCGACGCGGACCGCGTTCTTGAAGCCGATCTTTTCAAAGGCCTTGTTCCACTCCAGCACACCTGCCGTGATCGGTGCGCGGTACTTCTCGGGAATCGTCTTGTCGAGCCAAAAGGTGATGGGCTTGACTGGCTCCGACAGCGCCGCAGTCGGGTCTTGTTTCTCCAGACGCCAACGGTTCACGAAACGCTGGCGCGGCGTGCGCGCCAGGTCGTCGCTGAAGTCCATGATCGCGCTCGTGAAATAGCCCACGCGGGCATCGGCCTTGCGCGGCTTCATGGGCTGCTCGGGCAGCTTGGCAAGGGAGTAGTGAAAAGTCATGAACATGCTGCGCGGATCGGCAAGCGATCGCGGCACGCTCGGGCCTGCGCTACCCATACCAGCCACCGGCGACTGGATCGAACCGGTCGCGAAATGGCTCATGACTTCAAGCACCACGAGGTCCGGCGTGGCACGTACGGCCGTGATGGCCGAGTTCCGCGTGTCGAGCGAATATCCCTGGTGGTAGCGCCGCTGCAACTGCGTTCCAGTGCCGAGCATGTCGTTCACGAAGAGGGCATTGGCCTCGACGAGAATGGACTTGCGCTCCGGATGAGGTTGGCTCAGCACGCTTGTACTGGCAATCAGACTCGGCGAGAAGGCGGCATCCACGGCACGGCCGGTAGCCGTGTTGGGCTGGGCGACGAACTCAGTGTTCTTCGCCAGCATCTGCAGGTTGTTGTGGATTCGACGGAATTCGATGACGACTTCCTCGCCCATCAGCCCGCCATAGAACGAACCTTCGCCAATGCCGGTCTTGACCTTGGGCGACATGAAAAATGGTGTGTCCAGGTCAGACGGCTTCAGCTCGAGCCAGACCTTGTCGTCCTTTTGCCAGAGCGTGAACAAACCGTCGATCCGCTTGGCGTCCTTGATGACCTCGGCAAAGGGCTTCAGCCCGATCCCACTGGAAGCCGCTGCTGACGCCGTGGCCGCGGCGCTCCCTTTCGGTGCGGACGCGTTCGTTGCAGGTGCCGGGGCCGAAGCCTCAGACAGCACCGCACCTACGCGACTTTCTGGCTCCATCGCTTGTGCTGACGTGTGCGCACTCGGCACACTCGCACAACCAGCGAGCATGGCGATCAACAAGGGAGAAGCGAAATGCGCACAGCCGGCGCGCGGCGATTTGAGATGCTTCATGGCGACCGCAAAAGTACAACGAGGGCGATCGAAGCATCGTTCGTGCCGCCCTTCTGCGCCCGACTTGGGTCAGATTGGTGACAAGATTTTGCTGCCTGTGACTGCAGGCGTCATCCGTAGAAGTCCGCCTGCGTCAGCGTGAAATTACTTCAAAGCCTTGAATCGGACGCGCTTCGGTCGCGCTCCTTCCTCGCCGAGGCGCTTCTTCTTGTCGGCTTCGTATTCTTGGTAGTTGCCGTCGAAGAACACCCATTTCGAGTCGCCTTCACAGGCAAGAATGTGAGTGGCGATGCGGTCGAGGAACCAGCGATCGTGGCTGATGACCATGACCGTTCCCGCGAATTCCAGCAACGCATCTTCGAGTGCGCGCAAGGTTTCCACGTCAAGGTCGTTCGACGGTTCGTCGAGCATGAGAACGTTACCGCCAGCAGCCAGAGTCTTGGCAAGATGTAAGCGACCCCGCTCACCGCCCGACAGGTTGCCCACGAGCTTTTGCTGATCATTGCCCTTGAAGTTGAAGCGCCCGAGGTAGGCGCGCGAGGGCATCACAAACTTGCCGACGGTGATGTTGTCGAGACCGCCGGACACGTCCTGCCAGACGGTCTTGTCGCCTTCCAGGCTCTCTCGGCTCTGGTCCACGAAAGCCATCTTTACCGTCGGGCCGATCTTCACGTTGCCGCTGTCCGGCTTTTCCTTGCCCGAGACCATGCGGAACAGCGTCGACTTGCCGGCGCCGTTCGGGCCGATGATGCCGACGATGGCGCCCGCCGGCACCTTGAAGCTCAGGTCGTCGATCAGCACGCGGTCGCCGAAGCTCTTGCTGACGCCTTCGAACTCAATCACTTCATGGCCCAGCCGATCTGCCACAGGAATGAAGATTTCATTGGTTTCGTTTCGCTTCTGGTATTCGACGTCCGAAAGTTCCTCGAAACGAGCCAGGCGTGCCTTGCTCTTGGCTTGGCGGCCCTTGGGGTTTTGGCGAACCCACTCGAGTTCCTTCTTCATCGCCTTGGTGTGAGCATCTTCGCTCTTCTGTTCCTGCTCGAGGCGTGCCTCCTTCTGCTCCAGCCAGTTGCTGTAGTTGCCTTTCCAGGGAATGCCCGATCCACGGTCGAGTTCGAGAATCCACTCTGCCGCGTTGTCGAGGAAGTAGCGATCGTGGGTGATGGCGACCACGGTTCCGGGGAAACGGGCCAGGAACTGCTCCAGCCAGTCGACCGACTCGGCATCCAGGTGGTTGGTGGGCTCGTCGAGCAGCAGCATGTCGGGCTTGGACAGCAGCAGGCGGCACAGGGCGACTCGACGCTTTTCACCGCCCGACAGCAGGCCGATCTGAGCTTCCCATGGCGGCAGGCGCAGGGCGTCGGCGGCGAGTTCGAGTTGCAGGTCCGTGTTTTCGGAACCGGCCGCGGCAATGATGGCTTCGAGTTCACCCTGCTCTGCCGCGAGCTTGTCGAAGTCTGCGTCAGGCTCGGCGTATTCGGCGTAGACCTCTTCGAGGCGGGCCTTGGCAGCCAGCACGCCGCCGATACCCTGCTCCACGGCGTGTCGCACGGTCTGGTCGGGGTCAAGCTGTGGTTCCTGGGGCAGGTATCCAATCTTCAGGCCCGGCATCGCGACGGCTTCGCCTTCAATGTCATGGTCGATGCCGGCCATGATCTTGAGCAGCGTGGACTTGCCCGACCCGTTCAGGCCCAGCACGCCGATCTTGGCTCCGGGGAAGAAGCTGAGGGAGATGTTCTTGAGGATCTGGCGCTTGGGCGGAACGATCTTGCCCACGCGATTCATCGTGAAAACGTACTGAGCCATGCTTGGTCCTGTGACGGTCTGAGCTTCGAAAGGGAGTGGGAGACGCCTTTGGGGGCGAACGGACCGAGTGGCCTTCGGTCTGGTGGCCGGCAGGAGCCGGCCCCCACGGGATGGCGCATTATCGCAAGGGTGAGGATATTCCTTGTGGCCAACACGAAGGGCGGGAGACAAATACACGGTCGCACTTGCGCACTTGTTTAGCCGCGTGGCACGGTCGTGCTGTGGCACTTATCCTCTGCGTCAGCCTGAGCTACGCGGTGCGTGGGGTCGGCACCCCATTTCTGGCGGGCCCCGTGATCAGCACCAGAAAACCGGGGCATTCTTAGATCCACCTGGTGCGGTGTCCGACGCTACAATCCGCCCACCAGCGCAGACTCAGTCACTTCGCTGTCGTCACTTTCGACGCGAGCCATAGCCTCATAAGAGTGCGCTCATCCTCACCCCTCTGCCTGCGACTGGCGCTCAAAGTACGAGCGACAGGCCGATCTCTGTTGGACCTCCATGTCTTTCGACTCCCTCGGCCTCGCCGAGCCGCTGCTGCGTGCCGTGCACGAACAGGGTTACACCGCTCCCACCCCAATCCAGGCGCAAGCCATCCCTGCCGTCCTCTCGGGCGGCGATCTCCTCGCCGGCGCACAGACCGGCACCGGCAAGACCGCCGGCTTCACGCTACCGTTGCTGCAGCGCCTGTCCTCTACCGCCTCAGTGCGCGATGCCAAAGGCCGCCTGCCCATCCGCGGGCTCATCCTCACCCCTACACGCGAACTCGCCGCGCAGGTCGAGGAAAGCGTTCGTACCTATGGCAAGTACCTCAAGCTCAGCTCGATGGTGATGTTTGGCGGGGTCGGCATGCAGCCGCAGATCGACAAGCTGCGCAAGGGTGTCGACATCCTCGTTGCCACCCCGGGTCGATTGCTCGACCACGCGCAACAACGCACGCTGGACCTGAGCCACATCGAGATCTTCGTGCTTGACGAAGCCGACCGCATGCTCGACATGGGCTTCGTGCACGACATCAAAAAGGTGCTGGCACTCGTGCCCGCGAAGAAGCAGAGCCTGCTGTTTTCTGCGACCTTCAGCGATGAAATCAAGAACCTGGCCGACCGTCTTTTGAACAAGCCGGCGCTGATCGAAGTGGCGCGCCGCAACCAGACGGCCGAACTGATCGTGCAAAAGGTCCACCCGGTGGGCCGCGAGATGAAGAAGGACCTTCTGATCCATCTCATCAAGAGCAACGACTGGCATCAGGTACTGGTGTTCACACGCATGAAGCACGGCGCGAATCGGCTGGTCGAGCATCTGATCAAGGCCGACGTGACCGCGATGGCGATTCACGGCAACAAGAGCCAGAGCGCACGCACCAAAGCGCTCACCGACTTCAAGAGTGGCGATCTGCGCGTGCTGGTTGCCACAGACATTGCCGCGCGCGGCATCGACATTGACCAGTTGCCACACGTCATCAACTACGAACTACCCAACGTGCCAGAAGACTACGTGCACCGCATCGGTCGCACCGGCCGAGCTGGCGCGCAAGGCGAGGCTGTCTCGCTGGTGTGCGTGGATGAAGAAGGCTTCCTGCGCGACATCGAGAAGCTCATCAAGCGCGAAATTCCGAAGGAGACCATTGCCGGCTTCGCGCCGCATCCCGGCGAGAAAGCCGAACCGATCGTGCTGGGTCGCATGGTGATCGGTGCGGGCGCGGGGCGCAGTGGTCGTCGCCATTCGAACGTCGGCGGCGGACGGGGCGGCGATCGAGCCAGCCACGTTGGATCGGATGGACGCCATGGCGGTGGCGGCAACGGTGCACGTCAGGGTGGACAGCAGGCTCGTGGCGGGCAGGATGGTCGTCGCGACGGTCGTCCGGCGAAGCCGGCACGTACTGCACAAGCAGCCCCTGCCCACGTCAACAAACAGGCTCCGACCGCGCCCGCTCGTGCAGCGCCCCGCCAACCGGCTTCTCGCCAAGCCGCAGCACCGGCACCGCAAGGCCAGCGATCTGAAGCGCGGCGCGATGGCCCGAAGCCAATGCCGCGTCTGACGCAGCCGAAGCGTTGAGGCCCCGACCCGGCACGCCGGGGTGACAAATAATGCGCTACGCATTGGATTTGGCCGGCTGCACGTTCCGCAGGCTGGACGAATCAGCGATATCACCGTTCCGAGACTGCCCGTGGGCCGGACTTCGTCACTCCAAAGCATGTTTGCTTTCATATCGAAGCGTATCGACACAGTCCTTGCGGCCTTCAACGACTAGCGTCGCAGCTTGGAGGTTTTTGAATGAGCAATACATGGCGCACTGCCTGGCATGGGCAGGACATCGTCGTTTACCGCGACGAAACCGAGGTCGACCGCGTGAGCGCCTCGCAAATAGAACGTGTGGTATTCGTGTACGAAGGTAGCGGCGAGTCGCCCGGCGATTTGCTGCACGCCATCGTGGAGACGGCAGAGGACTGTCTGATATTTCCTGCGGAAACCGGGTTTTCCGGCCGCATCAACTTCGAGCGGGTGGATTACTGGGCCGGACGAGGCTGCGTCTATTGGGTCCATCAGTCCCAAGCGCCGCTACCAATGCGCCTGCGGCGTGGTCGATGGTGGCTGCGGCTGTCGAGCGGTCCAGCCTACACGCGCTTGCCTCGTGGTGAAGTGGCTCCGCTGGTCGACCACTGGCCAATGGAAGGTCCTCAAACCTGGGATCAACGCAAGTGGCGGCGCATCGAACGCAGCCGGCCATTTGCCACCAAGCACGACGATCCGGGACATCATCAGCAGCGTGCCTGAGAGGCCGACTCGATCGAGTCAGGCAACAGTCAGACAAATTCATCCGCACCAAAAAACAAACCCGGCCGAGGCCGGGTTTGTTTGCTGCTTGGACGCTGATTAGGCGGCCGGAGCGCTGGCGGCCTTCTTGGCCTTGCTGTGCTTCTTGGCAGCCTTGGCCTTCTTGGCTGGCTTTTCAGCAGGGGCTGAAGCGGCTTCGGCGGTAGCAGCCGGAGCGGTCGCCTTGCCGGTGGTCGGAGCCGAAGCTTGAGCGAAAGCGCCGAGGGAGAAGGTTGCAGCGATCAGGGCAGCGATGAGTTTGGTCATGGTGATCTCCTTGGAATTCGGTTGGACAGAGGTAGAGCCGGAAGCTCCGAGGCACAACGCAGCCTGAACAAGGCCGGTTGACAGCTTTCTTCAAGCCATGAAAAGAGGATGCGATCTGGCCTCGTGGAGGCGCAGAACGGGTGTCACGCAGCAGTCGACGGCCTCGAAAAGACCGGTCCAATGGGTCAGAGGATGCGCGGCAAAAACCCCGGCCACCTCAGCTTTGAGCGTCATCGCCCCGTCTGAGCCAGGCGCTTCGCCCTTCGTCCAGTGGCGATGGATCCAGGCCGGCCGATCCAGCGTTTCGCATAGTTGCTGCCAGAACTTGAACTCCAAAGCGCCTACGGCAAGGTGGCGACCGTCGGAAGTCCGGTAAGCCCCGTAACAGGGCGCACCACCAGACAGCAAGTCGCGGCCTGCAGCCGTCACGTGCCCGGTGGCAGACAGCGTGGCGGCGGCCAGCACGTTGTGGCGCATCAGTTCATGCGCCATGGACACATCGACGAATCGCCCCAAGCCCGTGCGTTGGGCGGCTACCAGCGCGGCAAGCGTGCCCGACAGCGCCGACTGCGAGCCGCCCAGAAGATCGCCAATCTGGAAGTTCGGCACGGCGATTTCGCCTGAATCAGTGCCGATCTGGTCCAGCACGCCCGCCATGGCGATGTAATTGATGTCGTGTCCCGCCCGATGCGACCACACACCTTTACTGCCATAGCCGCTGATCGCACACATGACCAGTCGGGGGTTGGCAGCATGGACCACGTCCCAGCCAAGGCCCAGCCGATCCATCACACCTGGTCGAAATCCCTCAATGAGCACGTCGGCATCGCGCACCTCGTCGATCAGGGCATCTCGCCCTGCGCTCTCCCGCAGATCGAGCGTCTGAAGTTGCTTGCCGGCATTGAGCATGCGAAATGCCATGCTGGGCTGGCCGGCTGCAATATCCTCGTGCGTACGGCCCATTTGACGCATCGGATCGTCTTGCCCCTGGTCGGCCAAACCTTCGATCTTGACGACCTTCGCCCCCCACTGCGCCAGGTGCAATGTGGCCAGCGGACCGGGCAGAAGCCGGGTGAGATCAATGACACGGATGCCTGCGAGCGGAAGATCCTCCGCTTCGCTATTCACTCGAAGCGACCCTCTCTCAGCCACTTGGTCGCGACCCATTTCTCGCCTTCGAGCACCGGCGAGCTACCGTGCAACGATCGAGTCATGGGGTGAGGCCTGTCATAGCTGAAGAAGACCGCGTTGCCCTTGATCGGGCCCACTTCAAGGTTCACGTCTGGGAAGGTAGTGGCACCGCCTCGAGCGGGCGTATTGAGGTACATCACCAGCGACGCGACACGCTGGCCGCCACGCTTCAGGATGCTGGGCGTGCCCGAGTGCGCGGGGTCGAAATAGTCGTAATGCGGTTTGTACTCGGCACCTGGCCGATAGCGCAGTACCTGCAAGCCTTCACCATTCTCGAGCGGCCATTGCAGCAAGGCAGCGATGCGTGCCTCGATGCGCGCGCATTGAGCGTTCTCTCCGCGATTGAAGAACATGCCATCGCTCGTGCGCGCCGCATTGACTTCGCTGCCGCCGGTGTGGAGTTGAACGGTCTCGGAGCGCGCGAGCCGCTTGGCCGCTAAATCCACCATCTCGTCGCATTCGTCGTGTGACAGCAGGCCACCGAACACGACGACGCGCGGACTGCGCATGCTGCTCAGTATCTGCACTTCGCGGTCGCCCGCCTTCACCACCACCTCGCCTGCCATCATGAGCGGTTCGGGCACAACCACCGGCACGGGCAGGCCGTTGGCCTTGGCGTGGTCCACAAGGAAGCCGCGCAGGGTCTCTTCGAGTGCGACGACTGCGACCTCTTCCTGCCAGCCACTATCGATCATGGACTTGAGCACGGCGTCAGGCGGTTGGCCGGCCTGCGCCTGCGCCACGATCCACTGCCTGAGTTCGGGGGTGACCTGCTGAGTCTGCGTCATTCTGGCGATTTTGCCGGATGTGGCGTGGATGTCGACTACGAATTCGAAACGAATCGGACAGGCTTCACGCGCTTGAGCACGTGCGCCACCCTTTTTGCCGGGCAGCAGGCGGGGATAGTCCAATGTCGCGGCAACCCTTCAGAAACAATTCGTTTCTGAAGGCGAGGCATTGCAACAGCCATTGACGGACCAAAGGTCGGGGATGAGGTTGGTTGCTGCGGACGATCAGGCTTCCAGCCTGCGCCTGAAGACCAAACGGTCGGCCTCAGAGACCGCGGCGTCAAAGGCATAGCCGTCGAGGTCGAACCTCTCGAGCTTTCCAGGCGTGGCGATGCGATGCATCACGGCATAGCGCGCCATCAAGCCGCGCGCCTTCTTGGCGAAGAAGCTGATGATCTTGTACTTGCCGCCCTTCCAGTCCTCGAACACGCAATCGATGACTCGCGCCTTCAAGGCCTTGCGATTGGCGGCGCGGAAGTATTCCTGAGACGCGAGGTTGACGATGATCGGCGACTGGTTCTTGGCGACGCGCGCGTTCAGGTGCTCGGCGATGGTGTCACCCCAGTACTCATAAAGATTTTTTCCGCGGGCAGTCGCAAGCGCTGTGCCCATTTCGAGCCGGTAAGGCTGCAGCTTGTCCATGGGTCGCAGCACGCCGTATAGGCCCGACAGGATCGCCACATGCTGCTGCGCCCACGCCAGGTCGTCTTCGCCGAGCGTCTTCGCATCGAGCCCGTCGTACACGTCGCCGTTGAAGGCCAGCACGGCCGGCTTGCTGTTCTTTGCCGTGAATTTCGGCGACCACGCCGCGTATCGGCCTACGTTGAGTTCTGCAAGAGGCTCGGACAAATCCATCAACTCCGAGATCTGTGCAGTGTTCTTGGTCTTGAGAATGTCGATGAGCTCGGACGACTGTGCGATGAACTGCGGCGTCGTGGCGTTTTTGTTCGAAGCGGGAGTGTCGTAGTCCAGCGATTTGGCGGGTGAAAGTAGATAGAGCATGTCGCGGATTATCTGGGGCACTGCAAGGTGGGCAAAGACAAGCATGGCCCCTTTCTGATTGCACCAACTCAGAGGCTGAGAGTATTTGGATCATGCCCGCTCATCAAGCCAAAAGACCCCTGCTCGTCGTTGCAAATGCTCGCCATAGCCAAGCTATGGCTGCGCTTTGCGCCTAGTGTCGCGTCAAGCCACAAGTGTCGGTTGATCGCGCCGCTATCGGAGCGCAGTGCAAGGCGCGCCGACGAGTCATAGCCGTGCTATGGCGAG
>Ga0207678_10002964_pt1 | contig 15375 bp, 14 predicted proteins | sample KBSC63metaG_FD_184319 | JGI IMG/M metagenome (GOLD analysis project Ga0207678, IMG submission 184319) | Corn rhizosphere microbial communities from Kellogg Biological Station, Michigan, USA - KBS C6-3 metaG (SPAdes) (version 2) | ecosystem: Host-associated > Plants > Roots > Rhizosphere > Soil ...
GGATTGGAGGAGAATCCACTTGTTCCTATGGATCGAGGCGCCAGCGGGTGACTCGCTCCGACGTCGCGGCACTGTCGTCGCCGGCGGGTGCCGCTCTTTCGGGAGGGCGGGGATGAGAAGGCGCCTAATTTCCGTTGTTGCGGCTGCCGCTGGATCTGTCCTGCTCGGCGGCTGCATTTCAGACGGCGGCGGACCACCGGAGTCCGCGAACACCTCGCGCGGTGCGATCGAGGTCTGGCTCTCGACGAACCCCGAGGAGGTGGCGTGGGGCGAGGAAGTCGTCGCCTCGTGGAACAGTAAGCACCCGAGCGAGAAGGTCACCGCCCAGCAGATCCCCGCCGGAAAGACGTCGGAGGAGGTGATCTACGCGTCGATCGTGGCGGGCAACGCCCCATGCGTGGTGATGAACACCGCGCCCTCGGCGGTGCCGCAGTTCCAGAAGGCGGGCGGCCTGGTGCCCCTCGACAACTTCCCCGACGGCAACTCCTACGTCGAGGGCCGGACCGGGACCGCGGTGGCCGACCAGTACAAGTCGCCGGACGGGCGCTTCTACCAGATCCCGTGGAAGGTCAACCCGGTGATGATCTTCTACAACAAGAAGCTCTTCGCGCAGGCCGGCCTCGACCCGGTGAACCCGCCGTTGAAGACGTGGGCCGAGTTCCTCCAGACGTCCCGGACTCTCGTACAGAAGAAGGTCGCGCACGCCGCGATCTGGCCGGCGCCGTCGAGCGAGTTCTTCCAGTCCTGGTTCGACTTCTATCCGCTGTTCGGCGCGCGGACCCAGCAGCAGCTCGTCGAAGACGGGAAGGCCACGTTCGACACTCCCGACGGAGTGGCGGTCGGACAGTTCTGGCGGACCATGTATGCGGAAAAGCTCGCCCCGCAGGAGAAGTACAACGGCGACTCGTTCAAGGACGGCGAGGCCGCGATGGCGATCGTCGGGCCATGGGCGATTTCCGTCTACAAGGACGCCATCGAGTGGGGCGCCGTCCCCATTCCGACCGAGGACGGGAAGCCCGCCAACCAGGTCTACACGTTCAGCGACGAGAAATCGTTGGCCATCTACTTCGCCTGCGAGCACCGCCTCACCGCCTGGGACTTCGTGAAGTTCGCGACCGCCCAGGATTCGGACGGCCGGCTCCTGGAGCTGACCGGCCAGATGCCCATGCGGGAGAACCTGCCCGGGGTCTACGCCGGGTATTTCGCCAAGAACCCGGCATACACGCAATTCGCCGACCAGGCGGGTCGCATTGTCGAGGTTCCGAACGTTCCCAACTCCACCGAGATCTGGCAGACGTTCCGAAACGCCTGGACCGCGGCGGTGGTGTTCGACAACGAGCCGATCGACAAGGAATTCGCCGACGCGGCCGCACGAGCCAACGAGCTCTTGGCGAAGGGCTAATGCCATGGCAACAGTACGCAGTGCAGAGACCGAACGTACGACCGAGCGCGACCGGGAGTCAGCGGTCCAACCGGTGGAGAAGGAGAGATGGCTGGGCGCGCAGCCCATCGGCCTGCTCTTCATCACGCCATACGTGCTCTTCCTGGCAGCCATCTTCGTCTATCCACTTATCGTGCAGTTCTTCATCTCCTTCAAGGACTACTTCTTCGCGGCGCCCGGGGCCACCGTCGACAGGCCGTGGGTGGGCTTCCAGAACTATGTCGACGTCATCCAGGATCCGACGTTCCAGCGCTCGCTGTTCAACGTTTTTGAGTTCATGATCATCAATGTGCCGGCAACGGTTTTCCTCTCGCTCGTGCTGGCCTACGCATTGAATTCGAAAATGCGCGGACTGTCGTTCTTCCGTGGGGCCTACTATGCGCCGTACGTCACGGCCAGCGTAGCGATCGTGACGGTCTGGCTGTTCATGTTCGGCGAGACGGGCCTGGTCAACACCGTCCTCGGCTCGCTCGCCCCCGACCCGTCGTGGCTGATCAACAGGTACTGGGCCATGCCCATGATCGCGGTATTCGTGACCTGGAAGCAGCTCGGCTTCTTCATCCTGCTCTATCTCGCGGCGCTGCAGAACGTACCGAAGGAGCGCTACGAGGCCGCCGATGTCGACGGGGCGAGTACGGTCCAGAAATTCTGGTCGGTCACCGTTCCGGGCGTTCGGCCGGCCACGACGCTGGTCATCATCCTCGCGACCATCACCGGGATGAACCTGTTCACGGAGCCGTACCTGCTCACCAACGGGGGCGGCCCCAACGGTGCGTCGGTCACTCCGGTCTTCTACATGTATCAGAAGGGCGTCGAGCAGGGGCAGGCCGGATATGCGGCGGCCATCGGCATGATTCTGCTGGTGATCACGCTGGGAATCGCCCTCGTCCAGCGGCGAGTGCTCGAGCGGGACTGACGGAGGACACGATGAGCAAACCGACGACGATCCCGCCCAAGGCCAAGCCGACCGAGCAGCAGAAGCTCACCGTCGAGCCCGCGCCGCGCAACCGGCTGAGAGTGCTCATCCTGAGCATCGGCGCGATCATGTTCATCTTTCCGTTCTACTACATGGTGATCGGCTCCCTGCAGAAGGAGGCCGACAAGTCGTTCTCCGGTGTGTTCCCCCATCCGGACAACATGACGGTCACGAACTACCAGGAGATCAATGAGGCGATCGACGCACCACGGTCCCTGTTGAACTCGACCGTCTTCACGATCGGCGTGCTGTTGTGCACGGTCCTGTTCGGAATTCTGGCCGGCTACGCGCTCGCGGTCATGCATTTCCGCGGACGGACGACAGTGCTCTCCGCCGTGCTCCTGGTCCTGGTCGTCCCGTTCCAGTTGCTGCAGATCCCGCTGTACGTCCTGATCGTCCGCGCCTACGGCCTGGGCGACACGTATCTCGGGATGATCATTCCATTCGCCATCAATTCGACGGCCGTGTTCATCTTCCGCCAGTTCTTCCTTCAGTTACCCAGGGAACTGTTCGAGGCCGCCCATATCGACGGAGCGAGCGAACTGAAGACGATGCTGCGGGTCGCCATCCCGTTGGCCCGACCGGCCATCCTCAACGCCGTCCTGCTCACCTTCATCGGCCCGTGGAACGAGTTCCTCTGGCCGTTCCTGGTGACCAAGCAGCAGGACATGCAACCGTTCGCGGTGGCCTTGGCGAACTACATGAACAACGTCGCCGGCCGGGCGACGAACCCCGACGGGGCGAACATGGCCGGTGGCGTTCTCCTGGCGATCCCGCCGGTGGTGCTGTTCCTGATCTTCCAGAAGCGCTTCACCTCCACGAACATCGGCTCCGGGGTCAAGGGATGACGGAGCCGAATGACCGGCCGGCGGTGCCCTACCGCCTGGCCAGGGTCGGCACGGTGATGGTTCCCGAGGCGGGCCGTCCCGAAGAAGACGAGGGCGTCCTCAACCCGGCGAGCGGGTACGGCCCGGACGGTCGGCTGTACCTGCTCCCGCGGGTCGTGGCGCGTGGCAACTACTCCCGCGTCGGCCTCGCCGAGGTCGTGCTCGACAACGGTGTGCCCGTCTCGGTGGAACGCCGCGGGATCGTCCTGGAGCCCGACGAGGGATGGGAGCGCGGGGTCGATCACGGCGGAGTGGAGGACCCGCGGATCACCTGGGTTCCCGACCTCGGTGTCCACGTCATGACCTATGTGGCCTTCGGCCCGATAGGCCCGCGGCTGGCGCTGGCAAGTTCCGCGGACCTGCGCTCATGGCGTCGGTTGGGTCCGGTGCTTTTCGGATACGAGCCGGAGCTGCGGCTCGACCTCAACCTGTTCCCGAACAAGGATGCCGTGTTCTTCCCGGAGCCGGTGCCGGGCCCGGACGGGGAACCGTGCTGGGCCATGCTGCACCGGCCGATGTGGGACCTGGGCTGGATCCGGGCGGGCGAGGTCGACGTCCTGCCGGCGGGCCTGGATGATCCGCGACCGGGCATCTGGATCTCCTACGTGCCCGTGGCAGAGGTCGGGAAGGACGTCTCACGACTCGTCCGCCTGTCCGGCCACCGGCTCGTCGCGCTCCCGCAGTACCCGTACGAGGCGGCCAAGATCGGAGCCGGGCCGCCGCCCCGTCGGGTTGCCGAAGGGTGGTTGTTGCTGCATCACGGCGTGTCCGGAAAGCTTCCACACAACACGAGCTTCGAGCCGACGCAGGGTCTGGTCTACTCCGCCGGCGCGATGATCCTTTCGGCCGACGATCCCGGCACGGTCGTGGCCCGGACCTCGGAGCCGCTCATGCACCCGGACACACCCGACGAGCGGGTCGGCACGGTGTCGAACGTCGTCTTCCCGACCTGCACCGAGGAAACCTCGGCGGGAACGTTCGTGTTCTACGGGATGGCGGACGCGCGGATCGGCGTCGCCCGCCTGGACCGGGTGGACTGAGAACCGGCGACTCAACTCGGGGGGCCGGCACCCAGGCGGTCTCCCGTCTTCACGTCGAACACGTAGACCTCCTCTGCGGTCGGCATCAACCGCACCGTCTCGCCCTTGCGCGGCGGTCGCTTCGGATCAACCCGCGCCACCACGTTCTGGCCTCCGTCGCCCCCGATGGCGCCGTACATGTAGGCGTCGGAACCGAGCGCTTCGACGAGGGTGACCGCGACCGACAGGCCCTGGCCGTCGCCGGGTTGGAAGGACTCCGGCCGCACCCCGTACGTGGCCTGGCTGAGCCCGCGGGAGTGCGCCGCCGCGAGAATCTCCCGCGACATCGGGAGCACCTCGTCGCCGAGCCGCGCGCCGTCGGGCACCAGGTCGACGGTGAACAGGTTCATTGCGGGCGAGCCGATGAACCCTGCCACGAACACGTTCGCGGGTGCCTCGTACAGCCGAAGCGGCGTGTCGACCTGCTGCAGGATCCCGTCCTTCATCACCGCGACCCGGTCGCCCATCGTCATGGCTTCCACCTGGTCGTGGGTGACATAAACGGTCGTGATGCCCAGCCGGGCCTGCAGCGCGGCTATCTGGGTGCGGGTCGACACCCGCAGCTTCGCGTCCAGGTTGGACAGCGGCTCGTCCATCAGGAACACCTTGGGCTCGCGCACGATCGCCCGGCCCATCGCGACGCGCTGCCGCTGGCCGCCGGACATCGCCGCCGGCTTGCGTTCCAGCAGATCCTCCATGTCGAGCAGGCGGGCCGCCTCCTGGACGCGACGGGCCCGCTCCTCCTTCGGAACGTTCGCTATCTTCAGCGCGAAACCCATGTTCTCGGCGACGGTCATGTGCGGATACAACGCGTAGTTCTGGAAGACCATCGCGATGTCGCGCTCCTTGGGCGCCAACCGCGTCACGTCACGGTCGCCGATGAAGATCTTTCCCCCGTTGACGAACTCCAAGCCTGCGAGCATCCGAAGGCTGGTGGACTTGCCGCAGCCGGACGGGCCCACCAGAACGAGGAACTCGCCGTCTTCGATGTTGAGGTCGAGTCGGTCGACCGCTGGCCGGGTGGCTCCCGGAAACATGCGAGTCGCCATGTCGAATGTCACGGTGGCCATGGGAAGGCTCCTTCACCCCTGCCGGCAGCCCGGGCGGACGTACGGGGCATTCATCCACATGCTGTGCGCCCAGTGTACGAGGTCGCGGGGGTCAGTGGAACACTCGTGAATGCCGCATGCTGCGCCGGTAGGCGTTGTTGCGGCATTTGGTCGTTTGCCCCGTCGGTCGGGTGGCGGCAGGATGGCGCGGTGACGCGACTCAGCCGGTGCATGCCGCATGGTCTGGTCGAGTTGCTTGTGCGCGACGGGTTGTGGACCAGCGGTCAGGCGGTCGGATACGTCGAGGCGTGCGATCCGGGGGACCGGCCGGGTGCGCTGGCCCGATTGACCGCGGTGCTGTCGGCCGAGGACCGCGAACGGCTGCTGCGACTGGCCTTGGCCGAGATGTCGACCATCGCGGAGCCGGCGCACCGGTTGACGGCGTTGTCGGTCCTGGCGCGTCTGACCGCACCGGGCGACACGGTCATGTTGGAGTCGGTCCTCGCGTCGGCGCGGGAGGCGGTAGCCGGTATGCCGGCCGGTAGGCGATCCCTCGCGCTGTTGCGCGCCGTCGGGCGGTACGTCGCCGAACCGGGCCTCGTGGCGGACGCGCTGACTGCCGTACGGGCGACCACTGTCGCGTCCGACATGGTCTTCGCCGCCCGCACGGTGATCGAATTCTGTACTCCCGAGGAGCGCGGCGCGTTGCTTGCCGACGCGTTGCGGGCCGCCCGCTCGGTGACCGACGAGTGGGACCGGGTGCATCTGCTGACCGCGCTCGGCCCGGTCCTCGCCCCCGATGCGCTCGCCGAGGCGATCCGCGCCGTGGAGGGGCTGACGGATCGCGACTTCCGGGTCTGGGGCACCGCCGACCTCGCCGGTCACCTCGAACCGGTCAAACGTTCGGCGGCGATGGACCGGATCTGGCCCGACGCCGGCACGGTGGCCGACGCCGAGTACCGCGCCGACACGTACCAGATACTCGCCGAGTGGCTCGACGACGAGCGTCGCCTCGTCGCCCGGGACCGGTGGCTCGCCGCCGTCGCGGTGATCGACGGGGATCAGCGCGGCTGGACGCTGGCGGGACTCGCCAACCACCTCGTACCGGAGCAGCACGCCGAGGCGTTGCGCATCGCCCGCACCGTCACCGACGACTGCCTTCGCGCGCTCGTGCTGTCGGAGCTCGCCAGCTACCTCGCCCCCGTTGATCGAAGACAGCTGCTCCGCGACGCGCTGCGCGCCGTCACCCGTTGAAGCACGCGCTACGAAGCAGTTTCAGCGCCACCTCCACCGGGTCCGCCGTGGACGGTGCCTGGACCAGCACGGCGACCGCGCGTCCCGTCGCGGGGGCGATGAACGCGGCGCTGCGCGGATGGATGGATCAGACTGGACCGGTGAGAGCCCCGTCGGTCGCGGTGCTCGGCGCCGGAATCGTCGGCGCCGCGGTCGCGCACGCCGCGGCGGCCCGCGGCGCGGAGGTGACGCTGGTCGACGCCGCCGCGCCGGGAGCGGGAACCAGCGGGACCAGCCTGGCGTGGCTCAACGCCAATCAGAAGCCGCCGCGCAGTTACCACGATTTCTCGGTGCGGGCCATCGGTGCCTGGCGGCGGCTCGCCGCCGATTTCGGTTCGCCCGGCTGGTACGTGCCGACCGGCAATCTCGCCTGGGCCGTCGACGACGGCCGGCGCGCCGACCTCGCCGCAACCATCGAACGGCTGCGCGACTGGGGCTACCCGGTCACCGAACCCGACGCGCGGGCCGTCGCCGCGCTCGAGCCACGGCTGCGGATCCCGGCCGGCGCGAACGTCGCCTTCTTCCCGGGAGAGGCGTTCATCCACCCCGCGGGCGCGGTCGACGCGCTCGTCGATCGGGCCCGGGATGCGGGTGCGCGGGTGCTCATCGGCACGGGACCGGCGACGTTCGAGGTGGACGGCTCCCGGGTTGCCGGCATGCGGTTGCCGGACGGGCGACGCGTCCACGCCGACGCCTACGTCTGCTGCGCCGGTGCCGCCACGCCGCGCGTGCTGGAACCACTCGGCGTCCGGGTGCCGCTCGTGCCCGCCCATGCGCCCGGCTCGACGGCGCCGGGACTGGTCGCCCGCGTCCGCACCGACACCGCGCTGCTTCGCCGCGTGGTGCATGCACCGGACCTGTCCGTGCGCCCGGCGACGCCGACGGGGCTGCGCATGGACGCCGAGGACGTCAACGCGCTCGTCGACAGCACCACCGGCCGTGCCGATCTCGAACGGCACGCCCGCACCCTGTGCGAGCGGGCCCGCCGGCTCATCACCGGCGTACCCGACGGGGCCGGCGACGTCGAGGCGCGGCTGTGCGTGCGCCCCCTGCCCGTCGACGGCCTGCCCATCACCGGATGGCTACCGGCACACGACGACGTCTACCTCGTCGCCTGCCACAGCGGCGCGACGCTCGCGGCGCTGCTCGCCGAGCTCACCGTCGACGAGATCCTGACCCGCCGCGCCCGAGCGGACCTCGACCCGTACCGGATCGACCGTTTCCCTGCCACCAACACGGCCGCTGACCGGTAGACCGGCCCCGGCTAGTGGATCGTGCCGCCGGCGGTGTTCGAGACCGCGGCCGGGAAGCCGGCCCGCCGCATCGCCGCCACCATCGCCTTGACGGGCAGCGAACTGAAGTAGGCCGCCGGCCCGTCGGCGCGGACCGGCACGTCGACGGGTTGCGCGCCGTCGTTGTCGGCGATTCGCCCGTCGTCGACGTTGATGGCGACCCGCTCCGGGGTGACCGCGAACCGGCCACCCGCCTGGCCGACGCCGACGATCACGTCCGGATCGTGCTCCACGATCGCGGCGTGCAGCACCTCGCCGGACCGGGCGAACGACGTCGGAATCTGCACCTTGATGATTTCGGCGCCGTCGACCTCGTCGGGCAGGCGCTTCACCGCTTCCCAGGACGCGTTGACCGGTTCGCGGTCGAACGGATCGAAGCCGGTGACCAGAATCCTCATCTCGCCGTCCGTCCGTCGGGTGCCCGGCTCACAGACTACGACTGCGGCCCGACGACGCCCACCGGTTCGGAAGCGAACAGGGTCAGACCCAGCCGGCGGGACAGGAACCGGGCCGCCAGTTGGCCCCGGACGCTGTTGCCCCAGCCGTCGAGCGGCGGCGCGAACGTGGCCAGCGCTCCCTTGCCCGGCGAGACGACCACGATCCCACCCCCGATCCCGCTCTTGCCCGGGACGCCGACGTCGTACAGCCAATCGCCGGAGGTCTCGTACAGCCCGGCGGTCGTCATCACCGCGAGCGCGAAGTGGCAGATCGAGGCCTCGACCACCGGCTCCTTCGTGCGCGGGTTCACCCCGCCGTTGGCGAGCGTCGCGCCCATGACCGCGAGGTCGATCGCCGTCACCCGCAGGCAGCTCAGCCGGGTGTAGAGGTCGACCGCGTCTGTCGGGTCGCAGCCGAGCAGGCTGTAGGTCTCCATCAGGTTGGCCAGCGCGCGGTTGCGGTGGTTGGTCGCCGCGACCGCCGGATGGATCTCGTCGTCGAGCGACAGCTCGGTTCCGGCGAACCGGGACAGGCCCTCGCGGAGGAAGGTCCACTTGGCCTCCACGCCGTCGCCCGACGCGAGGCTGACGGCAGCGATCGCCCCGGCGTTGACCATCGGGTTGGTCCGCCCGTCCAGCCCGCGCTCCACGGCCGCGAGCGAGTTGAACGGCAGCCCGGTGGCGTTGACCCCCAGCCGGCGCCGGACCACGTCGGCGCCGACCGTCTCGCACACCAGGGCGAACACGAAGGGTTTCGCGACGCTCATGATGGCGAACCCGTAGTCGGCGTCGCCCGTCGCGTAGAGACCGCCGCGCGTTCCGGCCGCGCAGATTCCGAACAGGCGGGCCGGAACGCGGGCCAGTGGCGGGTAGAGCTGCGACCGCTCGCCCGCGTTCACCGCCCGGAACCGTTGGTGCGCCTCGTCGACGTACCGCTGCACCTGCTCCGGCGACGGCAGGTGGCCCGTCGAGACGTACTGCTCCGCCGGCTTCATTCCGTGGTCCCCGCGGCCCATGCGACGGCCGCGTCGCGCTCCTCCGCCGGGAACGCCTTGACCTCGCCAGGCATGGCCCAGGCGAACATCCGCAACCCGTCGCGCATCCAGCCGTGGTCGGTGACGAGCGCGATCCGTTCCCAGTCGCTCCAGTCGCGGATGCCGGTCCTGAAGTCCTGCCAGACCGCGCCCGGCTGCATGCCCTCGAACTCACCGGCGAAGACGAGCACGATCCGGATCTTCCCGCCGCCCCCGGTCGCGGCGGCCAGGGCCGGGGCGAGCACAGTCGTGTAGTCATCGGAGCTCAGCTTTCCGGCCGCCTCGAAACCGAGTACACCGTCCGGCATCTCATCGATCACGCGCAGCATGGGGTACCTCCACGGCCGCAGTGGTGGCAATGCGCGTCACGCTACCGGCCGGGAAATCGGCGACCGTCATCCCGGCGGAGTGAGATACGCAAGGTGTCGGGTCACCCAACGGAACCTGAATCGTCCTGTCATCCGCGCGGGATGAGGTAATCCGTGCCAGTTTCGCGATCGTCGGTGCAGTGGCCTCCGCGCCGTCCTGCATCAACTCGTGAGAGGGGGCCCGTCGCATGTCTACCCAGGATCAGGCAGAGGGCCGCACCTATCTGTCGATCAGACAGGCGGCATTCATCGGCGTCGGATCGATGGTCGGCGCCGGCATCTTCGCCCTGTTGGGCGCGGCCGGCGAGGTCGCCGGCGCCGCCGTGTGGGTCTCGTTCCTGATCGCGGGAGCGGTCGCCCTGCTGCAGGGATACTCCTTCGCCAAACTCGGCGCCCGTTACCCGACCGCCGGTGGACTTCTGGAGTACGTGTCGAAGGGCTTCGGCGACGGCCACCTGACCGGCATCACCGCCTGGTTGACCTACCTCGCCAACGCCGTCGTGACGGCGATGGTGGCGGTGTCGTTCGGTGACTACGCGAGCGCTGCCTTCACGGACGAGAACGCGTCGTGGTCGAAGGCGTTCGCGGTCCTGATCATCCTCCTCATGACCGCGGTCAACGTCGTCGGCTCGACGCTCGTCGCCCGGGCACAGACAGTGATCGTCTACATCGTCCTGAGCATTCTGGTCGTTTTCGCCGTCGTGACGATCGTGGACATGGACCCGTCGCTGCTCGCGCCGTCCGGGTATCCGCCGCTGCGCGACATCGTCTCCAGCGTCGCGCTGACGTTCTTCGCCTTCCTGGGGTTCGGCATCATCACGTTCACCGCCAAGGACCTCAAGCGACCGTCGTACCAGTTGCCGCGTGCGATGTTCCTGGCGCTCGGGATCGCCACGACCATCTACGTCGCGATCGCACTCGGCGTGTTCGGTGCCCTTCCCGCCGACGAGGTCGTCGACGCCGGGGCCACCGCCCTCGCCGTGGCCGCGCAGCCGTCGCTGGGTGACTTCGGATACACGCTGATGACCATCACCGGGCTGTTCGCCACGGCCGGCGCCACCAACGCCGGGCTGTACCCGGCCGCCGGTCTGTCCGAACGGCTGGTGGACACCGGCCAGTTCCCGCCCCCGATGGGTCGCCGGCTCGGCGGCCGGCTGCCGATGGGGCTGCTGGTTCAGGCCGCTGTGTGTCTCGCCCTGGTGCTGCTGTTCCGCCTCTCGGCCATCGCCTCCATCGGCAGCGCGGTCGCGCTGATGATTTTCACCCTCGTCACCGTGGCGCACCTGCGCGTGCGTCGCGACACCGGTGCCAACACGGTGCTTCTCGTCTGCGCGATCGCCGCCGCCGGCATCGTCCTCGTGACGTTCATCTTCACCGATCTCATCCACGAGCCGGCGTCGATCGCGGCGATCCTGGGCATCGTCGCCGTGAGCGCCGGAATCGACCTCTGGTGGAAGCGCCGTCGAGGTGAACTGCGTCGTGCGCCGGACATCGGGACTCCCACCACCGACCACCTGCAACGGGAGGGGTAATGACAAGAACCGGCGACGCGCCGACGAGACAGGCAGCCGCCCCCGGTCTCGGGCTGCCGCAGGCGACCGCGCTCATTCTGGGCAGCATCATCGGGGTTGGAATCTTCAACCTGCCGTACTCGTTGGCGTCGATCGGGCCGATCAGCATCATCGCGATGGCGCTGACCACGGTCGGGGCCCTGGCGCTGGCGCTGATGTTCGCGTCGCTGTCGCGGCGGCTGCCGGCCGACGGCGGCCCCTACGCCTACGCACGGGCCGCCTTCGGCAACGGCATCGGCTTCACCAACGCCTGGTCCTACTGGATCACCGCCTGGGCGGGCAACGCCGCCATCGTCACCGGCTGGGTCTTCTACGTCGAGAAGTTCATCAACAAGGACCACGCCACGTTGTGGTCTATTCTCATCGCCCTGGTGGGTCTGTGGATTCCGGCCGCGGTCAACCTCACCGGCGTGAAGAACATGGGCTCGGTGCAGCTGTGGACGTCGGTCATCAAGTTCATCCCGCTGGCCCTCATGTCGACGGTCGGCCTGTTCGCGATCAGCTCGGGCAACTTCACCCCGGGCAATGTCAGCGGCGACTCCAATGTGGCGGCGATCGGCAGCGCGATGGCGATCTGCCTGTTCAGCTACCTCGGTGTGGAGACCGCGGCGGTGGCGGCGGCGAAGGTGCGTGATCCGGAGACCAACATTCCGAAGGCGACGGTGTTCGGGACGCTCGCGGCGGCGGTGGTCTACCTGCTGTCGATGATCGCCGTGTTCGGTTCGGTGCCGACGACCGAGTTGGCCAAGGACGAGAACAAGGCGTCGTATTCGGTGGCGGCCGATGTCATGGTGGGTGGCGGCTCGTGGGCCGGCAGCGCGGTGGCGATTGCCGTGATCATCTCCGGCTTCGGCGCGCTGAACGGCTGGACGATGATCTGCGCGGAGATGCCGCTCGCGGCGGCGGAGGACGGCCTGTTCCCGCAGGCGTTCGGCCGCCTCTCCGGTCGGGGGGTGCCGGCGGTCGGCATCGTCGCCTCGACGGTGCTGGCGAGCCTCGCCATGGCGGTGAGTTTCATGGGCACCAGCGGCGCCAGCGTGTTCAACACGCTGGTGCTGATGAGCGGGATCACCGCGGCGATCCCGTACGGCTTCTCGGCACTGGCCCAGTTGAAGTGGCGCTGGCGCGACCGCCGGGAACTGCACACACCACGGTTCGCCCGCGACGCGGTGGTGGCCGTCGTCGCGCTCGTCTTCTCGATCCTGTTCATCTACTACTCCCGCAACTCCGGTCAGGAGAACTGGTACCAGACCTGGGGCCCGTTCCTGATGGCCGGCGCGGCGTTGCTCATCGGCGTCCCGGTGTATCTGGCGATGCGCACCCGTATGGCCGCTCCGCCCCCCGTCCCGCCATACCACTGACACGGTTCCACTAGCAAAGGATGGATGACCGCCATGACCTTTCACGTTGACTCCGAGGTCGGCCGGCTGCGGCAGGTGATCCTGCACCAGCCGGGCCTGGAGCTGAGCCGGCTCACCCCGGACAACGTCCGGGACCTGTTGTTCGACGACATCCTGTGGGCCAAGCGGGCCCGTGAGGAGCACTACGCGTTCGCGGCGGCGCTGCGGGACCGCGGGATCACCGTGCACTACTTCGCCGATCTGCTGACCGAGGTGCTGGGCCAGCCGGACGGCCGGACCTGGGTACTCGACCGGGTCCTCACCGAGGACACGGTCGGCCCGACGCTCGTCGACCCGCTGCGCCGCCTCGCCGAGGAGGTCGACGCCGCCCGCCTCGCCGAGTTGATGATCGGCGGGGTGCTCAAGAGCGAACTGGCCCGCCTGGTGACGCCGAACAGCCTGCGCTGGGAGCTGATGGGCGCCGACGAGTTCGTGCTCACCCCGTTGCCGAACCACCTGTTCCAGCGGGACAACTCGGCCTGGCTGTACAACGGCGTGAGCATCAACCCGATGGCGATGCCGGCGCGCATGCGCGAGTCGGTGCACAGCACCGCCATCTACCGGTTCCACCCGATGTTCGCCAAGGGCGAGTTCGAGATCTGGTACGGCGGAGACGACGCGTCGCACCAACCGGCCACGCTCGAGGGTGGCGACATGCACGTGCTCGGCAACGGTGCGATCATGATCGGCCTCGGCGAGCGCAGCACCGCGATGGGTGTGGAGAACCTGGCCCGGTCCATGTTCGCCAAGGGCGCCGCCAACAAGATCATCGCGATCGAGCTGCCGCACTCGCACGCGATGATGCACCTCGACACGGTCATGACGATGATCGACAAGACCACGTTCGTCATGTACCCGTACCTCACCGACGGCCTGCGGTCGTGGACCGTGCTGCCCGATGCCGACGGTGACGACGAGGACGGGCTGCGGGTCGTCCCGAACGTCGACCTGTTCGAGACGATCGCCGCGACGCTCGGCGTCGACCAGGTCACCGTGCTCAGGACCGACGAGGACGAGCGGGCCGCGCAGCGCGAGCAGTGGGACGACGGCAGCAACTTCCTCGCCGTCGAGCCCGGTGTGATCTTCGGCTACGAGCGCAACGTCACCACCAACACCTACCTGCGCAAGCACGGCATCGAGGTGGTCACCATCGCCGGCAGCGAACTCGGCCGCGGCCGCGGCGGTCCCCGGTGCATGAGCTGCCCCATCGAACGCGACGCAGCCTGAGCCCGACCGCATCTAGGAGACGAGAAATGCCGTTCAACCTGCGCAACCGCAGCTTCCTCAAGGAGCTCGACTTCACGCCCGACGAGTGGCGCTTCCTGCTGCACCTCGCGGCGGAACTCAAGACGGCGAAATACACCGGCACCGAACAGCCGCGCCTGCGCGGCAAGAACATCGCCCTGATCTTCGAGAAGACCTCGACCCGGACCCGGTGCGCGTTCGAGGTGGCCGCCTACGACCAGGGCGCGCACGTCACGTTCCTGGACCCGGGCAGCACCCAACTCGGCCACAAGGAGTCCATCGCCGACACCGCCCGCGTACTCGGCCGGTTCTACGACGGACTCGAGTACCGCGGCTACGGCCAGGACAACGTCGAGACCCTGGCCCGCTACGCCGGTGTGCCGGTGTGGAACGGGCTGTCCACCGAGTGGCACCCGACCCAGACGCTGTGCGACGTCCTCACGATGCGCGAGCACACCGACAAGCACGACAGCGAGATCGCGTTCGCCTACCTCGGCGACGCCCGCAACAACATGGGCAACTCGCTGCTCGTGACCGGGGCGATGATGGGCATGGACGTGCGCATCGTGGCACCGAACGAGCGGTGGAACTCCGACGACGTCGTCAAGGAGGCCCGCAGCATCGCGGACTCGACGGGCGCGCGCGTGACCTTGACCGACAACGTGGAGGAGGGTGTTCAGGGCGTGGACTTCCTCTACACCGACGTGTGGCTGTCGATGGGGGAGCCCAAGGAGGCGTGGAACGAGCGCATCTCGCAGCTGCGCGCCTACCAGGTGAACATGGACGTCATCCGGGCGACCGGCAATTCGCGGGTGCGGTTCATGCACTGCCTGCCGGCGTTCCACGACCGCCGCACGAAGGTCGGCGAGGAGATCTTCGAACACACCGGCATGGAGTCGCTGGAGGTCACCGACGAGGTGTTCGAGTCGCCGTACTCGATCGTGTTCGACCAGGCCGAGAACCGCATGCACACGATCAAGGCGGTCATGGTCGCCACCCTCGGCGGGTGAGCCACCGTGCGCATCGTCATCGCGATCGGCGGTAACGCCCTGCTCGAACGCGGCCAGAAGCCGGAGGCCGCGACCCAGCGGGCGAACGCGATCCGGGCGGTGGAGGCGCTCGCGCCGCTGGCCGCCCGGCACGAAGTGGTCATCACCCACGGCAACGGTCCCCAGGTCGGCATGCTCGCCCTGGAGAGCGCGGCGGATCCCGCACTGGAACGGCCCTACCCGCTCGACGTCCTCGGCGCGCAGACCCAAGGAATGATCGGCTACTGGCTGCTGCAGGCGCTGCAGAACACGCT
>Ga0207678_10002965_pt1 | contig 15374 bp, 18 predicted proteins | sample KBSC63metaG_FD_184319 | JGI IMG/M metagenome (GOLD analysis project Ga0207678, IMG submission 184319) | Corn rhizosphere microbial communities from Kellogg Biological Station, Michigan, USA - KBS C6-3 metaG (SPAdes) (version 2) | ecosystem: Host-associated > Plants > Roots > Rhizosphere > Soil ...
GCTCGTTGTGCGGCTCAAACCCAGCGGGCAACTTTTGGTGTCTTCGGGCGTTAGATCGGTATGCCCCAACGTGAAAACGCAGACCACGCCCGCGCTGAGCGGCTCTTCAAAACGCGCGAGCTGCAAAAAGCTGACGCGCCAAAAGCAACTGCAGATTATTATGCGGCCGAGCAGGCGGTGCGCGACCGGACTCGAGAGTTGAGGCGATTACGGCTCGCTCGCGGCGGCAATAAGAAACGAGATCTGGCCAGCTAGGTCAAAGACGCCGCCACGCGACTTCATCGTAAAGGACAAGGGACCGTTGGATTCAACCCAATAAGGCAGCGTCTTGGTGGGGAACCTAAAGCCCATCTAACATGTTGATTGACAGGCCACGCATCCTCGTCCCCTGTCTAAAGACATAGTGCTGCAACTATTGGCAATCGGCATTCAGGCTGGTCTCATCGACCGTGTGAATGTGGTCGCAGTCTTTGCACTGGAAGAAGTAGGTTTCTGAGCCCTTCCCGAAGCTACCCACGTTCGCTTTAAATTGGAGTTCGCCTCCGCAGCGCGAGCAGCGGCCAGGACTGATGCCGATAGGTTGCACTGCGTACTCCACTCATCAGTAGAGTGAAGCCGGGGGCGAGCAAATGGTTCAAATCAAAAAGCGGACATTACGGAATAACCAACTAAAGGCCCTTGGCCGCGGGGACGGGCAACCAAGGGCGCCGGTACGCCGAATCTAGGCTGTCACATGCCGGCCAAACCGAAATTTCTCGGCGAGCGGTAGTTCTGTCGAAATTCTGCCGGCGGCTGTCTGTCGGTGACACGATTATTCTGGAATGGCGCCTCAGCCCTCGCGGCACGCGCCGCGGGCTCGACTGCCAGAAGTTCAGGCGCCGGTGGGACCTTCGGTGCGGCGACCAGCACGAGCGGCGACGTCATGTCGGGCGCAGGTGCCGGCGTGGAGGTGAGGATTTGTGTCGGATTAGGGAGATGGGTCTCTGGCAGACCGACCCGCTGGGTGGTGACTATTGGCTGCGCACCTTTTTCCAGCGTTGCGTCTGTAACGAACAGCAACGCAATCAGCGCCGAACTCACGACCGCAAAATAGATGAGGATATGCATAACCGCGCTCCGACTGTACAAGCACCTCAGCAGCTTTGAGGTTTCAATTATCTCCGCCCGGCTATCGACTAGTCGAGTTGGACCATGGACTCCCAGACCTATACGTCCGTATGAAGCGCTGCTTTGGATCTGTGCCCCGGCCCTTGGCCACTGCGCGCTGGGTGTCCATGCCGGGCCCATATGCCGGGCCATGTCGCGTTCGTGTCGCGTGGAGTTGCCGGGAGCGATTGGAATCGTTGAAACGTAAGGAGAACTCTTGCGACAAGCAGCAACATCATGGGGCGGGAATTGAAGGCTAAGCCATTGATTTTTCGGTACCGGGTGAGGGAATTGAACCCGACCAACGGTTGAAAACCGCTATTTGCATTATTCGCTTGTGTAATCGACGCCGCAAGTAGTCGAGGATTGTTAATTCACGACCTTAGCGTTGGGGTCTGTTCGGGTCGGAGAAGGAGAGCGCCGACGATGATCGGTAGATAACTTGCTACCTGCTCGTTGTGCAAAGTGGCAAAGCGAGTCAGGATGACTCGGCGTAGCGATTGAGATGTAGTCGAGTGTGCTCATTCTGGGGACGGAGCAATCGATGGCCCTTTTGGATGTAATTCTTTTATATTTGGCGCCATCAATGTTTGTACTGGCCTGGTCGCTCTGGCGCGTAACCCACTCCAACTAACGATGGCCCTTAGGGGGCAGCAATACTGCGCCGTCCGTCATTACCTACTTGCGTGGGCGTAGCCAGGTGGAGAAGAAAATTCTCCTCGATGAATAAGAAAATCGCCGCATATTAAAGCAGTATCGCTGACCTTTCGACAGGCTGCCCGTTTTTTATTATTTTGTAGGCGTGGCGTCCGTGCTTGGAGGGATGTGCATGCGTTCTCCAGCCGCTCAGGAAGTCATTCAGAAAATCTTGTCATCGGTAATACTAGCCTTCGGGCTGGTATTGTCGGTTGCGTGGACATGGCTGCTCGGATACGGGCTCGTCAAGATAGTAGATCTTGCAATTTAAGTGTGTAGGCACGGCTAGCGGCCACGATTGCTTGGACATGTCTCTTGGGATTTGCCGTCGCAACTCTTATTCGATTTGCGATTTAGCAAGTTCCCGTTCGACGCGTAAAATCCATGAGTAAAATGCGGTCAGGACCGCCACAGCCAACAGCAAGATCGTGATGATCGGCATGTGGAGCACCGCGTCGGTGAGATTTGTTGTCCAGCTCTCACTGGTTTTATCAATGCTCGCCGTCAAGTAGACCTCGCCTTGTTTGAATTCCGGTGTGTTGAAGACAAGCGATAGCGGAAGAGCTCGCCAGCTCCCATCTCTGAGAAAAATAGTTATTTGCCAACCGACAATCAGAAATGCGCAGAAAATAGTCGACGCAATAGTGACCGACACCGTCAGTTTGGCAAATCGAACAAGACGGATGGATGGCAACGGCACACCCCCAGTGAACCGCAGAGCAATAGAGCATTATATGCTTCCGGAACCTGATTCGGCGACCCAGTCCATGGATTTGTATCTCCAGAGGCGGGCCGACTTTCCGATTGGGCCGCGAGCCTTGTCGGCAAAAGAAAAATCTTTGGTGGGGTAGGGCCTCGTCCCCACTCTTTTCGCCTCCTTCACTCCTTCAAATCACTGGATTTCTATTTCGGCGTTTTTGCTGTTTCGTGAGGGGATCTCTAGCTAGGGATGCTGCAAGTCCGCTGAACAGGAAATTTCCCGCCAAAAGTGTCACAAAAAATACTGATGCGCCTGAGCCGGCGGTCCAATAGATATCACCCGGCACGTACGCAGCCACCAGGCCGCCAAACAACGCCGCGATTACCGCGAACAGAACATCAGCAAGAAATTGAATAAGTCGCCCTTGTCTCTCGATAAGCTGTCCCTGTTGCCAAATTCTGTTTTCCAACTCGTCGGCTCTGCGGCTAGTCTCGTGGCGGGTCTGCTTGATTTCGCGGTCGTGCTGGCTAACGAACCGCTCAGACCAGTCAACGCGGCTTTCTAGATCCAGTCTTTCGGTCCTGTGAGGACCAACTTGACGTCCGAGCACATCCAGGTCCCAGCTCGCATTGTCGTTACTCATGATATACCCCCGTACGCACACAACTACTCTGATTAACAACCCAAATTTCAGCCAGATTGAGGCAGTCGCAGCCGCCTCTGGAACTGAACCCAACTGAGACAACAATCTCTTCTAAGAGGACTTCCAATTGAAGGAGTCTCTCTTGGATAGTCCATCGACAAACAGTCCACCGGTCGCTGCGCTTTCCTCAGAATCTGATTTCCGCTCGATTGCTTTGGTTCGAGGTTCGCGTGCACGTTTCGTGCGCCGCTGCGACTTCTTTAGGGTCATTTCTCGGCCACACGCGAGAAGCTACGGACTGACCCTCGGCAGGCCGCGTCCTTTGTGGCAAGGGACACGGTCCACTTATTGGTGCCCCATGTGGCATCGTCTGGACTGCATTTCACTTCGGCAGTAAGATTGCACCGGTTTATCGGGGGCGTGTCATGTGGTGGAAATTTGCGTTGACGCTTTTCGTGTCCGCGGCATTCGTTGGTGCGGTTGCTGCTACCACGCCACATAAGGTCCGTTCACGACAAGTGTTTGTCGCCATACTGTCTTTCTTGTGTGGTCTAGCCACAGCGGCAGTGTGGATTGTGTAGAGGCACGCGGCCGAACGACGACGGGAGTCCGTTCTCGACGCTGTATCCGCTGACCTGGCGCACTGAAAACCAAGATTGGTATAAGCACGACGCCGCCCAAGCGTCTTTTTTAGTGGAGGGTCTGCCCCACCAATATCTGTTTTTTGAGTGTTATTAACTATTTGAAGTAACTGCTATAATTGTTTATATTTATATGATGTTTATGTCGCATTGAGGTTTGGACAATCTGCGCATAAAACGTTTTTCTTAATGTGAGGGCAAATATGACCACTGGCCTCGGTGATCCTTGGTTTTGGGAATTGCGCGCGGGAGCAGCCCGTACGCTGGCGGAAGAAATGAAGGACGAGACAGCCAAGGCAACAATGCTCCGGATAGCGGAAAACTACGACAGTCTTGCAGCTCATGTCTCAATGATGAAAGCCGCACACACAAAAATTTCCGAGCAGCCAAATGCGCACCTGAACCCAAACGTAACGGCCTTGCAAAAGGTGTGCTAGGAGTACCGCCTCAACATCGCAAAGAAACCGCGTCAGACGCCTTAGCTCCGCTCACGTAAGCCCCTCGTGATAACAACTATCAAATCGTTCTCCGCTGAGAGCAAGACTGAATTAGCGACCATTTTTTGAGAGGCCACAGCTGGATCTTCCGTTAGCGGTGATCCCCGCGCTTGCTCATATTTTGAGTACGACGGTTCTGCCGGCGCTTTGTGGCTACAAGCTGCTGGCTAAGGAGGGCCGCGCTTATGCGGGAAACACCAGGCGTGGCCCGTTTATTTGTGCAATTGATTGGAGAGTGCAGCGACTAATTCTGGATCAACGAAACAACAACGAACGTAGTGACTCCATACCGGCCTCGTCCGTTGTGAACCTGGATGCCGTGGCGCCCTGTGTGCCGTCGTAAATGGCATCCAATTCTTTCCGCAAGCGATCATCGGGGAGGCGCGCTTCACGAAGTGCGGAAGTCTTTCTCGACAGCCTTCGCGCTTGCCTCTCTTTGCCAGCCATCGCGCGTCGTTGCGATAAGCGAACGTTAATTAATGAGGATCAGGGGAAACCGGTTCCATAGTTGCTGCGGTATGTGGCGGGGAAGACGACAGAGTCACATGCTCCACTGTTCTTCCCTCGCGGCGGCCGGAAAAGCGGGCGGCCCCAATCGAGGCAATTATTGCGTCTGCTCGACCAAGGCCGCTCAAGCGGGAGGGAGCACCGTCCGCCCGGCTCCAAACACGAGATCTCTGAGGAGGCGTTGGAAAGTGCAGCCGGTCGACGCGCGGCGGAAACCTATTTTCTATTCTTTGGCGACGCCGATGGTTGAGACCGAGCTTCCGCGGCCATGTCAATCAATCGCCTGCCAAGCTGTTCCGCCGCATCGGGCGAAACAAATACATTGTTTTGCAGTCCGGATTTGTATTTCAACTGGAGCGCCACCATGGGCGGCAATGCTGGACCGGTTGCAATCCCAAGGGCATAGTCAGCCAAAAATTCGGGACGTGTGCCTCGAAGAGATGCGACTTCTGGTCGTCCAGCAAACTCTTTGGCAACCGCTACGAGAGCGGCTTGCAACCCGAGCACAACGGCATCCATATCGGAGAAGGAAATACGAAAACGATCGCGATGATCGCTCGGGAAGATCAATTCAAAATAAATATGCTTCCCGTCTCCGGCTGAGCCGATCTCGCCAACCCCCGCAATGAGTAAGCCACGGTTATCTGTCATTGCTCGCCTCTAATACTGACGTTTCATGCCCCACAGCGCATACATTGGTTTAACCCCATGATACTCCGTTCCATGCTGTAAAGGCTTGAGCTGAACTCGGGCGCCAGCACCTTTATTGGGAGGCTCAGATAGAAGCACAGCATGACTTTCAGAACTTTATGGAGGCAATCTTCACTGAAATTGAAGAAATCAAAGAATAGGTCGGTATTGTCCCAGAAATCATGGGTCGGTCGCCGACATCGCGCTCGGCCTGTTCCGCTGCCCGGTGTCTCCTGAAGAGTCGGACTGAAATCTAAAAGCTGTCAGACCACCTGATGGCTTTTTGGCGAATCAATCAGTAAAGAAAGAAAACTCGAACAACACGCCTGATTCGATCAATCAAGCGTCGCCGTTTTCCCCGTGGCGCCACAATACCGGCGATGTTCATAAGGCACTTCAAACGATGGAGTTCTCAAAGCCTACGGTGGGGCCCGGCCCAACCCGAAAAACGTCGTTTCCCATAAGTCGTTGAAAACATTGGTGCCGGGTGAGAGATTTGAACTCCCGACCAACGGTTTACAAAACCGCTGCTCTACCACTGAGCTAACCCGGCAAACGCGCCACTTTTGAACACAGCGCAGCAAAGACGGAAGAATGTGTGTCAATGATATAGCTTGTGAAGAATTAGCCCGGCAAGTGTCCAAAACATTGACTCGATCCGATCGGCGAGCAGAATATTTTCACGGCGAGGGTTTGGGGACTTCCATGACACGGGCGCTATTACTTGCGACGGCTGTCGCCTTATTTGCATTTTTGGGGAAAGCCCTCGCTGCTCCGGTCAATACTGAACTTTTCTTTTCCGATACTGCTGGCGATCATGGCACGATAGTTCTCACTACCGACGCTCCCCCAGGGCCGTTTCCGAGCGGCGGCGCTTTGGTCACATCGGTTAGTGGCTCTCTGTTTATCGTAGGTTTCGGCGACGCGCCGTTTTTCGGGCCCGAAGCGCTCGGTGTTTTTGGCAATGACAACCTTGTTTTTTCTGTCTTCCCATTTATGGATTCGAGCGGAATTGCGTTTGATATTGATTTGCCTGGATTTGGCACCAGTCCCTTCTTGCTGACATCTACAGGCTTGTCGATCTGTGATTTTGGCGGCGGTTGCCGACAATTTTTACCGTCAGAAGAATTTGAGATTTCTTCAACACCACTTCCGGCCGCGTTCCTGCTCTTTGCGAGCGGTGGCGCACTGCTAGGCTTCTTGGCATGGCGCACGAATCGGAAAGTTAGTTTAGGCGCCGCAGCGATTTAAATCCCTATGATTGCATCGCCTCCAGCGAAGCACATCGTCGCTCAGAGGCATAGATCACACCGACACGATATTGTCGTTGAACAAGTTTTTCAGGCTCGCCCAGCGGCTGTTTCGAGGATGGTCAAATGGTTCGTCAAAGTCGACATAGATTCCTTTGGCCGCGGTACTCGTTGCCGGTCTTGCGCGGTGCTGTCACTGTGCGCTCGGTGTGACTTTTTGACCGGCCTGATCGGTGAGCTTTCAACCGCCGACGGATATGTCGGCCTGACGGCTGCTTTCATCCTCTACCTGGTGCCGACAGTCTCGGACATCGTGCTGTCGAAATAGCCGCAGCCCTCGACCACTTGAACCTGTCGACCTCCGATGAAGGCCTCATCATCGCGCGCCCATCGAACATAAAAAAGCCCCGCACGGCCGGCGCGGGGCTTGAAAGTGGAAGAAGGGCAGCTGTGCAGCCGCCTTCCTGTGCCGTTACATGTGGGTGATATCCCGATCCTTGGTTTCCGGCAGGAAGATCAGGCCGACGACGAAGCTCATCGCAGCGACCACGATCGGATACCATAGGCCGGAGTAGATATTCCCGGTCGCTGCCACGATGGCGAACACGGTAGCCGGCAGGAAGCCGCCAAACCAGCCGTTGCCGATGTGATACGGCAGCGACAGACCGCTGTAGCGGATTCGCGTCGGAAACAATTCCACCAGCCAGGCGGCGATCGGCGCGTACACCATGGTGACGTAGATCACCAGGATGGTCAGCAGGATGATCGTCATGGGGTAGTTGATTTCCGCCGTATTGGCCGTGGCCGGGTAGCCGTGCTTGGTGATCGCGTCACCGAGCTGCTTGGCGAAGTCCGGCGCGCCGGTCTGGATGACTTCATCGCCGACCTTCACGCTCGCTTTGGTTCCCTTCGGCGCTTCCTGATTCTGATAGTTCACCGACCGGGCGACCAGCGCCGACTTGGCGATGTCGCAAGAGGTGGTGAACTTGGCGACGCCGACCGGATTGAACTGGAACGAGCATTCACTCGGGTCGGCAATCACGGTCACCGGAGCTGATGCCAGCGCTGCTTCCAGCCTTGGATTGGTGAAATGCGTCAGGCCCTGGAAGATCGGGAAGTACGTCACGACCGCCAGTGCGAAGCCCGCCAGGATGATCGGCTTGCGGCCGATCCTGTCCGACAGCCAACCGAAGATGATGAAGAACGGCGTGCCGAGCAGCAGCGCAGTCGCGATCAGAATCTGCGCCGTAACCGGAGGCACCTTCACCGTCAGTGACAGGAAGAACAGCGCGTAGAACTGCCCGCCATACCACACGACGGCTTCGCCGGCAGTCGCCCCGAACAGCGCCAGGATGGCGATCTTGAGGTTTGCCCATTCGCCGAACGCTTCCGACAACGGTCGCTTGGAGCCTTTGCCGAGGTCCTTCATGCGCTGGAACACCGGCGACTCATTGAGCTTGAGCCGGATCCAGATCGAGACCGCAAGCAGGATAGCCGAGAGCAGGAACGGGATTCGCCAGCCCCAGGCTGCAAAGGTCGGTTCGCCTTGAGCGCTGCGAATGCCAAGCACCAGCAGCAGCGCCATGAACAGGCCAAGCGTCGCCGTGGTCTGGATCCACGAGGTGTAGAGACCGCGTTTGTTCTTCGGCGCGTGCTCAGCGACGTAAATTGCGGCACCACCGTATTCGCCGCCGAGCGCGAGACCCTGCGCCAGACGCAGACCGATCAGAATGATCGGCGCGATGATGCCGGCGGACGCGTAGGACGGCAGCAAACCGATAAAAAAGGTGCCGACACCCATCAGCGACATGGTGATGAGGAAGGTGTACTTGCGGCCGATCATGTCGCCGAGCCGGCCGAAAAACAGCGCACCGAATGGACGCACTGCAAAACCGGCGGCGAAAGCGAGCAGCGTGAAGATGAAAGCCGCCGTCGGATTGACGCCGGAAAAGAATTGCGCCGCCAGAATGGGCGCCAGCGTCCCGTAGATATAAAAGTCGTACCACTCGAAAACTGTGCCAAGCGATGAAGCGAAAATGACCATCCGCTCTTCGGATGTCATCCCGCCCTCGCGATATTGGCTCGCAGTCATTGCCGTCATGGCGTTTTTCCCCGATTTTGCCGCGCTGATTTGATTTCTTGTTGGAGGCAGCCGCCCGCGCAATCACACGATAGACTTCCCCAATTGAGAAATACGCCGCGCGTCAAAAGACGTCTGTCCATCTCAGGTCTTACGTCTAAAGTTGGGAACGGACTCTGCAAGGTTCGGAATTCGCAGAGAGAATCAAATCCGGGGAGACGGAGCCAACGGCCGCTGGATCAGGCGGCGCCAACAAGCTTTTCGAGAATGTCGATCAGCCAGCCTGCCGCCTGCAATACAGCCAGGCGCTGCGGCAGTTTTTCTCTGCGGTAAATGTCATTGAGCAATTTCTGCGCTCGTTTGTACGCGGGGTGCGTCTTTGCCGCTTCGCCGAGCAAGTGCAGCCGGGCCGACAACTCGGCGCGCCGAGCTTCAAGCTCATCGTAGCGCTGGCGAAAGGTTGGCCGTGCGGTGCGCTTGGCTGGAGCGGGGGAGGTGGTGGAGCGGCGGGGCATGGCGATTAACTGTACTACGGGCACATTTTGCGGCGAAATCGAGGTCGCCGGTTCGGGGGTTAATGTTACCAGTCGATTGGACACAGCGTCACGAAGGCTCCGTATACACTGAAGGCTGTTTCGTTGTCCTGGAGCAGATCCAATGCGTGGCCGCTTTGCGAGTGCACTTTTGCTCGGCGTTGCCGGTATCGCGGCAGCAAACGCCGCGGACTTGACCGGGGGCCGTGGCGGCTATGGCGGCGAGTATTGGTCTTTCGGGGCGCGGATGGAGCCGGTGATCGTTTATGACTTTGAGCCCGGGGTCATCGTCCGTTCGTATTGGTATCCACCGTTGGACAATCGACACTATTTTCCGCGGACCGGCCGCCGGCCAAAGGTCGGTCGCCTTGAGCACTGGCCTGCGCGCCGGATTCAGAAGCCCGAAGCGTACTATCGCTACTGGTCGGTATCGTCGGTCTTCTCACCTCAGCAGGCCTCGCCTGGATACGGTGCCCCAGGATCGCCATAGCGATCGCGGCCGTGATTTCATCCGCGCAGGCGCCGGCTCGCAACGTAGAGCGCGAGCGCGGCCGCATTGGAGACATTCAGACTTTTTATCTCGCCCGGCACATCGATGCGCGCCAGACGATCGCAGGTTGCTTTAGTCAATTGTCGTAAGCCCTTGCCTTCGGCGCCCAGCACCAGCGCGAGCGGGGCACGCAATGTGACATCAGCAAGATCGGCTTCACCGCCGCTGTCGAGACCGACGAGCAGGAAGGCCCGTTGGCGAAGTTCTTCCAGGCCGCGTGCGAGATTTTGCACTGTGACCAGGGGTACGAGTTCGAGAGCGCCGGACGCGGATTTTGCGAGCACGCCGGTTGCCTCCGGACTATGGCGGGCCGTGGTCACGATCGCGCCGACGGCGAAGGCGGCGGCCGAGCGCAAAATGGCGCCGACATTGTGCGGGTCGGTGATCTGATCGAGTACCAATACGATGCCGTCGGGTTTGAGTTCGGTCACTCGGGGAGCGGAGAGGGGGTCGGCCTCCGCCAGCAGGCCCTGATGGACGGCGTCCGGCCCAAGGCGGGCGTCGATGACGTCCGGACGGACCAGTTCGGGTTTGACCGGGAGCGGTACACCATCATCGGCGAGGCGGCGCGCCGCGTTCTCCGTTGCCAGCAGGCGGCGAATGCGGCGCGCGGGATTTTCGAGTGCCGCCTTGACCGTGTGCCAGCCGTAAAGCACGGCAGGCCCATCGATCGCATGTGCGGCGGACGCGCGGAATCGGGTGCGCGAGGCGACCGGTCGCTTGTCACGATACCGGCGCACGCCGGGCTTGGATTGCCAGGATTTTGGGGCCATTGGCTTCCTATTCCCACGCGATCGCCGCATTTGCAAACCGTGAAGGAAGGGGATGCATGCTCCATTGACTTCATGGGGCCACCTCCCCATAAAACGGCAAATCCCGACCGGCCGGACGGAGCCGATTGTCTTTCGAGATCAATACGGTGCGACGGCTTCGGGGGAGAGTGTCCCGAGCGGCAAAGGGGGCGGACTGTAAATCCGCTGGCTATGCCTTCGCAGGTTCGAGTCCTGCCTCTCCCACCATTTTGAAAACAAACGAAAAATTTATTTGGCCCGGTAGCGAACCGGGCCTTTTATGTCGGTGTGTTTTCAACCAGGGCGGCCTAACGGAAGCGTCGACAGGTTTCTGATTCCTGTCGCGGAAAAGGGAGACACTACGTTTTTTGCCGCGATAGAACCTTCACGAGTGAGCGGGCCAAGTGAGGTGACGCAAAGCGAGCGCCGAACGCAAATCGCATTACAGGACCAAAGCTGTTTGCGGTGGCAGCACCAATGAAATATAGGCCCGGAACAGATGATTCCATTGTCGCGGACAATATTGGAGTATTTTCGACCGTGGCTAAACTTCCAACAATTTCGGGATCGAGAAACTCAAGACGCCGCATATCTACCTTGTAGCCGGTTGCGGCAATAACATGGTCTGTTGCCACCTTTTGTTCGGATCCGTCAGAATTCCTTAGCGTGAGCTCCGCCCTGTTATTTTTGATTTCAGCGCTCTCTGGTCGGGAGCCAAGAGTGATCGGAACTCGCCCTATAACCCTTTCCTTCATAAACCAGCCACCCGCGGGACCAAGCGTTCGTCGCACGATCAAGAGGCGAAGCCGTTCTGGCAGATAACGGAACAACCAAGGCGCATCACAATAAAAGCGAGTACGCAGCCCCGGACCAATTCCACTGGTTGGGTGGCGGATTCTCTCCCACAAGGAGCGGGCTCGCAGATCTCCGCCACTAAGAAAACGGATACTGTCGCCACGAGCGACAAGCTGAACGTTTGCACCAGCATCCACGAGCAACGCGGCGATGTCTGTTGCAGACGACCCACCTCCAAGCACTACCACGCTCCGTTTTTCAAACGATCGCAAGTCGTGGTGCTCGCTGCTGTGCGTGAGGAACTCAGGCGGCAAGTGTGCTACGGATGATGGGATTTGTCGAAAGCTATTGATGCCTGCTGCAACGACAACCTTCCGTACGGAAACAACTTCACCATCATCTAATTCTAAAATAAATCCGTTCGTAGCTCGCCTCAGATGCGCGACATATTTCTTTTCTAGATTCGGTACAAATTTCTTCTGAAACGCCAATCCATAGTTAGCGAAGGTATCAAGAGCCACAGGAAGTGCAGTGTCGTGATAGGGCAGCCCGTTGTCCGTACAGAATTGCTTTAGCGTGAAGGAAGCATCGGGATCGAATAGGTCCGAAGCAAAGCCATCCGATTTAAGGTGCATGCCTTTTGGCATATGCGCGCGCCAAAACTGCATTGGCTCGCCGAAAATACGAAAAGGGACTCGATGCCTAGCTAGGTGGGCGGCGAGAGACAAGCCGTAGGGGCCGGCGCCCACAATCGCGACGTCGCAATCAGTTTCCATTGGCGTATTTCGTTCTGAAGGGGCGCAAAAAATCCATGTTCTGCTCTAACAAACGTTCACTTTTTCTACTTTTTGCGAAAACCTAACATCTCTAAGAAGCTATCGTTGGCATCCGACAGATCTCAATAAATAGAGGCTCTTCATCTGGCGCGGCGCTGCTCACTGAAGTCGATTGGGAACAATGCGACGTCTAGTGCTCAGCGGTCGAGTTTCATTGATCGGCTCCACTCCCGTGGCCGCAAAAAATAGCGAAGTCGGCAAACTTGGCGCTTGTACATATAGATGACAAGTTGGCGTCGCTCGGGGGTTCATTTATAAAGGCCACGCCCTGTTTTCATGATCGAGCACAAAATCGAAGCCGAGAAATCCTGTCAAGGCAAGTTTTCACACTTTATCTTAATTTACTGTGCGTTTGCGTCCGTATCACGGAAGCTTTCAGGGAACCATCCACGCCTTGCTGAAAGGTTGCAACCTCACCGCGCGTTAGCGGCGTTAGTGGATCGCGCGGTAGCCCGGTATCTGAAGAGTTTGTAGAAAGTAATCCACGGACGGAGCCCAGCTGCTCACGTCGTCTTGCGCAAAAGCAAGGTGTCCGTTTACTGGAGATGCCGGCAGAGCGACAAAAGTGATCGGGAAGCGCGATCGTTCTCGGTATTCTTTCAACATCGCCTGCGCCAGCTCTGGGTCAAACGTCGCGTCATTTATTGCATACAACCAGAGCTGCGGGAGCGAATTGCGTTCGCCAAGTTTGTTCAAAGCGGAAAGGAGTTGCTGACGTCCATTGCATAATCTGCCTTGCACGATCCGCCGCGGCCATTGCATGGCATTGAACAATCCCCAAGAACCGGTCCCCCCCGCAAAGTTTACAATCCCGCGAACGCCTTTGTGAGCGCCCGCTGCAACGCCAAGCGCTCCAAAGCCGCCATGGGAATGTCCGACGACAACAACGTTATTCCCGTCGACCATGCTTTTCGTGGCCAGAAACTCAATGACGCCTTCGATATCTATTGCGGTCTGCTCGGAGGTGGCGACATAGTCTAGAGTTGCGCAGGTCCCGACCATATCGGATTCGAAACCTTCCGAACGGCCATAGCCACGACGAAGTGGCACTGCAACTATGAACCCGCGGTCGACGAACCAATGGGCTGCTATTTCGAAATCTGGCCTTTCGGATCGAAGGTCGGAACCGGGGGCCGGCTTTCCGTGATTGATGATGACAAGCGGAAACGGACCTGATCCTGACGGGGAGTAGATCATCGTTTCCAACAACACTTTGTCCGTGGTTTTGCTAGAAGCCGCGACAGGTATCCACCACAGCTGCTGATTGTAGCGGCCCTCCGGCAAACCGATCGGCCCAGCCGAACGTTCGATCTTCTCATCCTCATGAGAAAGTACGTGAAAGCGTGTAAGCATAGCGGCGAAAAAAAACGCCGCGAGGATGGACAGGCTCATACTCGAACGCATGCGTGCTAAATATCCATGAAAACGCGGCCGCGGCAGCTTTGTTCAAAAACACTATTTGGTGAGGCACATAATCCAGCTCCCGAACGCATGCCACGATGGGCGTGATTAATAGTCAATTTATTGACCTTGGGATGTCAGGCATCAACTGATCGATCTCGCTGGGCATGCGTAACTGTGTCGCTGCGTCATCTGGCGCGCTTAATCGCGAAGTGTTTAACTAGCGTTGGCTGCCTCCGATAAAGGAGACCGGTCGCAAACAAACGAGCAGGAAGTCAAGAGGGCCAGTTGGAAATATCTCACATCTTAAGAAAGCGATTATTTGGTTTAAGATGGCGCTGGGAGCGTGTCAAAAATAAAGTTTACGATTGGCGTCACGGAACGAACACTCATCAAGAGTGCTTTCTCAATACGCAGGGCGTTACCGACGTTCAAGCGTTGCAGGGCAATGACGTATATCGTCCATTTTGGCGCAAGGAGTTCTTTGATGCAATCAGGGCCCTTGATGTCGAATTGACTGATTATCTTTTCATCGACATCGGGTCGGGAAAGGGCAAGCTGCTTCTGCTGGCGTCGCATTTCCCTTTTTCGGGAATAGTCGGCATCGAATATGCGCCGGCGCTGCACGCTACGGCTGTGAACAACATAAAGCAGTTCAAGAATAAAGCCGGGCGACCTGACATCATCAGTGTCAATGCCAATGCGATGACGTGGGAGTTGCCAACTAAACCCGCGGTGTATTTTTTGTACAATCCGTTTGACCTGAAGACCACTCAAGCCTTCTTTGCGAGGCTGGATGAGCATGTTGCTCGCACTGCTGTTCCGACGTTTATGATCTACGGGAATCTGCGAGGAGTAGCGGAACGGGAGGCGGCCTTTGCATCGGCCCGATCGCTTGTTCTTAAAAAGAGGACGCCTCGTTTCCTAGTTTACGCTGCCCATCAAGCGACATTTTTTCGCTCGACGCCAAGCCCACCGCCAACATCATCCTGGTGAGATTGCTCAACCAGATTTATTCTGTATCACCGCTTCAGTAGAGGCGAGCGGACAAACCCCGCGGGCCCAAATCCACCTTTGTCCCGCTATTGCCCGAAATCGGACATTAGCCGAGCGTGCAGCTGCCAGGATTGGTCCAAGATACCGTCGCCTAATTCCGATAGCGATCAACGCTGGGCCAAAATGGACGGTCGGAATTGTCTTCGGACATGACGTTCCCCAATTCAAACGAGGGGATGAAAGCGCACTGATCTGTGCGACTCGTTCGCGCAGCTTTAGATTTTTGATGCGTTCTTATTCCAAACCCAACTGCGCCGCCAGTAATGAAATTTAGAATCTAAAATTCATAACCGCTCGCACGATGTTCGCCGTGAAGTGATGATCCATAGAGAGCACTACCGGAAAGGCGAACAAATTCTGATTGGTGGCCGTTACGGTATCGTGCCCAAGGTCCATATAAATGTAGTCTACCCCAAGAGACACGTTGTTATTCACGGCATATTCAAATCCGCCTCCAACGGTCCAACCAGTTCTCGTGCTGTCGTTCGCGCCCGAGAGGGTGAAAAGAGTAGTCGGAGCAAAAACGCTTAATGTGCTCGATACCTTTCCGTAGGCCAAGCCG
>Ga0207678_10002967_pt1 | contig 15364 bp, 15 predicted proteins | sample KBSC63metaG_FD_184319 | JGI IMG/M metagenome (GOLD analysis project Ga0207678, IMG submission 184319) | Corn rhizosphere microbial communities from Kellogg Biological Station, Michigan, USA - KBS C6-3 metaG (SPAdes) (version 2) | ecosystem: Host-associated > Plants > Roots > Rhizosphere > Soil ...
GTTCTCGCGCGGCGAGAAGGTCTACGACGTCACGTTCGAGAACGTTCAGGCCGGGTTGCGGACCGACTACCTGTTCCGCCTGGCCAACCAGCGCGGCGGCATCGTGCTCGGCACCGGCGACCTGTCCGAACTGGCGCTGGGTTGGTCCACATACGGTGTGGGCGACCAGATGTCGCACTACAATGTCAACGGCGGCGTGCCGAAGACACTGATCCAGCACCTGATCCGCTGGGTGATCTCGTCACACCAATTCGACGATACGGTCAACGACGTCCTGCAGTCCGTGCTCGACACCGAGATCACCCCAGAGCTGATCCCGACCGGCGAGGACGAGGAGATCCAGAGCAGCGAGGCCAAGGTGGGGCCGTATGTGCTGCAGGACTTTTCGTTGTTCCAGGTGCTGCGCTACGGATTCCGTCCATCCAAGGTCGCGTTCCTGGCGTGGCATGCGTGGAGCGACGCCGACCGCGGAGACTGGCCGGCCGGGTTCCCGGAGGACAAGCGACCGGCGTACTCGCTGAAGGAGATTCGGCACTGGCTGCAGGTGTTCGCGCAGCGGTTCTACGCGTTCGCCCAATTCAAGCGCTCGGCGATGCCGAACGGCCCGAAGGTGTCGCACGGCGGATCGCTGTCTCCGCGCGGTGACTGGCGGGCGCCGTCGGACATGTCGGCCCGCACCTGGCTGGACGAGATCGAACGCGAAATCCCCGAGGATTAACGCGTCTACCGCGTCCTCGAGTAACCTACCCAGCCGAACGCCGCCCCGCCCAGCACCCCGACCGTCGACCACCACCAATGATCGGTCACCGTTCCCACGGCGACGCCGATGATCAGGCCGATCATCAACGGTAGCCAGAGCCAGCCTGCTTCCTGCTTGCTGTTCGTCTGCTTGCGTCCCATCTACGCCACGCTAGCGTGCACCGGCTTGACACCAGGTCAGCGCTCATAGGTGCCCGTCAGCACACCGCGCGCCTGCACGTGGCCTGCGATCGCGGACAGCAAGGCCGCGTGGTCGGCGACGCTGTCGGGGACCGGTTGGTCGAGTGCGAAGATCAGGAATCGATAGTGATGCGGGCCATGACCGGGGATCGGCCGCGGGCCGAGATATGTGTCACCGAACGCCTTTATCAACCGCACACCGGTGGTGCCGGGCTTGAGTTCACCTTCAGCGAGTCCGCCGAGATGCGGCTCGATCACCGCGATGGTGTGCATCAGTGGCTTCGGCATCGGCACGTCGAGATCGTCCATGATCAACACCAGCTGCTTGGCCTCCGCCGGCACACCGGTCCATTGCAACGCAGGAGACACGTTGTCGCCGGCACCTTTTCCTGCGTGCTTCTGCGGGATCGCACCGCCGTCGGTGAATGCGGTGCTGGTGACGTCAATCGTGCGTGCAGCGGCGTATTTCCGGCCGGCCAGCGGACTGCGGGCTTCGCCCGCCCGGAACCGGCCGAGCAGCTTTCCTAGCAACGGCATGCCCGCACAGTTCAACGGGCTCATCACGCCCCGCTTCCCGCGCTGCGCATCGCGACCGTGCTGGATCGCAACACGTCGCCCAGCGCGGCAGGCACGTAGCCCTGTGCGGCCAACCGTGGCAACACACCGCCGCTGGCGAGGATGTCGAGAATCAGGTCGGGCAGCTTCGCGACGGTGCCGCAGGCGCCGGTCGTGACGTTGCGCCAACTGCCGTCGCTGAGGTCGAACGTCCCGATATCACCGTCGCTGAAGACGGTCCTCGCGTGCGGCAGTGTCATCGCGGGCAGTCCCGCGTTGACCGCGTTGCGGAAGAACAGCGAGTTGAACTCCTCTGCCACCAGACCGGCCACACCGAGCTCAGCGAACAGCGCCGCCACGGGGCGCGACGAGCCGACGCCGAAATTCTTGCCGGCCACCACGATGTCGCCCGCCGCCACCTCGTCGGTCCATCCCGGCCTGACCTCGTAGAAGATGTGCTTCGCAGCCTCGGCGGGCTCCATCTTCATCGCGAACCCGGGGTACATCGCATCGGTGTTCAGATCGTCACCGAACACCCAGACCTTGCCGCTGAACTTCATGCCGTCACGCTCCTCGGGTCCGTGATGTAGCCGGTGATCGCGGACGCTGCAACGGTGGCAGGCGATGCCATGAAGATCTCCGCTTCGGCGCTGCCCATGCGTCCGGTGAAGTTTCGGGTGCTCGACGTGATGCACACCTCGCCGGGACCCACGACGCCCATGTGGTAGCCGAAGCAGGCGCCGCACGTCGAATTGGTGACGACGCCGCCCGCATCCGCGATGTCCTGCAGGTAGCCGCGGCGCATCGCTTCGCGGTAAACCGCCTGCGAGGCCGGCGTGACAAGCAGCCGCACACCCGGGGCAATCGCGTTGCCGCGCAACACGTCCGCGGCGATTTCCAGATCCTCGAGCTGCCCGTTGGCGCACGAGCCGATGAACGCCTGGTCGATCTTCTGCCGGTGAAGCTCTGACACCGGCAACCCGTTGCGGCTGACCGTACCCGGCCGTGCGACATACGGCTGCAGTGAGCCGAGGTCGATGCGCCGCACATCTCGATAGACGGCATCGGAATCAGAATGGGCGGCAACGTAGTCGGTGATCCCGAGTCCGTCGAAGAACTCGGTCAGCACCTCGTCGGCTTCGAACGTGCTGAAGTCCGCGGACACCTCGGCACCCTGGGTGGCGATCGTGCGACGGTCGTGCATCGGGATGCCCGCCAGGCCCGACCCGCCGAACTCGAGGTTGAGGTTGGCTGCGTCGCCGTATTCGTTCGCGATGTGCAGGAAGATGTCCTTACCGGAGACGACGTCCGGTTTGACACCCCCGAACTCGTATCGGATGGTCGGCGCGATCTGGTACCAGGTCGCGCCGGTGCACATTATCGAGTACACCTCCGCGGGGCCGAGACCGCGGGCCGCGGCGTTGTAGGCGCCACCTGCACAGGTGTGGGAATCGGTGCAGGCCAGCACTTCTCCCGGGCGAGCCAGCCCGTTCTCGGCGATGACCTGATGGCAGATGCCGTGGCGGCCGACGTCGAAGAAGCGTTTGATGCCGAAGTCTGCGGCAAACTTGCGGGCGTGCGATCCGCCTGCCGCGTCCTTGATGGTCGGCGCCGGGACGGCGTGGTCCATCACGATGGCCAGCTTGTCAGGGTCATGGATGCGCAGCGGCGGGATCCACATGGTGGCGAACTGCAGATCGATGAGCACAGTCATGTCGACGTCGACGACGACGACATCGCCGACCGACAGCGAGTCCCGCCCGGCCTTGCGAGCCAGGATCTTTTCGATGATCGTCATGCCCATGAGGCGGCCTCCTTTGCGGCGAGCTTTTCGTCGAGGTCGCGCCATTCGGCCATGCCGACGAGGTTGAAGAAGTCGGCCGGAGTGGTCGGCGCATAGTCGGCGGGGCTTGCGCCGTTGAGTTCGCACAGCCCTTCCAGCATCGCGAAGGTAGCGCGCGCCAGCGGATTCGACGGGTGGATCGCGATCGCGTAGCCGAGTTCAGCCAGCCGCGCCGACGACTCCAGCGGTGTCATGCCGCCCAGCACCAAGTTGATCAGCAGCGGGGCCTCGACCTCGCAGGCGATCCGCTCGATCTCGTCGACACCCTGCGGCGCCTCGACGAAGATGACGTCGGCGCCCGCCTGCGCGTACTGGTTGGCCCGCTCGATGGCGGCGTCGAGCCCCAGCGGCGCTCGGGCGTCCGTGCGCGCCACCACCAGCATGTCGTCGTCCGACCTGGCATCCAGCGCGGCTGTCAGGGTCTGTACGAACGTCGCCGCGTCGACGACCTGCTTGTCGGGCAGATGGCCGCACCGTTTCGGAAACACCTGATCCTCCAACTGGATCGCGGCGACGCCTGCATCCTCGTACTGCCGCACGGTGCGAACGACGTTGAGTCCGGCGCCGTAACCGGTGTCGGCGTCGGCGATCAACGGCACATCGCCGAGCGCGGTGACGATCATCCTCGCGCGCTCTGTCATCTCGGTCTGGGTGACGAGGCCGATGTCGGGCAGCGCGAAGCCCGACGCCGCCACTCCGGCCCCGGTGAGGTAGGCGGCGACGTGGCCGGTGCGCCGGGCCAGCTGAGCGGATATCCCGTCGAAAACGCCTGGCGCGATGATGAGTTCGTGTCTGTTCAGCAGGTCACGCAGAGCCTGCCGCGCGGGTGTGGTTGACATAGCGGCTTCCCTTTCAATCCAGCGCGCCTGCGACCGGCCCGGCGAGCAGGGCGATGAGTTCGTTGACGTCGGCGAGGTCGTCGATGCCAGTGACGGCGTGTTCGATGGCGGTTGCACGGTCGCGTGTCGTGACCCGGTCGGCCAGCGCGTGGAACTTGGCGACGAGTTCGTCGTTGGTGATCGGATCGGTGGGTGCGCCGTGCGGTTGGTCGACATGTAGCCGATGCACCTCGCCGTCATCCATGATGACGGCGAGGTCGGTGCCGTAGCGCTCGGTGATGGGCGCCCGGTCGCGGCTCTCGTCGAGGTGGACGTCGGTGCGTTCGATCAGCCGCCAGATGTCTTCGGCGTCAAGGCGTGTGGACGTGAACTGTTCCGGCAGCACGTTGCCGTCCAGAAGTGCTGCGGCCGTGGCGTATCCGAGGTGCATCTGCGCCCCGATCGGAGTCAACGGGCGCTCTGCAGCCCACCACCCGTGCTTGTAGATCGTGGTGCCGACGGTGATGTCGATGTGCGCGATGCGTTTCGGGTCGACCGATGAGCGCAACCGGCGGGCGGCGTCGATCGCGCCGTGCAGGCCACCCATCGCGGCGTAGGACTTGACCATGATGGTCGACGTTTCCCACCGGTCGCCAAGCTGACCCGTGAGCGCATCGGCGTCGGGGTGGTGCCCTTCGCCGAAAACACTGAGGAACCCGCCGTATTCGCGTTCGAACACCCGCTTGATTCCGGTGTAGCCGTGCGCGGCCAGCCCTGCTGCGTAGAGCCCGTTGCGGGCCGCAAGCCCGTGGTGCATGCGCTTGCTCATCGCCTCGTACTGGGCGGCCATCAGGCCGGACGACTGGGTGCCCGCCAGGCCGAGTGCGTCCTCCAGCTGAGCGGGGGACAGGCCACGCAGCTTGCCGGATGCCATCGCCGCCGAGTGGGTGCCGAAGACCGATCCGGAATGCCAACCGCGGTCGAGCATTTCGGCGCCATGCAGCGTGTAGCCGACGCGTGGCCCGACCTCGAACCCTACGATCGCGGCCAGCAGCAGATCGGCCCCGCGGGTTTGCGGCGCCGACGACGCAGTGGACAGCAGCGCGGGGATCAGCAGCGAGCAGCTGTGTAGCGGCGCGATCGGATGGAAGTCGTCGAGCTCGAAACCCTGAATGAACGTGCCGTTGAGCACCGCCGCGGCCGGCGCGCTTGCGGTGCGACCCGTGCCGATCACCACGGTGTCGCCGCGGCCATCGATGTCCAACACGGCCTCGGTGGCCGTCCGCGACCACGGCAGCTGTGCGCCGATGAGTGCGCATCCGATACCGTCGAGCAGCAGGTGTTTGGCGCGCTCCACCACCTCCGCGGGTACGTCGGACAGGGACACCTCGGCGACCCAGGTGGCCAGCCTTCCGGTCGGCCCGAGCGCCGCAGTGGCAGCTTGTTGCGTGGCAGCAGTCACGTCAGCTCCTCAGATGTATGCTTGTTATACGTATATAACAACTGCACTTCAAGCGCAAGAATCGAGGTGTATCGGCCCTATGCTGGGAGCTCTGATGAGCGTCCACGACTTTCGGTCCTCCGCCGAGGTGACGGCTGGTGCCGGGGTGCCGCTGCACCGACAGCTGTTCCTGGTGCTGCACGACGAGATCGCCAGGGGTGCGCTCGCGCCCGGCGACCTCCTGCCGACCGAACAGACGCTGTGCGACCAGTTCGGTGTCTCGCGCATCACCGTGCGTCGAGCCCTGACCGATCTCGCCGACGCCGGCCTGATCGAACGCAGGCAGGGCGTCGGGTCCTTCGTCCGCGACCAACCGTCGACGCACCGGGGTGTGGGTGGCGGCTCGTACATGGACGAACTTCGCCAAACCGAGTTCGAGACCGAGGTCGACGTCATCGAGCTCGACGTCCGGAAAGCGCCCAAGGTGGTCGCCGACGAACTGGGGCGCGAACGTGCGCTGCATGTGTTGCGGCTGCGACGCGAACGCCGCACCTCAGAACCGCTGATGATCACCGAGGCCTGGCTGCCGGAGGAGTTGTCAGACTCTGTGACTCGGGATGCTCTTTCACGGGCGCCGCTCTACCGGCTGCTGGCCGACGCCGATGTCGAGCTGGACCGCGTGCAGCACGAGATCACCGCAGAGATCGCCGGGCCGCGTAGTGCGCAGCTGCTCAACACCGCGATCGGGTCGGCTGTGGTGCGGGTGAACCGGCTCGCTTTTGCGAACGGCGAGCCGCATCACTATCTATCGATCCTGTTGTCGCCGAACCGAAGTCGGGTGTTGCTGACCCAATCGGCAGCCGAACTCGAAGCGGGCGAGGGTATGTCGATCGCCCACGACGTGCACCTGACTGGCGAGTGACGCGCGGCCGCTGCCAGAAATCGGCGATGCCTGACTGAACTGAGATGAATCTACGGACCCGACAATTTTCCGGCGAATTTCGGCCCCGCGCGCGTAGCCTCTAGCGGGTCTCTGGTTGTCGGGGTCGGAGGTCGTGATGGGCGCTGCGCGGTATGTCGGCAGGGTGGGCGGGTTGGCAGTGGCGCTGGGCGTGGGTCTGGTGGTGTTCACAGGCCACGGCGTGGCGTCGGCCGATGCCGACACCTCCACCCCGGCGTCGACGTCGCAGAACGCAGGCCCTGCGGCGCCTGCGAGACCCAAACACCCCAAGATTCATCTGCAGTCGCCGCGTCAGTCGACCGCGGCCTCGACTGCGAATGTCACCGCCAATCTGACTAAGCCGACCACCGCCCGTGCGACCAACGGGGTCGTCAAGAAAGCCAACGGCAGTCTCGCTGTGTCGGCGAACACAATTGCACCGGAACGGATTTCGAAGGACGTCACGCGAGCCACGGAAGAGGTGGCGAAGTCAGCGACCGCGCCGAAATCCCCACCCGCTGACTCTCCCGCGGCGTGGGTGGCGCTCGCGGCCACGCGCCGCGAACTGGGTTCGGATCGAATCACGTACGCGCCGATCGTAGACGTCCGCAAGGGCGTCATCACCGGCACAAACCACGACACCGAATCGTCCAGCGACCTGCCACTCACCTACACCGTCGTCGACGCCCCGGACGGCGGCGGCAAGGTCGACATCGACAAGACGTCAGGGAGTTACACGTACCTGCCCTACTCCAGTGGTCAGAATCCGGACGGCTCCCAAAAGTTCACTACCTCAGAGGAATTCAAGGTTCTAGTCGCCGAGACGACTCCATTCGATCAAGCCCTCGAAGACCTGCCGGTCGTCGGGGCTCTGGCGCGGCCGGTGCTCGTCCGTATCCACCAGGTGCCGATCGTGGGCGTCGCTCTCTCACCCCTGATCGGCGACGCCACGGTGATTCCGGTGATCGTCGACGACGCCCAGTTGGCGGCCCAGCACATCGATCCCATAGCGTTCACCACGACGGTGGTCTCGTTCGATGGCACGCCGATCAGCGTCAACTACTTCCCGGCCCTCGGTCTGAAGAAGGGGCTGGTAGCGCCCACCATCCTCAACGGCCCCAGCCTGGCGACGGCGGGGTACACCGACCCCAACCAGGAGACAACGGTTTTCGGCCTCGTTCCGGGTCTGAAGCCGTTACGCGCCGACGGATACAACGTGGTCACCTGGGATCCGCGGGGCGAATTCGCCTCGGGCGGTGTGCTGCAACTGGACTCCCCGGATTTCGAAGCCAAGGATGTCTCCTCGATCATCACCTGGGTCGCAGGCCAACCCGAGACGAAGTTCGATCCGGAAACAAAGGTGGACAGCACCAAGCCATCCACCCCCGACGGCGCCGTGAACAATCCGCTGATCGGCATGGTCGGCGGCTCCTACGGCGGCGGCATCCAACTGACGTCGGCAGGCATCGACAAGCGCATCGATGCGATCGCCCCAGGTATTGCGTGGAATTCGTTGGAGACCGCGCTCTATCCGAATCACGGTTTCAAGACCTCGTTCGCGTCGCTGTTGCTGCTCTCGCTGGCGGTGTCGGGCTCGCGGATCAACCACGAGATCTACTCCGGCATCCTCACCGGCGCACTGTTGGGCTTCCTCACGCCCGGGCAACTCGACTTCCTGAACGAGGCCAGCCCGTTCAACGTCGTCGACAACATCACCGTCCCGACCCTGTTGCTCCAGGGCACGGTCGATGATCTGTTCCCGTTGCAGCAGGCGGTCGACAACGCCGAGGAGATCCAGGCGGCGAACGCCGGTGTGCCGGTCAAGATGATCTGGTACTGCGGTGGGCACGGTCAGTGTCTCGACCCGGTCAACCAGGACGAGCAGACCAAATTCCTGACCAAGCAGACGCTGGACTGGATGGACAAGTATGTGAAGTACAAAGGGCATACCCCGCCGTCGCCGATCGACATTCCAACCTTCCAATGGGTCGACCAGCACGGCGACCTGTACTCATCTCAGTACCTCCCGACGGCGCACAGCGACTTCTTCTCGAACGACCCGATTGTCGCGTCAGGCGATGGTGGCCTGTTGCCGATCGTTCCCGTGCTCGGCGGATCGGGGCCGCAGACGAAGGCCACCTTCCCGGTCTCGCTTGCGCTTGGTTCGAAGGCACTCAACGCGATCGACGTCTCGGTGCCCAATCCCAATGCGGCCGACTCCGACGCCAAGACGTACATCGTGGGTGCTCCGACGCTCACGATGACGTACTCGGGCCTCGGCACCAGTCGCAACGTGTACGCACAGCTCGTCGACACCAGCACCGGCAGGGTCGTTCGGCAACATCCTGACGCCGATCCCGGTGAAGCTCGACGGCAAGACACGAGAGGTATCCGTCGATCTGGAAGACATCGCGTACACGATGGATCCCGGGGACTCGCTGACACTCCAGATCGTCGGTTCAGCTACACCTTTCGAGAATTTCACATCGTACGGCGTGATCAACGTGTCAAGCGTCGACTTGACCGTGCCGACAGCCGATCCGGAGGCGGTCACATTCGAGAAGTCGCTGCGGTCCAAGAAACCGCCGGTCAGCGCAGGTGGACTGCTCGGGATCTAGTGGACCAGGCCGACACCGGGCACGAACCTGCCAACGTGCGCCAGGTAGTCGCGATACGAGTCGCCGTGTGTGGCGGTCAAATACGGCTCTTCGACGATGCGCACCTGAAGCTCGATCGTCGCCACCAGAAGTAGGAAGCCGGCGATCGCCACCAGATTCGGTGTCACCAGGGCGATCCCGAAGCCGAACGCGATCATCGCGGTGAAGATCGGGTTGCGCACCCAGCCGAACACGCCGGTGCGGACCAGCGTCGTGGTCTCGCCGGGATAGACGCCGATGCGCCACGAGTCACCCATGTCGAGTTGCGCGTACACCGTCGCAAAGATCCCGATCAACGCGATGACCATGCCCGTGATCTGAGTCCACGGTGCGTCCAGGACGCTCACCGGGGACACCACACCGAGCAGCTGCAGCACGGGTGCCAACACCGCGACCGCCAGTGCGGCGACGAAGCCTACCCCGGCGAACCATTCCACCGAGCCCGGCCGCCCGCTGACGCCGCGGAACCCCGTCGATCCGGTGCGGCGCCGCTGTTCCCAACTGCGCCAACCGAATCCGAGCGCGGCAAAGACGGCGAACAGGACGAGCGCGACGATGGGCATGATGCCTCCCTACGGGAATTTCACGAGCAGCACGGATCCCCACGCCACGCGTTCAGACCTTCTCGCACCGCAATCGCGGCGATGCCGAGCGCGGCGACGGGGTCGGCCCACGACCATCGCCACAGGCTGTTGAGCGCCAGGCCCGCAAGCAGGATCGCGGAGAGGTAGGTGCACAACAGGGTCTGCTTGGAATCGGCGACGGCGGAGAGCGAACCCAGCTCGCGCCCGGCGCGGCGCTGCGCCAGCGACAACACCGGCATGATGACGAGGCTGGCCGCCGCCAGCACGATGCCGATCAGCGACGGCTGAGCCTCGCGCACGCCGAGTAGCGACAGCAGGGCATCGACAGCGACATATGCCGCAAGCGCGAAGAAGGACATCGCGATGAATCGCAGCGCGGGCTTCTCACGCGTCTCGGGGTCTTTGGCGGAGAACTGCCACGCGACCGCTGCCGCCGACGAGATCTCGACAACCGAGTCGAGCCCGAAGCCGATCAACGCCGACGACGACACGCGCGTGCCCTCCGCCAACGCGACCACTGCCTCGATCACGTTGTAGGTGATCGTCGCGGCGACCAGTAGCCGGATCCGGTGTTGCAGTGTCGTCCGACGCGGACCGGGCGGGGCGGACATCAACAGCAGGCGTCGGTCTCGGCGGCCGGGCAGCAGGCCGGGTCGACCGCGAGCACGAGGCCAACCAGGTCGTCCAGCGCATGCGCGATTCGCTGATCGGCGAGCTCGTAGCGGCTGCGGCGGCCTTCGGGCTGCGCCACCACCAGGCCGCAGCCTCGTAGGCACGCCAGGTGGTTGGACAGGATCTGCCGCGACACTCCGATCTTGTCGGCCAGGTCGGACGGATACCCCGGCCCGTCGCGCAGCAGCAAGAGGATGTCGGCGCGGGTGGCGTCCGACAGGGCGCATCCGAAGCGCGCCAGGGCTTCGCTGTTCGTCACCGTCTGCATGGGGGAGACGGTACAGCACATTCTGTATTCAGGATGTGCTGAACTATCCAGTCGTGTGATTTCGGCGCGCTTGCGCCCGCTCAGCGTCCGTATCCGCGCCGAAATCGCTCAAAGTCGACCCCCGGTGCGAAGGTCGGGATGCACCCACTCAGGGGATCGGCGCTCCTTGAACGCGCGGAAGCCTTCCATCGCTTCGGGTGAGGAGTAGCTGGCCTGCATGCCGATGCGGTCGAACAGCCCCATGTAGTTGTCCAGGCTGGACTTCACCATGCTGCGCGCCGCGGGTGCCGTCCTGCAGCACTGGCCGAGCACCTCGCGGGCCTCGTCGAGCAGATCATCGTGCGGAACCACCCGGGCCACCATGCCCCACTCCTGCGCTTCGGCAGCGGTCAAGGTTCGCCCGGTGAACATCAGGTCGCGCGTGCGCACCGGTCCGATCAGCCGGGCCAGCATCTGGCTGTAGTAGGTGTCGGCGATGCCGCGCAGCAATTCCGGTACGCGGAACGTCGCGCGGTCGCTGACCACGGTCATGTCGCTGCACAGCGCGATCTGCAGCCCCCCGCCCTGGCACAACCCGTTGACCGCCGACACCACCGGCTTGACCGACTGCCGCAGCGTCTCGAACGGCGTGACGTCCATGCCGAGCGCGGACCCGAACGTCAGCCAGTTGTCCGAGCCGTCGCCGCCGCCCATGTCGCCGCCGGGTGCGAACACGTCACCGCTGCCGGTGATGAGCAATCCTGCGAGGTCGGGCTCTGCGTCGACGTGCCGGACGGCGTATCGGATGCCGAAGTACATCGCGGGCGTCATCGCATTGCGGGCCTCCGGACGGTCCAGCGTGCACACGCCGAACGGCCCCTCACGGGTGAAGCGCAGATATGGCGTGCCCAGCCAGTCGCCTTCGGGTGGACGTGGCGTGGTTGTCGTCATCTCTGCCTTTCACCGGCCCTTCGGTTGATCACCGCGTCGTCGATCGCCTCAGCGTATGGCGCACAATCGCCCGCACCGGGGACCAGTGTCGACAACGCGCCCGCCGCGCATGCACGGCGGAGCGCGTCTTCGTGCCCGGCCAGCCATCCTGCGGCGAGCACTCCGGCGAACACATCGCCTGCGCCCGTGGTGTCGACGGCCTCGACGGGCGGGGCCGGCACGTCGAATCGTTCGTCATCGCCGAGGTAGCTTGCGCCGCGCGCACCGCGGGTGATCACCAGATGCGGTACGGGCCAATGCCATTCGCGCGCCTCGGCCTCGTTGACCACCACCACGTCGGCCAGCTCGGACAGCGCCAGCAACTGGTGCGGTGCGGCTCCCGCCGGAGACGCATTGAGCATCACCACTGCGCCTGCCGCCCGCGCGACCCCCGCGGCGGCGATGGCCGTTGCGATCGGGATCTCGAGTTGCAGCAGCACGACGTCACTGTCGGCGATCACAGCGCGGACGTCGGCGGAGGTCACGGTCAGGTGTGCGTTGGCACCTGGCGCCACGACGATCGTGTTCTCGGCTGCCGAGTCGACGATGATCACCGCCGAGCCACTGGAGCCGGGCAGGCTGACCACGCCGTCGAGGCCGACCTCGTTGTCTCGGAGGTGCGCGCGCAACTGATCGGCCGCCGAGTCGGAGCCGAGTGCCGCGACAAGCTGCACCGAGGCGCCGGCGCGCGCGGCCGCCACCGCCTGATTGCCGCCCTTGCCGCCGGGCGACGACGACAGCGATGACGCGAGAATGGTCTGTCCGGGCCGCGGCAGGGCATTCACGGTGAAAGTGAGGTCGGCGTTGACACTGCCCACCACGCAGACCCGCGCCACCATAACCGTCAACGCTAGCCCAGCAGACACGTTGAGGACGCCCTGATTCGAGCGCAGGTTCTGCGACAGCCGCAGCGCCGCGAACTGACAGCTGTCGAGCGTGCCAACCAGGTCCGATACGCTGGGCCAATGAGTGTGCAAGCACCAGCCGTCTCCGACTTGCGCGAGCAGGTGCACGACGCCGCGCGGCGGGCCCGCGTCGCCGCGCGCGAGTTGGCCACGTTGAGCACCGACACGAAGAACTCGGCGCTGCACGCCGCGGCCGATAACGTGCTCCGCGACGAGGGGGCGATCCTGGCGGCCAACGCCGAGGATCTGGCGATCGCCAAGGCGGCGGGCACGCCGGAGGCGATGCTCGACCGGCTCGCGCTGAACCCGAACCGCATCGACGGCATCGCCTCGGGGCTGCGTCAGGTCGCGGGTCTGCCTGACCCGATCGGTGAGGTGCTGCGTGGCCGCACGCTGCCCAACGGCCTTCAGCTGCGCCAGCAGCGGGTGCCGCTCGGTGTCGTCGGCATCGTCTACGAGGGCAGGCCGAACGTCACGGTCGACGCCTTCGGGTTGACGCTGAAGTCGGGCAACGCGGTGCTGCTTCGCGGCAGCTCTTCGGCGGCCCGGTCCAATGCCGCTCTGGTGAAGGCACTTCGGGACGCGCTGGCGATCGAGAATCGCAATGTCGACGCCGTGCAGCTGCTGCCGAGCGACGACCGCGCCAGCGTCACGCATCTGATCCAGGCCCGCGGCCTCGTCGATGTCGTGATTCCGCGCGGGGGAGCGGGGTTGATCGACGCGGTGGTACGCGACGCGATGGTGCCCACCATCGAGACCGGCGTCGGCAATTGTCATGTGTACGTTCATGAATCGGCCGACCTCGACGTGGCCGAACACATCCTGCTGAACGCCAAGACCCGCAGACCCAGCGTCTGCAACGCCGCCGAGTCGCTGCTGATCGACCGGTCCATCGCCGAGCAGGCGGTGCCGCGGCTGACCAAGGCGCTGCAGGACGCCGGTGTCACGGTTCATGCCGATCCATCGGAGGAAGAACTGCGCGCCGAATTCCTGTCAATGGACATCGCGCTGGCGGTGGTCGACGGTCTCGACGCGGCGATCGCCCACATCAACGAGTACGGCACCGGCCACACCGAGGCCATCGTCACAACGAATCTCGCTGCCGCCCAACGGTTCAGCGAGCGGGTCGACGCGGCAGCGGTGATGGTCAACGCTTCGACGGCGTTCACTGACGGCGAGCAGTTCGGATTCGGTGCCGAGATCGGCATCTCGACCCAGAAGCTGCACGCCCGAGGACCGATGGGCCTGCCTGAATTGACATCGACCAAGTGGATTGTGTGGGGAGACGGCCACACCCGCCCGGCCTAACAGGAGATACGAGTGAGCGTCCCCGCACGCCCGGCGCCGCTGTTCGCCGACATCGACGATGTCGCGCGACGGTTGGCGGAAACCGGCTACCTGCCCGATACCGCAACGGCCACAGCGGTATTCCTCGCCGACCGGCTTGGCAAGCCGCTTCTGGTGGAAGGACCCGCAGGCGTCGGCAAGACCGAGCTGGCGCGTGCGGTTGCTCAGGCCACCGGCTCGGGCCTGGTGCGGCTGCAGTGCTACGAGGGCGTCGACGAGGCGCGCGCCCTCTATGAGTGGAACCACGCCAAGCAGATCCTGCGCATCCAGGCAGGGCACGGCGACTGGGAGCAGACGAAGACCGACGTGTTCAGTGAGGAGTTCCTGCTGACACGGCCGCTTCTGACCGCGATCCGGCGCACCGAGCCCACCGTGCTGCTGATCGACGAGACGGACAAGGCCGACATCGAGATCGAGGGTCTGCTGCTGGAGGTGCTGTCCGACTTCGCGGTGACGGTTCCGGAACTCGGCACCATCACCGCCGAGCGCGCGCCGTTCGTGCTGCTGACGTCCAACGCCACCCGGGAGTTGTCCGAGGCGCTCAAACGCCGGTGTCTGTTCCTGCACATCGACTTTCCCGATCCCGACCTCGAACGCCGCATCCTACTGTCGCGCGTTCCTGAGCTGCCTGAACATCTGGCCCAGGAACTGGTCAAGATCATCGGGGTGCTGCGCGGTATGCAGCTCAAGAAGCTGCCGTCGGTGGCCGAGACCATCGACTGGGGCCGCACGGTGCTGGCGCTCGGAATGGACACCATCGACGACGAGGTGATCGCGGCCACGCTCGGCGTGGTGCTCAAGCATCAATCCGATCAAATCAAGGCGTCCGGCGAACTCAGGCTGAATTGATGGGGCAGAACTGATGGCCCCGCGCCGCACCCGCCCGCCGCAGCCGCTGGCCCCCCACGGCCTGCCCGGTCATCTGGTTGAGTTCGTGGAAGCCTTGCGGAAGCAAGGGATTTCGGTCGGACCGTCGGAGACGGTTGACGCGGGACGGGTGTTGTCGGTGCTGGGCCTGGGTGATCGCGAGGCGCTGCGTGAGGGCTTCGCGTGCGCGGTATTCCTCGGCCAATGAGGCTCGGAAGGTCGAGCCGGCAGTCGCGACATCCAAGTAGCTCAACTGCGTGTCCATCACAGGCTGGCTGCGGACCCAAGGCCAAAGTTCTCGCGAAGAGCTCGGGATGTCTGCCTGGGCGAGGAGCGGGTTGGAACTGATCAGCGCCGTCAGACCGACGCTGCCGGCGAGAAGTTCGCGACGGGAAATGGAGATCGACAACGGTGTGAGGTGAGGTGCGTCAGTCATGATGCGATGTGGCGCGCATTATAGTGAAGGGCACAAGGTTTTCCTGCTACCGTATGCATCTTCCCGCGCTTTTGTGCTCCGATGTCTCACGAATATCTCGAACGTGTTTTGAAGGCTCGCGTG
>Ga0207678_10002968_pt1 | contig 15362 bp, 14 predicted proteins | sample KBSC63metaG_FD_184319 | JGI IMG/M metagenome (GOLD analysis project Ga0207678, IMG submission 184319) | Corn rhizosphere microbial communities from Kellogg Biological Station, Michigan, USA - KBS C6-3 metaG (SPAdes) (version 2) | ecosystem: Host-associated > Plants > Roots > Rhizosphere > Soil ...
GTTAACCCCGAACGCACGGGTACCCCATCCTTCGCGCTTGTGCGAAGGGTGGGAATGTACACTCTTTCCCAGCCAGCTCTTGCCGTTGTAGTTGTAGTTGTAGTTGTAGTTGTAGTTGTAGTTGTAGTTGTAGTTGTAGTTGTAGTTGTAGTTGTAGTTGTAGTTGTAGTTGTAGTTGCCGCTGACGTTGCCTGTTCTTTTTGCCCCACCCAAACCTCGTCATTCTGAGCGTAGCCGAATGGTCCACGCTCTTACCGCCGCAGCAAAACCCGCGTCTTTACTCGTTATTCCTTACTCCTTACTCACCACTCAATTATTTTCTCCAAAAACCCCAGCAAATCCGCATGTCAAGCCCCCTCAACTTCTAAAAACAAGCCATCTCCATACAAACAAACGAGTTGTTTTACTTTCTAAGTTGGCGTATGAGTTTATAGCAATCAGCTAAAATAGAAACAATAGACGAGAAACCAGAAGGCCCGGCGCAAGCCGGGCCTAACTCATTTAGAAAGACGAATTTAGCTATAACCCATTTGGAATGACGATTTTACAAACAGAAAAAATCGTATCTCGCTGAATAAATGAGCCTTAGCATAGGTAACCCCCAGGGGGGAGGGGGGCCCATGCCAGCCAACAAACTACTCTTCCCCCTCGCGTAGCTTGGCGATGACAGCGAAGTCTTCGAGCGTCGTCGTGTCGCCCTTGACCTCACCCGTGGCGGCCAGTTCGCGCAGCAGACGCCGCATGATCTTGCCGCTGCGAGTCTTGGGCAGCGCATCGGTAAAGCGCACGTCGTCGGGACGCGCGAGCGCTCCAATCTCCTTGGCGACCCACTGCCGCAACTCCTGCCGCAGTTCCTCGCTGGCAACGTTGCCGCTCTCCAGCGTGACAAAGGCAGCAATCGCCTGCCCCTTCATCTCGTCGGGACGCCCCACGCAGGCAGCTTCGGCGACCTTTGGGTGCGCAACCAGCGCCGACTCAACCTCCATGGTGCCCAGCCGGTGGCCGCTGACGTTGATGACGTCATCGACCCGGCCCATCAGCCAGAAGTAGCCATCGGAGTCGCGTCGCGCGCCGTCGCCGGTGAAGTAGCTGCCCGGAACCTCGCTCCAGTAAGCCCGCTCGTAGCGAGCCTGGTCGCCATAGATCGTCCGCGCCATCGAAGGCCACGGCTTACGAAACACCAGCAGACCGCCCTGCCCGTCAGGAACCGGTTGGCCCGATTTTGTAACCACTTCAGGAACAATCCCGAAGAAGGGCCGCGTAGCCGACCCCGGCTTCGCCGGCACCGCACCCGGCAGCGGCGAGATCATGATCGTGCCAGTCTCCGTCTGCCAGTACGTATCGACGATCGGGCAGCGATCCTTGCCGATCATGCGCTGATACCACATCCAGCTCTCCGGATTGATCGGCTCCCCTACCGTCCCCAGCAGACGCAGCGAAGCCAGCGAGTGCTTCTGCACCCACGCATCGCCCCACTTGATGAACGCACGGATGGCCGTCGGCGCCGTGTAAAAAATCGTGACCTTATGATCGTCGACAATCTTCCAGAAGCGATCGTTCTCCGGCCAGTTCGGAGCGCCTTCGTACATCATCACGGTCGCGCCGCACTGCAACGGACCGTAAACGACGTAGCTGTGACCAGTCACCCAGCCAATGTCCGCGGTACACCAGTAGACATCGTCCTCGCGCAGATCGAACACATACTTCGTCGTCAGATAGGTCTGAACCGAATAACCGCCTGTTGTGTGAACCAGTCCTTTAGGCTTGCCCGTCGTTCCCGATGTGTAGAGAAGATAGAGCGGATCTTCCGCATCCATCCACTCTGGAGCGCACTCTTTGCCAGCCGTCAGCATCGCCTCGTCCCACCAGAGGTCGCGACCCTCCTTCATCGACACAGGCGAACCGGAGCGTCGATACACAACGACATTCCGGACCGTCGGGCACTTCTCCAGCGCCTCATCCACAATCGCCTTCAGCTTGACCTCAGCGCCGCGACGATAGCTCGTGTCCTGCGTCAGGACGGCAACACAACCGGAGTCGTTCACGCGGTCCGAGATCGCATGAGCCGCAAAGCCGCCGAAGATCACCGAGTGGATCGCGCCAATCCGCGCACAGGCCAGCAGCGCGATCGCCAGCTCAGGACACATGCCCATATAGATGGCGATGCGGTCGCCGCGCTTGATCCCAAGCCCTTTCAGGACATTGGCAAAGCGCTGCACTTCCTCGTGCAGATCGCCATAAGTCAGCCGCCGCACCTCACCCGGCTCGCCCTCCCACAGGATGGCAACCTTGTCCTTCCGAGCACCCAACGCGTGACGATCCACACAGTTATGCGAGAGGTTCAGCTTGCCACCCACGAACCACTTTGTATGCTGTGCCTGCCCCTCCGTCACGCTGCTCCACGGAGCAAACCACTCCAGCTCCCCAGCTGCTTCCGCCCAGAACTTCTCTGGCTCCTCGACGCTCGACCGGTACATCGACTCATACTGCTCGAGGCTCTTGACATAGGCCTTTGCCGCAAACTCCGGCGGCGGAGCGAACACCCTGTTTTCCCTCAGAGTCGAATCCAGATTCCTGCCTTCTCCCAACGTCGTCACGCACAGCCCTCCATCCATCTATTTTTCACGCAGGAAGAAAGGGTACGCTACGCGCGGAACACCCGGCAACTTTCCATCCCGAATATTGGAAGAAACGATCCTGCCGCTCGAACAGATATCGCTCGGATCCAGACGAGCGGGCTATTGCAGCAACTCCAGCGCAGCATCGGTCATGGCCGTGATACCCGTACGCAACGCGGGCTCGGCGACTGGAGCAAAGAGGCTGGAGTGCAATGAGGGCAGTTCGACACCGGACGCGATCTTTGCCGGATCGACAGCGCCGAGCCAGAAGATGACCGACGGAATCTTGTGCCCTTCCAGGCTGTAGAGGCTGAAGTCCTCCGACACCATCGCCGGTTCCACATCGACGACATTGTCCGCTCCCAACGCCTTGACGAAGACGCCACGCACTCTGGCCGTCAGGTCTGGGTTGTTGAACGTCAGCAGGGTGTGATGGCTGTTCGGCACGACCAGAGGCATCCTGTCAGATGGAACTCCTGCAGCGAGCGCAATGCCGTCGGCTGTGCGTTCGATGTCCTTGAGGATCTGCAACCGATCCTGTTCGTTCAGGCTACGCACCGACAGCCCCATCTTCACCTCGTCGGGGATAATGTTGCTCTGCGTGCCACCGTGGATCATCCCCACCGTCACGATGGAGGGATGTGTAGGCAGCATCTGTCGGCTCACGATCGTCTGAAGCGCAACGACGAACTGTGCCGCCATCACCACCGGGTCCTTCGTCGAGGCGGGCATGGCTCCGTGGCCGCCAACGCCGCGCATAGTGACATAGACAGTAGTCGAACTGGCCAGAGCTGGCCCGGATGAGATGCCAACCTTGCCTACGGGCAGGCCCGCATTGTCGTGCAGCGCGATCACGTAGTCAGGCCGCCCGAACCGCTCGTAGAGGCCGTCACTCAGCATGGCCTGCGCGCCCTCGCCAACCTCTTCGCTGGGCTGGCCGATCAGAATGAGCGTGCCGTGCCACTTTGCCTTCTCCGCCGCCATGACGCGCGCTACACCAACCATATTCGTCATGTGCAGATCGTGTCCGCAGGCGTGCATGACCGCGACCTCCTGACCGGCGAGGTTCTTCATGCGCACCTTGCTCGCATAGGGCAGGCCAGTCTTTTCCTCCACCGGAAGGGCGTCCATGTCGGTGCGCAGCAGTAGGGTGGGGCCTGCACCGTTCTTCAGCACGGCCACGACGCCATAGGCTTGCGTTCCGTCTGTGTACTTCCCTACCCGCTCCGTAACCATGTATCCGGCATCGCGGAACTGGCCCGCCAGCCACGCTGAGGTATTCGCCTCAAAGTGCGAGAGCTCGGGATGCTGATGCAGCTCCTGATAGTTCGCCACCAACCCAGGTAGCTGCTTCTGCACCAGAGCAGGGACATCCTGCGCTACGGCAGCCGTAGCGAGCGCTCCCATGCCTAACACCGCAACCCATCGCCATTGATTCATCTGTCTCTTACCGCCTCTCCTGTAGCACTCGTCCAATCCCTGTAGACTTCACCATTATGACCTTCTACTGGCCAGCCATCTTTGGATTTCTGATGGGCTTTGGATTTGGCGTCGGCTGCGCACTAGCCGTGATGTACTCCATCTACCTGGGAGGCTATCGCGCTGCCGTTCGCGATTCGCAGCTTCCTGCACCGCCGGAGCGCTTCCGGAATGCGCTGAAAAAACTAGCAGCGCTTCCGAAGGAATAGGGCTGCGAGCACGAAGCGAGTTCCCTGCCCTCAGCGAGCCGCCAACTCAGCGCGCATCTCCTTCACCTCGCGGGTCAGCGTTTCAATGGCCGTCATCATCTTCGCTCTCTGTGCGTCGTCGCCCATGGCAGTGATGCCTTCCATGTAGAAGGTGCCATTGGGCTCAAGCACACACTTTTCTACTTCTTCGAAGGTGTCGAAGCCCTGCTTGTGCAGCACCGCGCGCAGCTCCAACTCGGTCAACGCCTCTTTCTTCGTTGCCTGCCAGTCCACTGCTCCCTTGCGGATCAGGACCGTTTCGGTGCCTTCTAAGAGATTGTTCAACCTGGGCGACCGGAAGAGCATTCTCGTCAGAAACCAGTTGATGGCAAGCAGGGAGAACGCGCCGATGATCCCTCCCGAGATGGTGTTATCGTCGCCGATCATCGCGTTCTGCACCGTGTTCGACAGGCTCAGCAGAACGACCAGATCGAAGGGATTCAACTGCGCCAGCTCCCGCTTGCCGAAGAGCCGCAGGAACAGAATCAGACTGAGGTACACGATCATCGGGCGGATGATCTTCTCAAGAATTGGCAGATGCAGATGGAACATGCTCTCGATCAACGGAGGCTCCTTGTACAACAACAGCCGAGGCGATATTTGCCCAGCAAGGAGAGTGTATTCGGAGTGGATGTTGACCGGGAGTGTTTCTGAATCTGCTCTACTTTTCGTCCTCGTCGTCGCTGTGGCCCTGCGCTTTGGAGCGGGCCAACTCTTCGAGGAGATCGGGGTCCTGGATGGGCGAGGATATCTTGTAGTCTCCGCTGGCCCACTTGCCGAGATCGAGGAGGCGACAACGATCGGAACAGAAGGGGAAGTTCTCGTCGGTGGCGAGAACGACTTTGCGGCAGATGGGACAGAAGAGGGCTTTGGGCATAACGTATTCATTGTAAATCCGGTGGTGGGAGGTGAAGGCGCGACGGTTCTATGTGTAACCTATCGCCACCGAAGATCGCCTGTAGCTTTCTTCAGCGATTGCTATCTCCAGCTAAGACCGAGTAATTGAAACTCACCCTCATATCCCTCCATCTCTTCTTCAACTTCCACGGACTTCCCTCGGAGCATGACCAAGGCGGCGTGAATTACCGCAGTCACGACTCCCAGCAGAAGCAGCTTCCCCATATCCTTTTCCATCTGCGTCTCCATGTAGATAACTCCGAAGATGAAAGGCGGAAACACACCCACGTACAAGGTCAGCATCAGAGGCAGGCTTGTCTTCCCCGGCATCCTCGGCTGGTTGAACGGCATGCTCGGCTGAAAGAGGAAGAACCCGTCTGTCAGGAGGATGCACAGGCATAGTCCGCATACTGCCTGCACCAAAAGGTGGCGCACATCCCATCCCGTTACACGCAACGCAGCCAGGATGCCGCACATGACGCTCATGGCGCACAAAAATACCCATCTGCGTGCCGCCGCCGCGCATTCTGCGATATTCACACCTGTAATACGAAAGACCCATCCTGCCGACAGATTCAGAGGAAACGCGAAAGCCGTCCGCAATCCCGCAATGACCCAGAACAACAGCAGAGGCATCATTGCATGCAGACCCTTATTCGAGAGCATCGGCTGGAGACTTCCATCATGCACATGAAACGTCACGGCGCATGCTACCGCCAGCGCCAGCCCTGTTCCGCAATACATGGCCAGATATACCTGATAGCGATTGTTCCGAGCGATTGTCTGCCCGATGAAATGAAACGCGGCGCGTTGCTCCGGACGCCGGATGATCGTGTGAATCAGTCGCGCCAGCCACCGCGAAGGCTGGCCTCGTCGACGCGGCGCTCCCTCAAAGGCCATTTTGCGCATCCGGATCCACGCCAAAGGGTATGCAAGCACCGCCACTCCCCCCACGATGACCGTTCCGCGAAGCGCATAGCGTGCCATCTCTCGCGCGAATGCTGGCGCGGCATCTCCGCGAAGCAACTGTTCATAGATGCCCAGAAACCAAATGGGCGGCATCCACCTCGCCATGCCTAGTGGCTGCGAAAGCAACGCATGCATAGAATCGCCATACGTTGCATATTGCAGCATCAGCAACACCAATCCCGTTATGGACAACATCTGCATGATGGGTGAAGCGACGCGAAACCGCGCGGCGCCGAGCACACAAAGCAGCGCCCCGCCCAGCGCAAGAAAGAACAACGCCGCAAATATTCCCGCCAACAGCACCGCGATGCCATGCGCATAGACCTGCCGAAAGAAATGCCCCTTGCTGACCGCTGGTAATAGCAACGTTCCAAAGAGGTTGCCGGCCGCCAGAAAGAGTGCCAGGAACCCGGTCAACGCAACTGCCTTTGCCGCCAACATCTGAATCGGCTTCAAAGACAATGGAGAAAGAATCAGGAAATCAAGCCGGTCGGGAAACAGCATCTCCCATTCAAAGATCGATACCGCACCCATCACTACGAACGAAAACAGCACGAAGAAGTACTGATCCTCAATTGCGCCCCACAGAGGTCTCCCCGGATATTGGTTCTGTAGAAAGAAAGCGATGATCAGCCCTGGCACGGCTACAACCGAAATCGCGCGGACTATCGTCGTAAGCGTGTCTCCTTCCACCTGAATGGTGTCGTTGTCGAAGAAACGCCGAAAGAAATGCACGATCAGCAGGAGAGTCGCGCGGCAAGTTTTATCCACGACACACCTTCATCACCTCTACCATCTCCCGCGCTACCTGCTTCGTGTTGGTTTGCTGCACGAGTTGCGCAAACACGCTTTCGAGCGTCGGCAATTCCATGAGCTGGGTCAGGTCGCCCGGCGCGGCGTCGGCGACAATCTTGCCCTTGGCCAACACAATCACGCGATCGCATACCCGTTCCACCACTTCCAGCACATGCGAGATGTAAAGAATGGCCTTTCCCTCGCGCGCAAGCAACTCCATCAGATCTTTGAACAGCCGCGCTGAAATCGCGTCCAGTCCCGACAGCGGCTCGTCGAAAACGATCAGCTTCGGGTCATGCAGGAGCGCCGCCGCGATCAACACCCGTTGCTTCATCCCTTTCGAGTAGTCCGAGAGCGCCGAGTATTGCGCCGGCTCCAGCGACATAAGTTGCAATAACCCCCGTGCTTTGCGGTCAATGAGTCTTTCTCGCATTCCGCGCAGGCGTCCAATCAGCTGGAGATACTCCAGCCCTGAAAGATGGTTGTAGACCTGCGCCTCCTCAGGCACATACCCAAGCTGTGCGCGATAGGATGCCAGATCGTCATGGATATTCTTTCCTGCAAAGAAAACCTTCCCCTTTGTGGGCTGAATCATCCCGATCACCATCTTCACGGTGGTCGATTTCCCGGACCCATTCGGCCCCAGATATCCCAGCACCTCGCCCTCTTTGAGGATGAAGCTTACGTCCTCGACGGCGGGAATGCTGCGATAGCTTTTCGAGACGTTTTTGAGTTCCAGCATGGCGCCCCCTATGTAGCGTACTACTTGTGATAGCATACTACATAGCCTATGAGCAACCCTCGTCTTTCCCATAGTGCGGCTCTGATCCTGAAGGCGCTCAGCCTCGGCCATTGCTTCGGCTTCGATGTGATGGAGGTGACTGGTTTGCCTAGCGGCACCGTCTATCCTGCTCTGCGGCGTCTCGAGCGCGACGAACTTGTCGAATCTAAATGGGAACCTGAAAAAGAAGCCACGGCGAACCAGCGCCCGGCCCGCAGGTACTACGAGGTGACGCACGAAGGCAGGGTCGCCGCGCTCGCCGCAACCCAGAGATACCCGCTGCTTGCGCGACTTGTACCGGAGAAACATTCATGAGCCACCGGCTTCCTTCGCCTCTGCCGCTCTTCGATCGCAACCTGCTGCGGATTGTTGAAAAGGTGGTTCCCCGCGCGGAACGCGAAGAGTGGTCGCGCGCTTGGGAGGCCGAGCTTTGGCACATGCATCATTGCGGCTCCCCTCGTCGCACTTCGATCGCCGGTATCACCGCCGATTTTTCCATCGGCCTGACCCGTGACGCTCTCTGGCTCCGCACCGAGAGTTGGCGGCATACCTTCAGCGGCACTGCTATCCTCTGCCTTGCTCTGCTGTTCGGCCTCTTGCTGCTCTCAACGATGGTTGCTCTGATTCTTAATGGCAGTTGTTACTTGCTTGGCATCTATCTCCGCGATCCGTTCGGACGCTTCCTTCTGGAAGCGCCGCTGATCTTCGTTACTTTCGCCGCTGCCTCGCGCAGTCACATCGAACAAAGTTCCGCCAGCAGGAGGATGTGCTGGATCAGGCGACAAATCTTCTTCGCGGCAAAGACAACGCTCACGTCGCTTCTTGCATTCATGTTGAGCGTGAATATCTGCTGGCTCATCCATGCGCACTTTCCTGTTGTCGCGGAGTTGCTTCAAACGCTCTTTTTCGTCATCTTCACGCTTATCGGCCTGCGCTGGGTTTTTTGGGATCAGGAGCGCCGGTGCAAGCATTGCCTCCGCTCACTTGCCACACCTGCACGTGTAGGCCGCCCCTCGCACAACCTTCTGGAATGGAACGGCACCGAGTTGATCTGTAAACACGGTCATGGCCTGCTGAGTGTCCCGGAGATGGAGACGAGTTGGTGCCAATCCAGTCAATGGATAGACCAGATTGGTGCATGGGGCGAGACAGCGAGCATTTGAGCTTATTCTGGCGACGGTCGTAGAAAACGACAGGTTTATTCCACGATGCGGGCGACCACATCGTAGTCGTGGGACTCGGTGATCTCGGCGCGGTAGAAGGTGCCGGGGACGAGGGTTTCGTGAGGGCCGAAGTCGTTGATGAAGACCTTGCCGTCGATCTCTGGGGCGTGAAGCTGGGTGCGGCCCTCCCAGAGAAGTTCGGTCTCTTCGGACTCACCTTCAACGAGCAGGTCGATCTCGCGGCCTACCCAGGCGGCCTTGGATTTGGCGCTGATCTTCTGCTGGAGCTTCATAAGCTTACGGCGGCGCGATTCGATCATGCGCTTCGGAACCTTGATTTCAGCGGGCAGGTTGAAGGCGGCTGCACCCTCTTCGTCGGAGTAGGTGAAGACGCCGAGCCAGTCGATCTTCGCCTCGCGAATAAAGTCTTCGAGCTGCTTGTAGTCGGCTTCGGTCTCGCCGGGAAAGCCGACGATGAAGGTCGAGCGCAGAACAATGCCGGGAACGGTGGCGCGGGCCTTCTCGATGAGCTTGAGAAAGTGCTCCGGGCTGCCTCCGCGCTTCATCCCCTTGAGGACGCTGGGACTGGCGTGCTGGAGCGGCACGTCGAGGTACTTCGCGATGGTGTCGTGGCGCGCGATGGTTTCGAGCAGGCGCGTGGTGACCTTGTTGGGATAGGCGTAGAGGAAGCGCAGCCAGCGCAGACCGGGCAGAACAGCGACAGCATCAAGTAGCGTGGAGAGGCCGTCGGGGATGCCGAGGTCTTCGCCGTAGCAGGTGGTGTCCTGGCCGATGAGGGTGATCTCGCGGACGCCCTGCGCGATGAGGTTCTCCGCTTCCGTGATAATCGACGACATGCGGCGCGAGCGGAACTTGCCGCGAAGCTGCGGAATGATGCAGAAGCCGCAGGGATGATCGCACCCTTCGGCGATCTTGATGTAGGCGCTGGCGCGGGGGGTGGTGAGGATGCGCGGGGTTGTGTCGGAGTAGAGATACTCGGGGAGCGCGGCGGTGGCGCCGTCCCATGTAGCGCGGGAGAAACGGCCCTGCTGCTCGCGGAGGTCGCCTTCGGGCCTGCTGGTAGTTTTGGCCTGCTCGATCTGGAGTTGTGGGCTGTCGCTTTCGGGGCGGCTGTGCTGGTTGACGGCGCTGGGGGCGCGGTCGATCTGCGATTGCGTGAGGATCTGGAAGGGGGAGCTGTTGGCGTGGCCGGTAGGCGTGAGGCCGGCAGCAGCGAGGATCGCTTCCAGTTCGCCTGTGCCTACGACGGCGTCGACCTCGGGGATGTTCTTCTGGATCTCGTCGCGGTAGCGCTCGACGAGGCAGCCGGCGACGATGAGGCGCTGGGCTTTGCCTCCATGGGCGGCCTTGTGCTGGACCATCTCGAGGATGGTGTTGACGGACTCCTGCTTGGCCGAGTCGATGAAACTGCACGTGTTGACGACGAGAATCTCTGCGTCCTCGGCGCTGGAGGTGATGTCGCCGCCAGCTTGATGGAGCATCCCCATCATCACTTCGGAGTCGACCAGATTCTTGGGGCAGCCAAGAGAGACGAAGCCGATTTTAGGGCGAGCAGAGAGCGGGGCGGCCTGAACGTCAAGGACGTCGGCAGATTCGATTGTCGCGGGAGGGGTCACAGACTTCTATTCTAGCAATTTTGGCTCGGTTCAGCTCTGATCAGGGCAGTTTAGCGGCCTCTGCTTCGGGATTCCAATGATCTTTGCCACGCAGGAAGCTTGCAGGAAGAAATTGCTTTGCCTCTGCCGGCGTGAGTTGGTGAGACCATGAGACGCGAGCGGCAGGGTTCGCACCGGGGCCGGTGCTGTTGGACTCGGCATAGTAGGCTGTGGCTTCGTTGCTGGCCTTGCCCCAGTTGTTCCAGCCCTCGGGGTGAAGGTCGGCGGGCAGCGACGTGTTGATGTAGACGACGCGCGAGTAGGGACGCCACGGGCGGCCGAGGCCGAAGCCTCCGTGGGCGGAAGCGGCGCTGCGCGCTCCCGGAACGGTAGTCGCGTTGCTCGCGGTGACGGGATGGCGGCTGGCAAGGTCGGCTGCGTCGCCGATGCTGCTGGTGACCCTGCTGTTGAGGATGACGTAGCCGGTGGTCTGGTCGGCGGAGGTGCGGGACTGCGCGGTGAGGAAGCCGGGCGCGTTGGCGTGGAGTTCGCTGCGGTCGAAGACGGCGGTGGCGTTGCCGAAGATGAAGTCGACGCCTCCTTCAATGTACGAGTCGACGTAGTACTGGCGCCCGTAATCGGCGAAGAGCGTGTCCTGATGCCCGAGGAAGCGGCAGCGCTTGAAGATGGCGCGGTCGTTGCGGACGGCGACAGCGACAGCCTGACCGGTGTTGCCGGCGGTGTTCTCGAAGGTGATATTGTCCGCCTCGAAGCCGGGGCCATTGATCTCAACGGTTTCGGTGAAGAAGGTTCCGCCAGCTTGCTTGGCGTTGAGCGAGTTAGTGATGACGACGTCTTCCGGAGACTTGCCCATGCCGATCAAGGTGATGTTGGGGTGGTTCTGCGTGACGATCACGCGCTCGTGATATGTGCCGGGAGCAATCTCGATGTACACGCGGCCACTGGGACCGGGCCAGGGATGGTGATCCATAGCGTTCTGGATGGTCGGAAAGACGGTGAGATCTTCATTGCCGGGATTAGCGTGCGGAGCGGATGGGTCAACGCGAACGTGAACGTCTTGCGCATGTGCAGCGAGCGTGAGGAACAGAAGCGCGAGGGACAAGCGGATAAGCATGGAAGCTAGACTAGCGGCGGTATACAGATGGGGCAAGTTAACCCAATGCGGCTACATACGAGACAAAGTGATCGACTGTTCTGGATGGGGTGAGAGGTGGTAAACTTATTCCTGTGCCGGGTCCTACGCGACGTAATCCCGCCAACCCCGCCAGGTCCGGAAGGAAGCAACGGTAACGGGTAATTATGGGCGCAGTGGGTCGCCCGGTACACTTTTCTTTCAGTTATGCGATCGAAGGCCCCTCTGATCGTAATGAGTTCTCCTTCCCCTCTTTACAATTTGAGAACGACGGATAATATGTGGACGCAGGACGCCCGCTTCGGGGTTAGTGTGGCATTGTGGACTATGAGCCTTCGAGGCTTTCGCGACGGGTGCGCACTTCTCGGAAACAGGTCTGCCTCTTGGTGCATGGTGGTCCCTTGCGGTAGTTTTGAGATGGTCGTATGGAACGAGGTGACAGTTTGAGTCTGACGTTGAAGCCGCAGATGCCGGTACGTGCAAAGATCAGTTCGGTGGGAGCTTATGTTCCGCCCCGCTTGTTGACCAACGCCGACCTTGAAAAGATGGTGGACACCAACGATCAGTGGATCGTGGAGCGCACAGGAATCCATCAGCGGCATCTCGTCGACAAAGGCGTGGCCACCAGCGACCTTGCGGTCGAGGCGGCGAAGCGATGCCTCGCGGCCCGTGGCATCGAGGCCAGCGAGGTCGAGGCCATCATCGTTGCGACCGTGACTCCGGACATGTTCTTCCCCGCGACAGCCTGCCTGGTCCAGGACAAGCTTGGAGCAAAGGGCGCCTGGGGGTTCGACCTCTCCGCCGCGTGCTCGGGCTTTCCCTATGCCCTGCAAGTCGGGGCGAAGCTGGTCGAGAGCGGCGTCCATAAAAAGGTAATGGTCATCGGCGCGGATGTGATGAGTTCGATCCTCGATTACACAGATCGGTCAACCTGCATCCTCTTCGGAGACGGCGCGGGTGCGGTCCTGCTGGAGCCAGCGGAAGAGGGTGAAGTTGGCATGGTCGACTTTGTGCATGAGATCGATGGATCAGGCGCCTCGTCTCTCTACATGCCGGGCGGCGGCAGCCTGCATCCCTCCACGGCAGAGACGGTTGCCAACAAGATGCACTACGTCCACCAGGCCGGTGGCGCGGTCTTCAAGGTGGCCGTGCGCAAGATGGCGGAGCTGAGTGAGACATTACTCCAGCGGAACGGGCTGACGGCCGAGAACGTCGACTGCTTTATTCCTCACCAGGCCAACCAGCGCATCATTCTGGCGACAGCGGAGCGGTTGGGGATGCCGCAAGAGCGGGTGATTATCAACATCGGCGAATACGGCAACACCACGGCGGGAACGATCCCTCTGGCAATGTGTACCGCGCTCGAACAGGGACGCCTGAAAAAGGGAGATACCGTTCTGCTGGCCTCGTTTGGCGGAGGATATACGGTCGGCACAACCCTGTTGCGCTGGGAGATGTGATCGGTGGGCCATGTTCTTCTGCCCTCACACAGCAGTGTTGGGGGGAGCGGGCAGAGTCGAAGCATGGACGACGCCGACAGTACGGGACGTCTTGTAGATCTTCCAGAACGCAATCGCGCAACTAAGAGCAATGCCGACCCAGACGACGATGAGAATCGTCGTCGCCCATTGGGCTGAGAATCGGCTCCAGAGGTGCAGCACGTGCCGCCCGTAGTGGACTCCAAGCCACGCGGTGAAGACGTGGCGTACGGTGCGGCTGATCGTGAACGTGGTCAGGAACTTGCTCCGTGACATCTTGAGTGCGCCGGCTGCGAGCACGAAGGGGCTCAAAGGCATCGGAGGGGGAAGGATCGCGGGCAGAGCCACGGAAAGAATCGCATGGTGCTCCATCCAGTCGCTGACGCTCCGAAAGATGCGCGCCGGAATACGTTTCTCGAGAAAAGCCATCCCACCGGACTGCCCCACCTGATAGCTGAAGTATCCGCCAAGCGCCGAGCCGGCCGTCGCAATCAGCACTGGCCACAGCCAGTTGTGGCGGGCTGCAAGTAGCAGGATCATGATGTCGGTAACGCCAGGGATGGGCAAGGGGACGAACGAGCTATCCACAATCGCGACGAAGAAGAGACCGAAGAGACCGAAGCTGAAGAGGAGATGGAGAAACGCGGTGGAGTGTCGCGGATGGGCAGAGACCACCTGAGGCGTCGCTGCAGCAAAGTATTTGACCAGCATGGAGGATGTGGTCAGCTTCATGCTGGATAAGACGCGAGCTGAGCCTGGGAAGTCGCTTAACGAAAGAAAAGAACTGTGCGGACCAATTCTTAAAGGAAGCGCAAGGCAGGCAGAGGAGGCAAAGATTCGACTTCGGCAGCGTATTGGCGGAAGAGCTGAATGGCACGAATACAGTCGGGATCGAGCGTGTAGTGGATATTCCGGGTGAGGTAGTGCCGGATGGTTTCGGACGGAATGGGGATCCGGGGAGTCCATTGCTCAACCAGTGAATCGATATGGGCGAGGCCGTGATCGCGAGATTGCTCCAGATCGTGCGTAAGGCTGTCGGAGGTCATGCTGCTGGGTGCGAGGGCTTCCGGCCGGACGGCCCAAACGGCAGCGACCCAGGGAAGGCCCGTACGGGTACGCCACTCGTGGGCAAGATCGAGCCAGAGACAGGGACCCACTGATCTCTCGATAGCGTCGCGAGCTTCGAGGGCGAGCAGTGCCGGATCACCAATGAGAATCGCGGCGTCAGCTTGTTGCAGCATCGCGATGGGGTCAGCTGAAGCGGGAAGAAAGGCAGGGTCGTTCGCGGAGAACTTGCGGAAGAGGATCTCAGCATACGCGAGAGAGCTGCGCGACGCAGTATCGGCGGCAACAGTTCGAACCGTTTCGAGAGCATGCGGCTGTTTGATGAGCAGGAGGATGGAGCGGACGTGGTCCAGCGACGCGATGGCGCATCCCGGGACGATGGCAAGGTCCGGGGTAAGCGACGCGATCGGGATCAACCCGAGGTCGGCACGGTTAGCCAGAAGTTCGTCAGCACACAGTGAGGGCTGGGTGTAGTGAAGGGTGTAGCGTTCTGCCAGTGCGGCGGCAAGAGGCGGATGCTCAAAGTCCCACATCAGGGGCGCGGGGTTGAGAAAGTTAATGGCAGCGACGCGGAGCATGGAGGATGATGATTGGGCGCTCAAAGGATTAGTTTATTCGATATGAAGGGAGTGAGGACGATGCAGAGGGCCGTGGTGGGCTTTTATCAGGATGAAGAGGGCCAATGGGCCGCGCAGCTGGAGTGTGGCCACGGGTTGCATGTGCGGCATCATCCACCATGGGCCGTCAGGAATTGGGTGCTGACCGAGGCAGAGAGAGCGGAGCGGATTGGGCAGCGGATAGAGTGTAAAAAATGCGATGAAGAGGTTCAGCATATCGGCACGTAAGGTCGACGTGATATTTTTACCCCGATGAATCGACGCGAATTTCTCTCCTCTTCCAGTGTCGCGGCAGTTGCCCTGAGCCATGGATCGACCGCCTCCGCAGCCGCAGCTTCGTCCCATTCCAGGCCTGTGTTGCTCCACCTGGGTTGCCAGAGCGCGCCCACCAACGACACGCATTTGAAGTTTCTGTCGCGATACGGTGTGAAGCATATCTGCGGCTATCCGGAGATTGCGGACGGACGCATCTACGCAACCGTC
>Ga0207678_10002970_pt1 | contig 15358 bp, 13 predicted proteins | sample KBSC63metaG_FD_184319 | JGI IMG/M metagenome (GOLD analysis project Ga0207678, IMG submission 184319) | Corn rhizosphere microbial communities from Kellogg Biological Station, Michigan, USA - KBS C6-3 metaG (SPAdes) (version 2) | ecosystem: Host-associated > Plants > Roots > Rhizosphere > Soil ...
TGCCCGCGAAGGCGATACGATCACCTTCGATATTCCTAACCGCAAGTTGACGCTGAATGTCTCCGATGAAGAGATTGCGAACCGGCTGAAGTCATGGAAGGCTCCTGAACCCCGCTTCAAGCGCGGAGTCTTCGCAAAATACGCCAACTCCGTATGCTCCGCATCACAGGGAGCCGTCACCACGTAATCTTCCGCCTTGCTTAAGGGCACGGCTTCAGCCGTGCCGCAACATCTACAGCAGAAACGGGGCTTTAGCCCCTGAGGTACGTGAGCATGCAAGTAAAGCTGAAAAGTGACTCGCATTTTCCTCAGATCCTGAATGGATTCGCTCTCGTGATCATGATCGGTTATTTGCTTTACAAAGGCTTCACAACGATTGTGTTCCTACCGTTCGCTGCCGGAGGTTCATTCGGTGCATACATCTATCCTGTTTTCGTCATATGCCTCGCGCTGGCATGTACAGTGCTCAGCATTCTGAGGTACCAGCTTGCGGCATCTTGCGTTGCCGCAGTGATTACAATAGCGGCATTCTCCTACTGGGGGTTTGTTATTAGCCATGGCACGAAGCCCATTTGGAGCGATTTCAGGTGGTTTGTAATACCTGAGATTTGTTTTGCCGCCGCTACATTTGGCAGATCGGCATTCAATCAAAATCACAAGGCAACCAAAAGCGTTTCTGCACTTTACGGAGATTGACTATGTCCAGTTCAAAAAATCAGCACCCGCAACTCACCGGAGCCGAAATCGTTTGGGCTACGCTGGCTGGCGAAGGCGTAGATAAAGTTTTCGGCTACCCTGGCGGAGCCATTCTGCCGGTCTACGATGCCCTGCGGAAGTTCCCCAGCATCCACCACGTTCTGGTGCGCCATGAGCAGGGGGCCTCGCACATGGCTGACGGCTATGCCCGCGCCTCGGGCAAACCGGGAGTCTGCATCGCCACCAGCGGACCGGGCGCGACCAATCTGGTGACCGGCATCGCCACGGCCATGCTCGACAGCATTCCCATGGTCGCGATCACCGGACAGGTCTCCTCGAAGGTGCTCGGCTCCGACGCCTTCCAGGAGGTGGACATTACGGCCATCACCATGCCGATCACCAAGCACAATTGGCTGGTAACTCGCGCCGAAGATATCGCGCCGACCATCCGCGCTGCCTTCCAGATCGCCCAGACCGGCCGCCCCGGCCCGGTGCTGGTCGATATCACCAAGGACGCACAGCAGGCGATGGCCACGTTTGACTTCGATGCTGCCGCTCCCGAGCCACACCGGCCACACCCGATGCTGCGCGCGGAAAGCTCATCTATTAAACAGGCGATTGAACTGATCCAGTCGGCGAAACGACCGGTGATTCTCGCGGGCCACGGCATCACGCAGTCGGGAGCAGAGGCCGAGGTGCTCGCCTTCGCCGAACGCCAGCAAATTCCCGTCGCCAGCACGCTGCTGGGTCTTGGAGGGTTTCCAACGCATCATCCGCTGTCGCTGGGGATGATGGGTATGCACGGCGAGTCGTGGGTGAACAATGCGATTCAGCAGGCCGACCTGCTGCTGGCCTTTGGCATGAGGTTCGACGATCGCGTCACCGGCAACCTCGCCAGCTACGCGCCCAACGCAAAGAAGATTCATATCGAGATCGACCCCAGCGAGATCAACAAGAACGTCAAAGTCGACGTGGCGCTGATCGGCGACCTGAGGCAGACATTAGCGCTGCTGCTTCCGCTGTTGCCAAAGAAGTCCGATAACACATGGATCAAGGCCGTCAACGCGATGAAGGGCGATGCCTCAGTACGCGACATCATCAACCTTCCCGACAATGGCCATCTGTATGCCGCGCATGTGATCAACGACATCTGGCGCGAGGCGCAGGCCGCGGGTCGCACGGAGCAGACCATCATCGTGACCGATGTAGGCCAGCACCAGATGTGGGAGGCGCAGTACTACAAGCACGACACTCCGCGCACACTGGTTACTTCGGGCGGTTTGGGGACAATGGGCTTTGCCTTGCCAGCGGCAATCGGCGCGAAGGTCGCCTGCCCGGAGAAGGATGTTTGGGTGATTGCCGGAGACGGCGGATTCCAGATGACCGCCTCTGAATTATCGACAATTCAGCAGGAGGGTTTGGCGATCAACATTGCCGTCATTAATAACGGATTTCTTGGCATGGTGCGGCAGTGGCAGGAGGCGTTCTATGAGAAGAACTACGCCGCCAGCCCGATCCTTTCGCCCAACTTCGTCGCGCTTGCAGCCGCACATGGCATTAAAGGCGCGACGGTGAGCCAGCGGAAGGATGTGATTCCGACGGTTACAAAGGCCCGAACCAGCGGCAAGCCATTTTTAATTGATTTCCAGGTGGAGAAAGAGGATGGAGTTTATCCGATGATCGCGCCTGGGGCGGCTCTGCATGAGATGGTGCGCAGGCCAACGAAGGATCCGTTGTTGGAGACGGCGGAGGATGAGTAGGGCACCGCAATATGCCTATCGAGAGATCACAAGTCGGTTGGGCCGCCTTTATCGGAGTAATTTCCGTCGCGCTACTCGCAGGAATAGCTTCGATAGAGCGGTTCAGCAACATTGGTGTGGTTCTGTTACCCGGCGTGTTGGCTGCGGCCATATTCTTTCCACAAGGAATTGAGTCTGGTCACGGCATTGCATTTCTGGTTCTTGCGACAATTTTCGATTGTGTACTTTTTGCTTTAGCAGCTTTATTTATTCTCCGACTGCAATTTAAGAAATCGCTCGGTCCGCACAGCATTGCAGCTAAGACAAAACATTGGCAGGCGCCGCCGCCCTCGCATTTCAGCAACACTGAAAGGCTCATATGCTCCATACCTTTGTAGCTCTTGTCTCCGATAAACCCGGCGTTCTTACGCGGGTTGCCTCGCTTTTTCGCCGTCTGAACATCAATATCGTCTCGCTGACTGTCGGAGAATCGGAGCGGCCGGACACTTCGCGCATGACCATCGTATGCGAGGCGCCGGAGCATGCCGCCGACCGCATTCGCGCCTCCCTTTACAAGCTCGAAATCACCGTAGACGTGGACGAAGTGGGCCGCAGCGAGGCGGTTATTCGCGAGCTTTGCCTCATCAAGGTCGCTGCCGGGCCGAACGAGCCCAATGGGCTGCACTCGCGCTCACAGATCTTCGAGCTGGCGACGGTGTTTCGCGCGCGGGTTGTCGATCTTGCGCCTGAGTCGATCATGCTGGAGATGACCGGAGCCGCAAGCAAGATCGAGGGCCTTATTCAGGTGCTGCGCGAGAGCAACTACACCATCCTTGAAGTTTCGCGTACGGGCCGCATGGCGATGCGGCGCGGGCATCACACCAGCCGAGTGCTGAAGGCGTTGGGCACTCCCCGAAAAAGCGGACCTGCAACGGCAGAGTATGCGGATAAACCGAAGGCGGACCTTATTCCTAATGAATTTGAAGGTGTTCACGAAGAAGAGGAATGAAGGCCGGTCGCGCATCAGCGGGCCTCGACAACGTAGAATGAAAGATGTTGAAAACAGCACGAAAAGCGTACCTCAGGGGCTAAAGCCCCATAGCAAAACAAAACACTTGCAGCACGGCTGAAGCCGTGCCCTTAACGGAACCGGACTTTTCCGCAGACTTCAAGCAGGCGATATCCCGAAGGGTATCCCACAACCTAAGAAAAAAAGGATCGACCGCAATCATGGCAAAGGCATACCACGACGCAGACGCAGACCTCTCTCTCATCCAGGCGAAGAAAGTCGCCATCATCGGCTACGGCTCGCAGGGCCATGCCCACGCGCTCAACCTCAAGGACTCGGGCGTCGATGTGCGCGTCGGTCTTCGCGCCGACAGCCCCAACGCGGAGCGCGCCCGCAAGGCCGGGCTTCAGGTCGGCACTGTCGCCGAGGTTTCGAAGTGGGCCGACGTCATCATGAACCTGACGCCTGACCAGACGGCGGCGAAGGTCTACCACGCCGATATCGAGCCGAACCTGGCTCCCGGCAAGACGCTAATGTTCGCGCACGGCTTCAACATCCGCTTCCGCACCATCAATCCGCCTGCTGGCGTCGATGTGTCGCTGGTTGCTCCCAAGGCTCCCGGGCACCGCGTCCGCGAAGTCTTCACCGAAGGCGGCGGCGTCCCCGCGCTTGTAGCTGTAGAGCAGGATGCCAGCGGCAATGCGCTTGCACTCGCGCTCTCTTATGCAAAGGGCATCGGCTGCACCCGCGCCGGCGTGCTTCAGACCACCTTCACCGAAGAGACCGAAACCGACCTCTTTGGCGAGCAGGCGGTTCTTTGCGGCGGAACTTCGGCGCTGGTCAAGGCCGGCTTCGAGACGCTGGTTGAGGCTGGCTATCAGCCGGAGCTTGCGTATTTCGAGGTACTGCATGAGTTGAAGCTGATCGTCGATCTGATGTACCGCGGCGGCCTCGAGTACATGCGCCACTCCATCTCCGATACGGCAGAGTGGGGCGACTACGTTGCCGGTCCGCGCGTCGTGACCGCCGACGTGAAGAAGGCGATGAAGGGCCTGCTGAACGATATTCAGGACGGCAGTTTCGCCAAGAAGTTCATCGAGGAGAACGAGACGGGACGCCATGAGTTTGCCCGTATCCGCAAGCAGGAAGCGGCGCACCAGATCGAAAAAGTCGGCGCAGAACTTCGCAAGTCGATGCCCTTCCTTGATCCGGTGGTCGTGAAGGACGGCGCTGTCGTCAAGGCATAGCTAACCAGAAACGCCTCCGCTCCGTTGGTTGGGGCGGAGGTGTTTTCTTTAATGGCACCTAAACGGCAAGTCCGGCCAGTTCCCTTGCGCGCAGAAAGATACGCGTGAACATGGTGCGGTTCAGCCGGCCGGTGTTGGTGTTGCGCAGCGATGGATGATAGCTGGCCAACAGATGCAGCCCGTTGGGAAGGACGTACTCAGCGCCGTGCGCGAAACGGTACTCCGATTTTCGGGCGATAACCCCGGTGTGCAGGAGATACGCGAGATAGCCGTCGAAGGCGATTTTGCCCAGGCAAACGACAACGCGAACGCGAGGCAGCGCTCCGATTTCGGCGGCCACATGAGCGGCGCAGTTACGAATCTCCTGCGGAAGCGGCTTGTCGCCTGGCGGCGCGCAATGGACCACGGAGGAGATCCAGGCATGGCGCAGCTTGAGGCCATCTTCGCGGGAGGTCGCCCGGGATTGACTGGCGAAGCCCAGTTCATGGAGCACTGGGTACATGAAATAGCCGGAGCCGTCCCCAGTGAAGGGACGCCCGGTGCGGTTGGCTCCATGGGCGCCGGGAGCAAGGCCGAGGATGAGCAGACGGGCGCGGGGATCGCCAAAGCCGGGGACAGGACGCGCCCAGTAGACCTGGTCCTGGTACGCACGGCGGCGAGTTTCGCCGATCCCGCGGCAGTAGTCGCGCAGGCGAGAGCAGCGTTCGCAATCGATAATGGATTCGCGGACCTGCTGCAGAATCGGGGAGAGCGGTTGTGGGTTGGAACGAGACACTGCATCCATGATAGATGCACGTGTCTATCAGCGACCCGGATTCTGGGAATGCAACGTAAGATGATGATGCTTGAAAAAAATGTAAATCGAGGGGTTGGTTGGAAGATCCGAGACTAAGTCGAATGTATGCGGCGTTGTTCGTGCGTAAACTTGCGCAGATGCGGCATGACGCCTGGAAGGCAGCCGTCAGGCGCTCAGGTTTGCTGATCACATTAGGGATCGCAATCGTTTTGCTGCTGGTGGCCTTTGGAATCAAAGAACGCGGACATGGCCATTTGACGAAGCTCAAGACAGAATTGAAAAGACCCGCCACGGTTTCCCCTGAACCTGCGGCGGCGCGGCCAGGCGGACAGGATGCGGTTGTGCTCTCCCGGGCACCGATTCCAGGTCTTGAGATGCCGGAGTTCCTTTCAGCAACATTGCTGCCGGGCCGAGGGATGAACGTGCTTCAGATTGAGGCTTATATTCCCGGCAAGGGTACGGTGAATCTTCTTGCCTCTCCTCCGGTAGAGGATGCCGCAAAGCTGCTGAGTGGCGCCGGCGAAGATGCAGAGGGCAATGCCAGCCTTGCAATGGGGGGAGCCATCGAGGCCCCCTGGGCCGGCCGGGTATGGGGAACGAAGTCGCAGGATGGTACGGACCTGACGAAGTGGCGGGGCTCCAGCCTTAGCCTGCCGGTGAACGGAGATGAAGAGCCGGAGACGTCGACTACAGCGGTTTCCGTTGGCGGGTTGCTATTGCAGCGGAAAGCCGACACCGTAAAAACAGTGGCCATGCCGGATGGAGGGCAGGCGCAGGCGATCTATGATGCGGGAGATTTCGACGGACATTGGCTATCGCATACAGAGATCACAACCATTGTCCAGTTGAGCGGACGGGCACTGGAGATGAATATCTCGGCGCGCAATAATGGAAATCTCGACGAACCGATCGGCATTGGCTGGCATCCGCGGTTTGCGATTCTGAGTAATGACCGGAAGCAGGTAGTACTCAAGCTTCCCAATGCGCTTCACGCCCAGGTTGCGGACCGCCACAGCGGAATGCCAAGCGGAAAGCTGGTGCCCGTGCAAGGAACGCCGTATGACTTTACCAGCGGTGACGGCAAGCCGCTCGGCACAGCGAACCTGAACGACAGCTTTGTCCAGCTGAAACCGAGATTGATGGATAGCGGTCCGGTGATCGAACTGCGCGACCCGAAGAGCAACTATGGGCTCCGCATTACGGTACTGAGCGTGGACATCAAGGCGCTCCGAGTTTATGCGCCTGCGGACGCGAATTTTATCTCTCTCGATCCGCAGTTCAACTACGACGATCCGTTTGGAAAGGAGTGGGGAGGGGAAGACACCGGAATGGTGGTCCTCCCGCCGGGCCACACCGCGCAATGGAAGATCAGGCTGGAAATCTTCTCCCTGAACAGCAATTCCTCTCAGCACCTAGAGGCGAGGCGCGAACGGAGGTTTGACCCTCCACAACGAAGCCTCGTACAGTAGTTAAGAGCCTGTGCCGTGAAATTTACGATGAAGCACGTGTCACGGCACGGATACGCCACCCCCCGGAAGGCATGGATTTGACCCCGACTGAAATGACAGAGACGAACGAGACCGCCGAGCAGCAACCTGAACTGGCGCAGACCCACGACCACGCCCACGATCACGACCATTCGCATAATCATGATCACGACCATCAGCACGAGCCGGCCCCTTCGCTGAATCCCGAGTTGACGCGCGAGATCGAAGTGGAAGTCTCGGCAGATGAGGTCTCGAAGGCTTTCAAAACGGTGGTGAAGCGTTATCAGAAGCTGGCCCGTATCCCCGGATTCCGCGCGGGCAAGGTGCCAGAATCGCTGATCCGGTCGAAGTTCGCCAAGGAGATCCGGCAGGAGGTTCTGGAGAGCCTCGTCTCCGCACCGTTCCGCAAGGCGATCGACGACCAGAAGCTGCGCCCTGTGTCGGAGCCCCAGTTGCTCGATATGCAGCTTCTGGAAGGACAGCCACTGAAGTTCAAGGCTGCGTTTGAGATTGCGCCGGAGTTCGACGTCACGGGCTACGACAGTGTTCATGTGACCAAGCCTGATACCGAATTGACGAATGACGAATATGAGTCGGAACTGGCGCGGGTGCTGGATAGTCACTCCACAGTCGAACCTGTGGATGAAGACCGTCCGCTGGTCGATGGTGACTGGGCAGAGATCCAGTTTCGCGGAGAGGTAAAAGACCTGGCCCAGACAGTGACGGAAGAGGGCGTGACGAATGCCTCTTCCCACCAGCCGATCACCGGTGAAGACGTGCTGATCGAAGTTGGAGGGAAGAACACACTCGCCGCGTTCAACGATGCACTGCGAGGCGCGAAGCCCGGTCAAGAGTTGAAGTTTGAGGTGGATTATCCGTCAGATTTCGGCGAAGAACGGCTTGCAGGACAGACCGTCAGCTACGACGTGACGGTGAAGAGCATTAAGCGGAAGACCTATCCGGAGCGGGACGCCGAGTTCGCCAAGCAGCTTGGGAATTACGAGAGCTGGGACGATTTTGAGAAGCAGTTGCGGGAGCATGCAGCGGACCGCAAGAAGAATGCTCTTGAGAACGGCGCCAAAGACAAGATGCTCGAAGAGTTGATCGGCAAGTATCAGTTCCCTGTTCCCGAGTCATTCGTCCAACAGCAGGTGGATGCGAGACTCGACCGCGGGCTGCGGGCATTGGCCCAGCAGGGCATGAAGGCCGAGGACATGCGCAAGCTGGACTTCGGACGGCTGCGTGCCGCCCAGCGCGACCAGGCGCTGAATGAAGTAAAGGTCTCGATGATTCTCGATAAGATTGCCGAGGCTGAAGGCGTCACCGTAAGCGAGGAAGATCTCGACCGCGAACTTCTGATGCTTTCCATTCAGTCGCGAGAGCCTTTAGAAGCTCTGCGGGAGCGTCTGGCTAAGGACGGCGGGCTGGACCGGATTCGCGAACAGATGCGGCGCGAGAAGACGGGAAGCGTGCTCTACGAAAAGCTGGCCTCGTAGAGCGGGATTTTTCTGATTGCAAACCGGACTGAGAAAGAGAGCGTTATGGGATTAGTACCGATGGTGATTGAGCAGACGAGCCGTGGCGAACGCGCCTACGATATTTACAGCCGTCTGCTGCGCGACAACATCATTTTTCTGGGCACGCCGATCGATGACAACATTGCGAACGTAATTATTGCGCAGATGCTGTTTCTCAGCGGCGAGGACCCGGAGAAGGACATTCAGCTCTACATCAACTCTCCAGGCGGATCGATCACGGCCGGTTTGGCGATCTACGACACCATGCAGTACATCAAGAACGACGTCGTTACTTTTTGCATTGGGCAGGCGGCCAGCATGGGAGCCTTCCTGTTAATGGCGGGCAAGAAGGGCAAGCGGTTTGCCTTGCCGAACTCGCGAATCCTGATCCATCAGCCTTCGATGGGTGGCTTGAGCGGACAGGCTACCGATATTGACATTCACGCACGGGAGATCCTGCGCATTCGCGAGATTACGAACAAGCTGATGAGCGCCAGCACCGGCCAGACGCTGGAACGGATCGAGCGGGACGTTGAGCGCGACTTCATCATGACGGCGGCGCAGTCGAAGGAGTACGGGATCATTGACGACATCATCGACCGACCCCGAACTTAAGTAATAGAGAGCGTAACCCGAGGAAAACCCGGACGAATTGTCCGGGTTTTCTTTGTTTATGGCCATTTTGTTGTATATGGATCGATACCGCGTCTCCGATTGAAAAGATGAAAGAGGTGTAAACTTCTGTCTATACCGTTTGGTTTTACCCAGGAGTTGCCGTAGCTATGAAAACGTCACGAGGCTCAGACGAATCTCTTCGTTGTTCGTTCTGCCATAAATCGCAGGATGCCGTTGCCAAACTCATCTCTTCGCCGTCGGATTATCCCCGTGCATACATCTGCGATGAGTGCGTTGCGGTCTGTAATTCAATCCTCGAAGACGACCGGACTGATGCCCAGCCTGGCACCGCTCCCGCCCACCTGCCCAAGCCGCAGGAGGTCAAGGCATTTCTGGATGAGTACGTGATCGGGCAGGACCAGACTAAGAAGAAGCTGGCAGTGGCGGTTTACAACCACTACAAGCGAATCCAGATGAACAAGACCCGCGGCAACGATGTGGAGTTGGCCAAGTCGAACATCCTACTGGTTGGGCCGACGGGATCGGGTAAGACCCTGCTGGCGCACACGCTCGCGAAGATGCTGGATGTCCCCTTCGCAATTGTCGACGCCACCACTTTGACTGAGGCCGGCTATGTTGGCGAGGATGTCGAAAATATCATCCTGAAACTGCTGCAGGCGGCCGAAGGAGATGTCACCCGGGCACAGAGCGGCATCATCTACATCGACGAGATCGACAAGATTGGACGCAAGGACGAGAACCCTTCGATTACGCGAGATGTTTCCGGCGAAGGCGTGCAGCAGGCGCTATTGAAAATTCTGGAAGGCACCGTGGCCAATGTTCCGCCACAGGGCGGACGCAAGCATCCGCATCAGGAGTTTACCGCAGTCGATACGACGAATATTCTTTTCATCTGCGGCGGCGCGTTCGTTGGCCTCGAAAAGGTAATTGGCCGTCGCGTCGGGAAGAAGGCCCTCGGATTCAAGGCAGTCGCAGATCCAGAAGCGATTGAAGGGGACGTGACCCCGATCCGGGCGCAGCGCGATGCAGAGCTCCTGCGTCAGGCAGAGCCGCAGGACCTGCTGAAGTACGGCTTAATTCCAGAGTTTGTTGGACGGCTTCCTGTGATGGGAATTCTCGACGAATTGGATGAAGCTGCTTTGATCGAGATTTTGACCAAGCCACGCAACGCGATCCTGAAGCAATATACGAAGCTGTTCGACTTCGAGGGCGTGAAGGTGACGTTCACGGACGAGGCGGCGCGAGAGATTGCACGCGAGGCCCTGCAACGCAAGGTGGGCGCGCGCGGTCTGCGAATGATTCTCGAAGAATTGATGCTGGACCTGATGTATTTCGTCCCGGGAAACAAAAAGGTCAAGGAACTTGCAATCACAGCGGAGATGGTGAAAAAACACAATCTCACGTTGCCCATGCTGCTCGAAAAGGCTGGATAGCAACACGAATGCGGAGTTCACCAGCGGTGAGCTTCCGCCTTCGGAAATTATCGCTGTGGGCAGTTCCCTTTTTGCGGGCACGGTGTGTCGATCCATCGAGGCCATTTACAATCTTTTCAATGCCTGCAGGCGGTCGCTGCACCGTTATGCGCGGGTGGACGTCTAATAGGGAGCATGATGACCAATTCAACCAAAGAGACGTTGAACGGCGACGTTCGCAAGCTGCCGATGATGCCCATTCGCGACATGGTCATCTTTCCTCACATGATGACGCCCTTTGTCGTAGGGCGCGAATCCAGCGTGCGCGCACTCGAAGAGGCCCTGTCAGGCGACCGTAAGATCTTTCTAGCCACGCAACATGATGCTTCCGTGGATGAGCCAAACGCCGACGATATTTACGAGACGGGCACGATTGGCAATATTGTCCAAAGCGTGAAGATGCCAGACGGAAACATTAAAGTTCTGGTTGAAGGAGTTGAGCGGGCAAGGGCAACCGCAATCAACGACATCGACGGCTTCTTCGTCGCGACTGTGCGAACCGGCCAGACCCATCTGGACATAACGCCACAAGTTGAGCAGTTGATGCAGCGGGTCCATACTCTTTTTGAGCAATATGTGAAGCTGCAACAGTCTCTGAACTACGAGACCATGGCCGCAAGTGTCCGCGCAGATGAACCGGCGAAGCTTGCGGACACCATTGCCGCGAATCTGCAACTCTCGATTGAAGAGAAGCAGCAATTGCTGGAGGTCTTCGACCCCGAGATGCGGCTGTCGCGGGTGGCGGACGTGCTCGACGTTGCCATCGAGAAACTCAATATGGATCGCACCATCCAGTCTCGCGTGAAGAGACAGATGGAGAAGGCACAGAAAGAGTACTACCTAAACGAGAAGATCAAAGCCATTCAGAAAGAGCTAGGCCGCGGAGAAAAATCCGAGTTCGACGAACTGAAGAAAAAGATCGAAGCGGCGGGAATGCCGAAGGACGTGCTCGACAAGTCGCTTCAGGAGCTGAAGAAGCTCGAAGCAATGCCCCCAATGTCGGCTGAGTCTACCGTTTCCCGCAACTATCTCGACTGGCTGCTTGCGGTTCCCTGGAAGAAGCGATCGAAGGAGATTCGCTCCATCGAACATGCCGAGCAGATTCTGAATGAGGACCATTACGGACTGGAGAAGATCAAGGAACGTATCCTCGAGTTTCTGGCCGTGCGCCAGTTGGTAAAAAATCCCAAGGGCTCCATTCTGTGCTTTGTCGGGCCTCCGGGAGTGGGCAAAACATCGCTTGGAATGTCGATCGCCAAAGCGACCGGCCGCAAGTTCGTGCGGATGTCTCTGGGCGGCGTGAGAGACGAGGCTGAGATTCGTGGCCACCGTCGCACCTACATCGGAGCGCTGCCGGGCCAGATCATTCAGTCCATGAAGAAGGCGGGAACGAAGAACCCGGTGTTCATGCTGGATGAGGTCGACAAGATGGCGTCGGACTTCCGTGGTGATCCGGCGAGTGCCCTGCTTGAGGTTCTCGACCCGGAGCAGAACACGGCATTTCAGGACCATTACCTCGACGTGGAGTATGACCTCTCGCAGGTGCTGTTTGTCGCTACTGCAAACGTGCTGCACACGATTCCCGGGCCACTTCAGGACAGGATGGAGATCCTGCGACTGCATGGTTATACCGAACTCGAAAAGCTGGAGATTGCAAAGCAATATCTCGTCAAAAAACAGCGCGAGGCGACCGGCCTGACGGCAAAGCAGGTGTTGTTTCAAGATGACGCGCTGCAGCAAATCATCCGAGGCTACACACGCGAAGCTGGCGTGAGAAATCTTGAACGAGAGATCGGCAATGTGTGCCGTAAGGTGGCACGCCGTGTCGTAAAGAACGGAGCGAAACATCAGGAAACCATCACGGCCGAAAACCTTGGCGAGATCCTTGGTGTAGCGAAGTTTCGCGATTCACAGGTCCACGAGAAGAGCGAGGTCGGCCTCGTCACCGGCCTTGCCTGGACTGAGATGGGTGGCACGATTCTGCAGACCGAAGTTCAGGTGCTCGACGGCAAGGGAAAGATGACCGCGACCGGCCAGCTCGGGGATGTCATGCAGGAGTCCGCACAGGCTGCCCTAAGCTACATCCGGTCGAGAGCAAATCATCTTGGACTGGCGAAGGATTTCTACCGGAATGTCGATATTCACGTCCATGTGCCTGAGGGCGCGATTCCGAAGGACGGGCCATCGGCCGGCATCACCTTGGCCACGGGTCTTGCCAGCGCGCTGACAAAGATCAAGGTTCGGCGCGATATCGCTATGACCGGCGAGATTACGCTTAGAGGCAAAGTACTTCCAATTGGCGGGCTAAAAGAGAAGCTGCTCGCAGCACATCGCGTCGGCATCTTTGAGGCAATTCTGCCGGAGGACAATCGGAAAGATCTCGCGGAACTTCCGGAGTTGCTGAAGACGTCGATGAAGCTGCACTTTGTCGAAGAGATGGATCAGGTGCTACAGATTGCTCTTGAGGAGAAGCTTCCCGAATTGCACGAAGAGACGCCGAGCGCGTTGGGAACGGTAGTGCCTTCGGACATCGATGTCTCCCAGCCAGTTGCCCATCAATAGACAATGACTGCATGATGATAAAGGCCGGGCCCAATGGGCCTGGCCTTTATCTTTGGATTTCGAATAAACCTTCAAGTTCGTTTGCGAGTCACGAAATGGGCGATAAAAGAGATGACCGCAATGATAAGCAAAATGTGAATAAAAAAACTGGTGACGTGCAGAACAACGAATGAGCCGAGCCAAATAAGAATCAATACCACGGCCAGAATGAGAAGCATTTTGAAGACCTTCTTTCTTCCTGGAAGTTATCGCGTCTGGCGCGAGCATTACAGCTCATAAGAGAGCGTATCCCATGCATCCGTTGTATCTATAACCAAATAAAAGCGCAGCACAAACAAGAAGGGCAGCCGGAGATGTCATCCGGCTGCCCTTCTTACTTGTCGGTAAAGATTCTAGGCTGCGCCGCCAGCGATCGAAGGAATGAGCATCACTTCGTCTCCATCCTGGAACGAGTACTTCTCGCCTCCAAGAAAGCGGATATCTTCGTCATTGACATAGATATTGATGAAACGGCGCAGCTTGCCGTCGTCATCCTTGATCTGCGTGCCTAGTGCCGGGAAATTCTGGTCGATATCGGCGATCAAACCTGGCAGGTTCTCGGCAGAAGAATCGAATTGCTTGCGGCCATCGGTATGGCGGGTGAAAGCAGCGGGAAGCGTAACTTTAATTGCCATGAATGTCTCCTGCGGTAGCCAATTCAGGCTCGGTAGCGCCGTCCAGCTCGCGCAGATAGGCATCGAAGTCAGCCAGGCGCGGTCGAACGGCGCGCTGTTCCTGATAGTGTCCAGCCAGCGCGTCAGTTGTTTTTAAGCCGTTGCCGGTGATGCAGGCCACGGTAAGTTCGTCGGGAGAGATGCGCCCATGAGCGTAGAGGCGGGCGGTAACAGCCGTTGTGACGCCGCCAGCGGTTTCGGTGAAGATACCTTCGGTCTCGGCGAGTTCCTGTATACCGGAGACGAGTTCCACGTCCGACACATCCTCAGCCCAACCGCCTGTCGCACGAATCATCTGCGATGCGGCGGGACCGTCAGCCGGGTTGCCGATGGCGAGCGAACGGGCAATTGTGTTTGGCCGCTGCGGCTCGATGAAGTCATTCCCGAGTTTGACTGCCTGCGAGATGGGTGAGCAGCCCGTAGCCTGCGCTCCGAAGAAGCGGACGGGCTTCTCTTCCACCAGACCGAGATAGATGAGTTCCTGGAAGGCCTTGCGGATCTTGCGGATCAGAGAGCCACCGGCCATGGGGACAACAACGTTGTCCGGCAACCGCCAGCCCAGCTTCTCGGCGATCTCATAGCCTACGGTTTTCGAACCCTCGGCGTAATAGGGGCGAAGATTGACATTGACGAAGCCCCAGTTGTATTCGTCGGCGATCTGACTGCAGAGGCGGTTGACGTGGTCGTAGTTGCCATCGATGCGAACGAGGCGTGCGCCGTAGACTTGCGTGTTCAAAATTTTGGCGGCTTCCAGTTCAGCAGGAACGAGGATACAGGCCTTCAGGCCAAGGCGGACGGCCTGCGCCGCTACAGAGTTGGCGAGGTTGCCGGTGGAAGAGCAGCCGACAGTCTCGAAGCCGAAGCGCTGAGCGTTTGCCAGAGCGACGGAGACGACGCGGTCCTTGAAGCTCAGCGTCGGAAAGCAGACGGCGTCATTCTTGATATAGAGATTGTTTGCGCCGATTCGCTTGCCGAGGTGGTTGGCTTTGATCAGAGGCGTAAAGCCAACGGGAAGATCGGGCTGGTGCCCCTCGGGAATGGGAAGGAGCGCGGCGTAGCGCCAAATGCTGGGCGGGCCTGCTGCGATGGCTTCGCGGGTAAAGACACCGCGTGCGGCTTCCAGATCGTAGGCCACCTCGAGAGGGGCAAGGCAATCCGGGCATGCGGACAGGGGCTGGTTGCCAAACCGCTTTCCGCACTCATTGCATTTCAGCTCATACGCCGTACAGGAATAGTTCATTACGCTCTCTCCGAGAGGAGGAGGATAGGAACCTGTGACTTGCTCTCGTGGATTGCTCCACGGGCAAGGCCACGTGCAGCGCAGGTAAGTCTGAAAATCGCGGGGTGCGAACTGTGAAGGATGCGCCCCGAATCTCATGTTCCCCGTTACCAGGAGAGAGTTGACACCGGTCGCCCGAATTGCTCAGGCCGGTTGTCGTGGCGTCACAGGGCTCGTCCCTCAACCACTCTTCATGAAATTCAAA
>Ga0207678_10002976_pt1 | contig 15325 bp, 16 predicted proteins | sample KBSC63metaG_FD_184319 | JGI IMG/M metagenome (GOLD analysis project Ga0207678, IMG submission 184319) | Corn rhizosphere microbial communities from Kellogg Biological Station, Michigan, USA - KBS C6-3 metaG (SPAdes) (version 2) | ecosystem: Host-associated > Plants > Roots > Rhizosphere > Soil ...
TGCTGGGCCGGCTCAAGGCGCTTGCCGCCTGGCGCGAGCTGGAGGCGCAGGACAAGAACCTGCCGCGCGGCCGCATCGTCAAGGACGAGACGTTGGCCGACATCGCCAGCCACCCGCCCCGCACGCAGGAGGATCTGGGCAAGGTGCGCGGCCTGTCCGCCACCTGGAAGACCAACGATATCGGCAACCGCCTGATGCTCGCCCTTGCCGAACACAAGCCGCTGGGCAAGGACGAAATGCCCGAGCGCGACCCCAAAAGGCCGGGCCTGGGCAAGGACGGCGCGCTGGTGGCGGACCTTCTGAAGCTGCTGCTGAAAATCCGTTCGCGCGACATCAATGTCGCCGCGCGCCTCATCGCCCGCAGCGACGACATCGACGCACTGGCGGCGGGCGTGCGGGACGACCTCGCCATACTGGAAGGCTGGCGCTATGAACAGTTCGGTCGCGATGCAGTCGACCTGGTCGAGGGGCGCCTGGCCTTCGCGGTCAAGAATGGCCGTCTCAAGATGACGCGCACGCAATAGGAGTTCAGGACGATGCGGACCGCCGTGCTGCCCCTTCTTTCCCTGCTTGCCGCCTGTGCGGGCGCGAGCGGCCAGGGCCCCGCCACGCCGCCGCCCACCGCTGAAGGGCCATGCCGCAATGAGGGGCTGGACCGCTTCATCGGCCAGACCGCGAGTGCGGCGATCGGCGCGGACATGCTCAGGGCTTCCGGCGCACGCACGCTGCGCTGGGGCGCGCCGGGCATGGCGATGACCATGGATTTCCGCCCCGACCGGCTGACGGTCAGCTATGACGGCAAGATGGTGATCACGACCGCGCGATGCGGCTGAAGATCGCGATGGAATAAAACTTTACGCACAACCGTATTCGATGTGGTGCCGGTCGCAATCCTCCCGATCGCGGCCGGCCGTCCCCACGGGTGGTCCCCAAAGGGCAGCGTAGCGGTGGGGCCGGGAGGCAGGCCCCTCCCGGCACCATCGCTACGCCATTTTCGTTTGCCGCGATCGGTCCAAAGCGGGTTTCGATCTGATTGAACCAGATCGCCGCTCCGGATTCCTTGTTTCCGCGATTTCTTAACCAGCGATCGGTTCCGATCGCCTGGAAATCGCTCTAAAGCGGGTTTCGATCTGATTGAACCAGATCGCCGCTCCGGATTCCTTGTTTCCGCGATTTCTTAACCGGCGATCGGTTCCGATCGCCTGGAAATCGCTCTAAAGCGTTCTTCCGGCTGATGAAATCGCCTTGCGCAGCCGGCGAAAGGACCGCTCGATGAACGACACCCCCACTCCCTCCGCATTGATCGACCAACGCATTGCGGAACTCGGCGACTGGCGCGGCGAAACGCTCGCCCATGTTCGCGCGCTGATCAGGGAAGCCGATCCCGAGGTGGTCGAGGAATGGAAATGGCGCGGCGTTCCTGTCTGGTCGCATGACGGCATCCTCTGCACCGGCGAAAGCTACAAGGCGGTGGTCAAGCTGACCTTCGCGAAGGGCGCGGCGCTGGCGGACCCGGCGGGCCTGTTCAACGCCAGCCTCGACGGCAATGTGCGCCGCGCCATCGATCTGAGGGAGGATGAGCCGATCGATGCGGACGCGTTCAAGGCGCTGATCCACGCCGCAGTCGCCCTCAACCGGAGCAAGCAGAAGAAGAAGGGCTGAGATCGAGAGCCGGCGCTCCTCTCCTCGCTGGCGTACGCATCTCAGGGTCGATCACATGCTGCGAGAATGCAGCGCGCGCCTGATCAACATTCCAGCCCTATCAACGTCCCGCTTCCGATCCGGCCGACATAGCGCTTGCCGTCAATCTCCAGCCAGTCCGGCGTCACCTCCAGCCGGCGACCGCGAATGGTGGTGCGCAGATGCTCGACGGCGATCCGGTTGCGCGCGACGATGCGCAACACCGCCAGCCCCTCGCCACGCGCCGCCATCATGCTGTAACGGTCGCCGCGCAGCAGGAAATGCCAGCTACCGTCGGTCGGTATCCATTCATTGCCGTTCACCACCTGAACCGGCTCGCCATCCGCGCCGCCCATGCGCACGCTGATCCGCGTCGCGCCATTGCTCCGGCGGGGCGGAGCGAAGATCAGGATCGGCTCTCCCTCCAGCGTCAGCGGAATCGGCGTATCCCTCAAAAGTTGCGATCCGCCCATGATCAGCGATGGCAGATCCGGTGAAAAGGGCAGGCGGTCCCGCGCGAAATGACGCTGCCGCACCACCGGATTGGCGTGGAACCCCTGCACCTGCATCGGCGTCAGGCGACCTTCCTCGACCAGCCCGTGACAGGTCGGGCAGAGCAGCGTCACCCCATGACCTTCGGGCAGGCGAAGATAGCGGTAGATGGTCACGCCGCACCGGACGCAGGCGAAACCGCAAGCCTGACGTATCTCGTCCTGCTGCTGCGCGGTCAGTTCTGGCAGCGACGGCATCACACGCAAGCCCATGCACGACGACCCCTTGCTATCGCCTGCCCGCGCCACTGCGGACCGGCGTTCCTCCGGCGTCCTTCCTGCTGGCCGTGGGCGCTCCAACGCGCCCCTTCTCGCTATTGCGCTATCGTTGGAATAAATGCGGACAAGTCAAGAGGCTGCTCACCGATCTCCTACCGCTGGGGCAGCAGGTCGAGGTTGCGCGATGCGGCGATCGCCCGGATGCGGTCGGGCCGCGGCATGGATTTGATGGCGATTTCCGCCATGTCGCCGGCGCTGAACAGCTCGACATTGCCGACGTTGAAGATCCGCTGGCCCAGCGTCTGGGTGATGCGCACGCTGCGGATGCTGGAAAGCGCGATCTCCGTCCGCTGCTTGGCGAGCAGACCCCGTTCCAGCAGCACTTCCCGGTCGGAAAGCGCCAGCCGCTCCCCCTTGTGCAACACCCACCACACACCGATGGCAAGGATGCCGACAACGGAAATCAGCAGCAGGATGAACAGGAAGGGATGGGCGCGGAACATCGCGGGATGCTCGTCATACAGCCATGTCTCGCTCATGCCGGTTTCCTATAGCTTGCCGCCTGCATTGACCATGGACGCCCCGCCGCCGTCAAGGGCGCGGGACACTGCAACTGCAACCGTCTGGCGGCGGAAGGAACAGCCTAGCTGTCATCCCCCATGCGCAGCGCGGCGATGAACGCTTCCTGGGGAATCTGGACCGAGCCATATTCCCGCATCCGCTTCTTGCCTTCCTTCTGCTTCTCCAGCAGCTTCTTCTTGCGCGTGATGTCGCCGCCATAGCATTTCGCGGTCACATCCTTGCGCATCGCCGCGATCGTCTCGCGCGCGATCACCTTGCCGCCGATCGCCGCCTGGATCGGAATCTTGAACAGGTGCCGGGGGATCAGGTCCTTCAACCGTTCGCACATGCCGCGCCCGCGCGATTCGGCGGTGCCACGGTGGACGATCATGCTGAGCGCGTCGACCGGCTCATTGTTGACGAGGATGCTCATCTTGACCAGGTCGCCTTCCCGCGCCCCGATCTGGTGATAGTCGAAGCTGGCATAGCCGCGCGAAATCGACTTGAGGCGATCGTAGAAATCGAACACCACCTCGTTGAGCGGCAGTTCATAGGTCACCTGAGCGCGCCCGCCGACATAGGTCAGGTTCTTCTGAATGCCGCGCCGATCCTGGCACAGCTTCAGGATCGAACCCAGATATTCGTCGGGGCAATAGATCACCGCCTCGATCCACGGCTCCTCGATATAGTCGATATGGTTGGCGTCGGGCATGTCCGCCGGATTGTGCAGGTGCCGGATCGTCCCGTCGTTCATGTGGATTTCGTACACGACCGACGGCGCGGTGGTGATGAGGTCCAGGTCATATTCACGGCTCAACCGCTCCTGGATGATCTCCAGGTGCAGCAGCCCCAGGAAGCCGCAGCGGAAGCCGAAACCCAGGGCCGCCGACGTCTCCATCTCGAAGGAGAAGCTGGCATCGTTCAGCCGCAGCTTGGAGATCGATTCGCGCAGCTTCTCGAAATCATTGGCGTCCACCGGGAACAGGCCGCAGAAAACCACCGGCTGCACTTCCTTGAAGCCGGGCAGCGGCTCCTTCGCCGGATTCTTGACCGTGGTGATGGTGTCGCCGACGCGGGTCTGGCTGATATCCTTGATCTGCGCGGTGATGAAGCCGATCTCGCCCGGCCCCAGCTCGCTCAGTTGCTCGATCTTCGGCCGGAAGCAGCCGACACGGTCGATCAGATGCTCGGTGCCGCCGATCATGAACTTGATGTTCTGGCCCTTCTTGATCACGCCGTTGACGACGCGCACCAGGATGACGACGCCCAGATAGGGGTCGTACCAGCTGTCGACCAGCATCGCCTCCAGCGGCGCTTCGCGATCGCCCTTGGGCGCGGGGATCTTGGCGACCACCGCTTCCAATATGTCGTCAATGCCGATCCCGGCCTTGGCGCTCGCCAGCACCGCCTCCGATGCGTCGAGGCCGATCACTTCCTCGATCTCCGCCTTCACCTTCTCCGGCTCGGCGGCGGGCAGGTCGATCTTGTTGATGACGGGCACGATCTCATGATCATGCTCGATCGACTGGTAGACATTGGCGAGCGTCTGCGCCTCCACCCCCTGCGCGGCGTCCACCACCAGCAGCGCGCCCTCGCACGCGGCGAGCGATCGGCTCACCTCATAGGCGAAGTCGACATGGCCCGGCGTGTCCATCAGGTTCAGTTCGTAGGTCTCGCCGTTTTTCGCGACATAGTCGAGGCGCACGGTCTGCGCCTTGATGGTGATGCCGCGCTCCTTCTCGATATCCATGTTGTCGAGCACCTGCGCGCTCATCTCGCGGTCGGTCAGGCCCCCGGTGCGCTGGATCAGGCGGTCGGCCAGGGTCGACTTGCCATGGTCGATATGGGCGATGATCGAAAAGTTGCGGATGTGCGAAAGGTCGGTCATGGCCCGCGCCGATAGCAGTCATTTGCGGGCCTGTCAGCAGGCTCTCGCCGTGAGCCCGCCCGTTAAGGCTATGGCGGCGATAACCGTTTGCATTGCTTGCGCGTCTGCGCGGTTGTGCTAGAGGATGGGTCCAATATCGGGGCGCTACAAATCAAAACCAGTTCAGCAACTTTCAGGGGTGCATGACAATGCGTGTGTTCGCGAAGTTCATCGCTGCCGCAGCCGGCCTGGCTGTCGCGGCTTCTCCGGCGATGGCCGCCGACAAGGGTTCGTCCGCCCGCCAGCAGCAGGCGAAGAAAACCGCCGAAATTCCTCATTGCACCCGGCGCCTCGGCACGGTGGCGATCGTCGAGCCCGACAACCAGTGGTGGCGGGAACTGAACCTGGGCAGCCCGGAGGCGATCCTCAAGGTGTTCATCCAGCAGTCGGGCTGCTTCGGCATCGTCAATCGCGGCCGCGCCATGGCCAGCCGCAATATGGAGCGCGCCATGGCCGACTCCGGCGAGCTTCAGGCCGGGTCGAACCTGGGCAAGGGACAGGTGAAGGCGGCTGACTATTATCTTCAGCCCGACATCGTCTCCTCCAACAAGAATTCAGGCGGCAACGCGCTGGGTGGAATGCTGGGTGGAATGCTGGGCGGCCGTACCTTCGGCGCGCTCGCTGGCGGCATCTCGATCAAGAAGAGCGAGGCCAATGTGACGCTGTCGATCGTCAACGCCCGCACGACCGAGGAAGAGGCGCTGACCGAGGGCTATGCCCGCAAGTCGGACCTGAGCTTCGGCGGCGGCGGCGGCGCGGGCTGGTGGGGCGGTTTCGCCGCGGCCGGCGGCGGCGGCTACCAGAATACGGAGATCGGCCAGGTGATCGTGCTCGCCTATCTGGACGCCTATACCAAGCTGGTGACGCAGCTCGGCGGCTTGCCCGCCAATGCTGCGGCGGCGGCGCCGCGCGCCCAGTAAGCAGGCTGGCGACACCCGCGACCATCGCGGAAAAGGGGCGCTGCCGGAACCCGGTCAGCGCCCCTTTCCTGTTTCTCCAAGGGCAGATTTCGATCTGATTGAACCAGATCGCCCGGAAATCGCTTCAGCTGATGCGGTACCATGCCGCCACGCGATCCAGCGCCAGCGTCAGCACCAGCTTGCCGGCGCGCGTCGGCCAGCCCAGCGCCCTTTCCGCCGCACTCAATCCCTCGCCCGCGCAGACGACCCGCCACAGCACGTCGGCCAGGCCCGGACCCGCAGCGCGAATCGCACCGTCGAATCGCTCCCGGGCGGACAATTGCGCCAGGCCCGGCTCGGCCGCCGCTGCGCCACCGCGCTGCCGCCCCGGCGCAGCATCCCAGCGCATCGTGACGCGCGGCCCCAGTCCCGCCTTTTCCCAATCGCCCCGCAGCCTGTCCCCGGCAAGATAATGCCGCTCGCTCAAATGCCCCCGCGCATGCAGCCAGGCGAGCGGCGATTCGTGCAGGTTGACCGCGACCTTCTGCGCGCGGCCGAAGGGATCCTCTATGGTCTGTTCGATGCATTGCGTGGCCATGGCGCTTCTCCCTGCAGGAATCGGAAGCGGGGGCTTGCCATGCCAGCCTGTTTGTAGGAAAGCATTAAAACCAAATAGGTAAAGCAGGACATATCATGATCACCCGTATCCGGGAGGTACGCAAGACCAAGGGGCTGACGCTGGAACAAGTCGGCGCCCTGTGCATCCCGCCCACCACGGCCCAGACCATCGGCCGCCTGGAAACCGGCACCCGAACCGTATCGGTCAACTGGCTGAACCGCATCGCCCAGGCGCTGGGCGTCGCCTCTTCCGAACTGGTCGCCCTGCCCGGCCAGAATGTGGTTCCCGTCGCCGCACTGCTGGGTCCGGAGGGCGCCCGCGCGCCCACCCGCCCGCTCTCGCTTCCCCCGCCCGCCCCGGCCGATGCGATGCTGGGCGTGCAGGTGTCGGGCAGCATCGGGGATTACCGCAGCGGTGATGAAATCTGGTGCCGCCGCATCACGCCGGAGGAATTTTCCAGCGTGCTGAACCGCGACCTGCTGCTGCCGCGCCACGCCGGACGCTTCCTGTTCGGGCGGCTGATCGGGCGGGAGGATGACCGGCTGCACATCCTCCCGCTGGGCAGCGGCACGCGCCAGCAGGTGATAAGTGATCCACCTTGGGGCGCCGTGGCGGTCCAACTGGTCAGACGACTGTAGACAAAGGCGGTTTCATCCTTAACCCTGTCCTGATCATGTCTGCCGAAAACAGATCCGCCCATGCATTTTCACGTCAGGCCGCCTTGCCTGACGATTCGGACAATGCGGGAAAAAGAGATAGTTGGATGCGATGACCCTGAACGTCCTGATGCTGTCGACCCTGTTCCCGGACATGAGCCGCCCGAATTTCGGGGTCTTCGTGGAACGGCAGGCACGCGAACTGGCGAGCCGGGACGGCGTCAGCGTCACCGTAGTCGCGCCGCTCGGCATTCCGCCATGGCCGCTGTCGATGGCGAAGCGCTACGCCGCCCTGCGCGCCCTGCCGGCCAAGGAGAGATGGCAGGACCTGACCGTCCACCGCCCGGTCTTCCCGATCGTTCCCAAATTCGGCGGCCGTTTCAACGTCCACAGCATGACGCGCGCCATATTGCCGCTGGTCAGGCACCTCCATGCGCAGCAGCCCTTCGACGTCATCGACGCCAGCTTCTTCTTCCCCGACGGCCCGGTGGCGCAGCGCCTGTCCCGCGCGCTCGGCATTCCCTATTCGGTGAAGGCCCGCGGCGCCGACATCCATTATTGGGGCACGCGCAGAGGCACCCGCAAGATGGTGAAGCGCGCCGCCGACGATGCCGCCGGACTGCTTGCCGTGTCGGGTGCGATGCGCCGATCGATGGCGCACATGGGCATCGATGCCGACAAGATCCGGGTTCATTATACCGGCGTCGACCTTGATCGCTTCGAAATAAGCGATCGCGCCGCTGCCAAGGAAAGCCTGGGTTTCGAAGGGCCGGTGGTGCTGTGCGTCGGCGCGCTCATTCCCCGCAAGGGGCAGGAGTTGCTCGTCCGCGCACTGCCGCAACTGCCGGGCGTCACGCTGCTGTTCGCCGGACAGGGGCAATATCGCCGGGCGCTGGAAAAGCAGGCGGAGGAGCTGGGCGTCGACCGGCGCATCGGCTTTCTGGGGTCGGTTCCGCACGACCGTCTGCCGCGCATCTATGCCGCGGCCGACGTCATGGCGCTTCCCTCCTCGTCCGAAGGCCTCGCCAATGCCTGGGTCGAGGCGCTGGCTTGCGGCACCCCCATCGTGATCAGCGATGTCGGCGGCGCGCGCGAACTGCTCGACCGTCCGGAGGCCGGGCGGATCGTCGCCCGCGAACCCGAAGCGCTGGCTGCCGCCATAAGCGAAATTCTGGTCGAGCCGCCCGAACGGGAGGCGGTGCGCCAGGCCGCACTGCGTTTCACCTGGGCCGCGAATGGCGACACCCTGCTGGAACATCTGCGCTCCATCGCCGGCCAGCCGGGCTGATCACGCCTTGCCGTCCACGCCGACGTCGTAACATCCTCATGCGCCTCCGCCTGACCAATGGCAGAACGAGACAAATGGGCGCGGATCTGGCAGAAGCGCGGCCATGCCGAAACTGATTCTCCGCACTCTCGCCTGTATCTCTATATTCTTCCATATATCATGGGTGCCAGCCATGGCGCAGCAGCGTGGCCCGCTGGTGCTGGCCGCCGCCAGCCTGCAGGAGGCGATGACCGCCGCCGCCAATGCCTGGGCAGCCCAGCGCCATGCCCGGCCGGTCCTGTCCTTCGCCGCCTCCTCCGCCCTGGCGCGGCAGATCAGGAGCGGCGCCCCGGCCGACCTGTTCGTCTCGGCCGATGAAGAGTGGATGGACGATGTGGAGAAGGCCGGCTTCGTCCAGCGCGGCAGCAGGGCCGACATGGCGGGCAACCGCCTGGTGCTGATCGCCCCGACGCGCGCGCCGCTGCGGCTTCGGATCACGCGCGGCATGCCGATCGCCAGGGCGCTGGGCGGCTCGCGGCTGGCCATGGCCAATCCCGACAGCGTGCCCGCGGGCAAATATGGCAGGGCCGCGCTGACCGCGCTGGGCGTCTGGCCCGACGTCGCGAACCGGCTGGCGCTGGGCGACAATGTGCGATCCGCGCTGACCCTGGTGGAACGGGGCGAAGCCCGGCTGGGCATCGTCTATGCGACCGACGCCCGGGCATCGAAGGCGGTTGTGCTGGTCGACAGCTTTCCGACGGGCAGCCATGCGCCGATCCGCTATCCGCTCGCCCGCCTGAGCGCGAGCCGGAACCCGGAGGCGGAAGGCTTCCGCCGCTTCCTGCTGTCGCGGGCGGGACAGGATATTCTCGCACGCTACGGGTTCAGCCGGCGTTGATCCCACCCTCCCGCCAGCGCGAGAGGGATGTTCATGCCCTATTTCTGACAGGCGACGATCGCGTCGATCACCGCCAGCGTTTCCTGCGGATCGCGCACACGCACCGTGTCCAGCCCCAGTTCCTTGGCCGGATAGTCGTTGCCACCGGGGAAGATCGCATCGCCGATGAACATCATCGTCTCCAGCGCGATCCCGCTGGCATCGCGCAGCTTTTTGAGGCCATAGGCCTTGTCCACCCCCTCCCGCGTGATGTCGATGGAGGTCGCGCCGCCCATGTTGATGGACAGCCCCGGCAGGCGCTGGCGCAGGTCGGCCTGGATCACCTTGCGCTTGGCGAAGTCGGGATCCCATATTTCCTTGGCATGGATGGGCGCCTGCTGGCCGAGCGCGGAAAAGGTGATCTGGCTGCCGCGATCCTCGATCCGTTCGCCCCACACCTCTTCCGGCACGAAGCCCGTCGCCTCCAGCGAGGCGTCGAACGCGGCCAGGATCGCCTGCTTCTGCGCCTCCTCGAACAGTTCGGCATAGACCGGCGCCCACTGCCCTTCGCGATGGGTGTACAGCTTGGTGCCCGTCGTCGGCATCAGCCACAGGCGCGAACGGTCGGCACGCTCCGGCAGTCGGCTCGCCACCTGCTTGTCGAATTGCGGCCAGTCGCCGCCGGAGATCACCGCGACATGCGCCACCTGCAACAACCGCGCCAGCGCGTCGCCCATCGGCTCGCCCAGCGGCTGCTTGCTCTCCGCCAGCGTTCCGTCAAGGTCGAAGGCGATCAGGTCTTTCATGCGCATGCTCCGGTCTGAAGGGCCGTTCGCCTTTGCCCTCTGGCTCCCTGCGACGCAATGCCGATGACGGGGTTGATGATGGGGGCTGGTGTTTTCCCCTATCCTGCCCGAAAGAGGGCGGCATGATCCTCTCTCCCGAAGAATGGGGCATCGTTACGCTCTCGCTCCGGGTCAGCCTGGTGGCCGTCGGGCTGATGCTGCCGGTCGCCTTCGCTTTCGCCTGGCTGCTTGCCCGTTGGCGCTTTCCCGGCAAGCTGCTCGTCGACGCGCTCGTCCATCTGCCGCTGGTCGTGCCGCCGGTCGTCACCGGATGGCTGCTGCTCGTCCTCTTCGGCGCGAACGGTCCTTTGGGCAGGCTGTTCGAACAGGCGTTCGGCCTCAGCTTCATGTTCCGCTGGACCGGCGCGGCGCTTGCCTCCGCGATCATGGCGATGCCGCTGATGGTGCGCGCGATGCGGCTGTCGATCGAGGGCATAGACCGGCGGCTGGAACAGGCAGCGCAGACGCTGGGCGCGGGCCGGTGGCGCGTGTTCCTCACCATTTCGCTGCCGCTGTCGCTGCCCGGCATAGTGGCGGGACTGGTGCTCGGCTTCGCCCGCTCCATCGGGGAATTCGGCGCCACCATCACCTTCGTTTCCGACGTTCCGGGCGAAACCCGCACCCTGCCCATCGCCATCTATTCCGCCTTGCAGTTGCCAGGCGCGGAAGCGGCGGTGACCCGGCTTGCCGTCATTTCGATCCTGCTGTCGCTCGGCGCGCTCGTGACATCGGAGGCATTGGCGCGTCGGGCGAGCGGCGGACGGACCAACCATGTCCTTTGAAATTGCCATCGACCATCGCATCGGCGACCGTCCCATCCACCTGCGGGCACAGGCCGGCGCAGGCCTTGTCGCCCTTTTCGGCCCCTCCGGCGCGGGCAAGACCAGCATCCTCAACATGGTCGCGGGCATCCTGACGCCCGATAACGGCCGGATCGCGGTGGACGGCGAGACGCTGTTCGACAGCAGCGCGGGCATCGACATTCCCGTTGCCCGGCGGCGTGCCGGCTATGTCTTCCAGGACGGACGCCTGTTCCCGCATATGCGCGTGCGCGCCAATCTGCTCTACGGCCGCCATGGCGACGCACCGCTATCGTTCGACGCGGTCCTGGACTTTCTGGGCATCGGCCATCTGCTCGACCGCTGGCCGGCGACCCTCTCGGGCGGGGAGGCGCAGCGCGTGGCGATCGGGCGGGCGCTGTTGTCCGGGCCCCGGTTCCTGCTGCTGGATGAGCCACTCTCCTCGCTCGATCCGGGACGGCGCGAGGAAATCCTTACCGTGATCGAACGGATGAAGCGCGATCTCGCCATGCCGATGCTCTATGTCAGCCACGACCGCTACGAAGTCGACCGGCTGGCCGATCAGATCATCGCCCTTTGACGGGAAAGGCGACGGAGGAAGAGCAAGGTCCTGCGCCGGGCATCAACGATGGAAATAATCCGCGGACAAAGTCATGAATCTCTGCAACTTCCCCTGCAAGGTACGCAGCCGGATCAACCATGACGTCGGGGACGGCGCCCCGCTTGCCAAGCGCTCGACCATGATTTCAGGTCCGCATGGCAAACGCGTGACCGGGTCCAGATAGCGTGGGTAGAGAATCAAGGCTCCCGCCACGAGCTGATGGAGCGTGAGCCGGCGCCCGCGGCGTTCATTGGGCACCGCCAGATCACGCGTCAGCCCCCAGCCGGCATAGAAGGGCATGCCGTGGACCGTCACCGGCCGCCCGCGCATCAAAGCCTCGAACCCGGTGAGGGAGGAGAGGACATGGACCTCGTCCACCGTCTGCACCAGCTCCATCAGCGGCGACCCGGTATCGATGGCATCGGCGTGCCCCAGCACCGCCGCATCGCTCAGATGCCCCTTGCGCAGGCCCGCCTGCACGTCGGGATGCGGGCGATAGACGATATAGGCATCTGGCTCGGCCGCCCGCACCCGCTCCAGCAGGTCGAGATTGCCCGTCACCCCCGCGCCGCCATATTCGACCGACAGATCATCCTCGACCTGCCCGACCGCCAGCACCGTGCGGCGACCGTGAGGCAGATCGATCATCTGCCCCCCGCCCGCGCCATATTTCGTGACGCCCGACGCCTGGATCATCGTCAGAAGCCGTGCCGCCCGCCGTTCCAGCGCGGGCGTGAAGACCGTGGTCGACAACAGCCTTTCCATATCGCTGGCCGAACGCGCATCATAATAGATGCCTGTCCGGTCGATCACCACCGATCCGGGCGGATGCAGCGCCGCGCCGAGCCCCTTCGACCGCAGGAAGCCATCCTCTACCCGGGCAATGGCCACGCCCTGCCGGCGCGCTTCCTCCAGCATGTCCGGCGTCACGCGCGATGGCCAGACCGCCAGCACGCCATCCCGCCTGGCGGCCCGCCGCAAACCCTTGCGCGCAGGCAGGAAGGGCGGTGACCCCACACCGTCCCACAGGAACCGCCGGATCGTCTCCCGCTTCCAGAGCGCCATGCCGCTTGCCGCCGCAATGCCGTGATTGCCGTCCAGATGACGTCGCCAGTCGGCCAGTTGCGCGACCGCCTGCGCGGCGTCGACATCCTCCCCGCTGAAACAGTCGTGATAGGTCGCCGCCGCGATCGCCGCGCGCGCGCTGTCGCGCAGGGTCGCCGGCTCGATGGCCGCGCCGTCCGCGCCGAAGACCGGCACATGCAGCAGCCCGGCGATGATCGCCAGTTCGTCGTCCGCCGCGGCATGGACAGAGCGCGCGCCCGCGACCAGGGTCCAAAGGTCGGTGGGTTCCGGCAGGGCATGGCCGGGATCGGGATCGGGGCCGGGGCCGGCACCGCCCCCCGATTTCCCCACTATCCCGATCTCCCGCCGCGCCAGTCCGTCCATCAGGGCCTGCGGGACAGCCACGCCGGCCCGTGCGACCAGCCTGATACCGTCGGGCCTGTGCCCCCAGAAGGTGCCGCCGACCCGCGCCTCCGCAACGGCATCAAGCAGCGCGTCAGGGACGGCGGCAACGCCTTCCCCATGCCGCCGCACGCGGCTTATCGCCGCACTCGCGGGCGCGACGCCCGGAAAGGGGGGAGAGCGCAGAAATGGTGTCGCGTTCACGTTGAAAAGCCGTCCCCCGTCACGACTATATTAGCGCGAATGGAGCGACGCTTCAGCCACTCGAAAACGCAATCCATACAACAGCTTCTGTGATGGCCCGGGACAAGGACGTCAAGCGGAAGCGCGAAGCGTCATTTCGTCCCGCATGCCGGTGACGATGTCGAGATAATCCCGCCATGTCGACGCCCACCATGCCGCGATCCGCGCCAGCCCGGAACCTTGAACGGCCTGAGCGCCATGTCAGCGCGCTTTCACGAGCATTTGGCGCATCAGAACTGGGCGCGTATCTCTTCGGCCAGCTTCTGCAGTTCCACCGGATCGGCAAAATCGCCCTGCGCATGGGCGACGAAGCCGCGCTGCTGCCCTTCCCAGCGCGGCACGATATGGAAATGCAGGTGGAACACGGTCTGCCCGGCGGGTGCGCCGTTGAACTGCGCGACATGGATGCCGTCGGGATCCAGCGCCTTGCGGGTGGCGTTGGCGACCTTCTTCACCGTCGCCATCACCTGCGCCAGCGCCTCATCCTCGGCTTCCAATATGTTCCGCGCCTTCGACCATTTGGAAATGACCAGGCTATGCCCCTTGGACTGCGGTTGGATGTCGAGGAAGGCATAGCTGTGCTCATCCTCGTAAAGCCTGATCGAAGGGATCTTCCCCGCCAGGATCAGGGCAAAGACATTGCCCTCGTCATAAGTGCCGTCGAGGCTCATCGTGCTTCCTCAGAGCGATTTCCAACTGATCCGACTGGATCGCCGATCGGGAAATCGCGGTAAACAAAAAAGCTTGGCGCTTCGATGCGAATGAATCCGATCGAAGCCCTAAGCCAGATAATGCGCGCTTGTCCTTTCGGCGACGTCGTCTTCTGTCACGCCCGGAGCGAGCTGGACGAGGCGGAAGGGGCTGTCATGGTCGGGCCGCTGGAAGACGCAGAGGTCGGTGACGATCATGTCGACCACATTCCTGCCGGTCAGCGGCAGGGTGCAGGCCGGGATGAACTTGGGGCTGCCATCCTTGGACGTGTGTTCCATGACGACGATGATCTTCTTGACGCCCGCGACCAGGTCCATCGCGCCGCCCATGCCCTTGATCATCTTGCCGGGGATCATCCAGTTGGCGATGTCGCCATTTTCCGCAACCTCCATCGCGCCCAGAACGGTGAGGTCGATATGCCCGCCCCGGATCATCGCGAAGCTGTCCGCGCTGGAGAAATAGCAGCTCTGCGGCAATTCGCTGATCGTCTGCTTGCCCGCATTGATGAGGTCGGCATCCTCCTCCCCCTCATAGGGAAAGGGGCCGATGCCCAGCATGCCGTTCTCCGACTGCAGCGTCACTTCCACGCCGGCGGGGATATGATTGGCCACCAGCGTCGGTATGCCGATCCCCAGGTTCACGTAGAAACCGTCGCGCAGTTCCTGCGCCGCGCGCGCGGCCATTTCATCTCTGCTCCAGGGCATCAGACGGCCTCCCTCTGGCGGACGGTGCGGAATTCGATCTTCTTGTCATAGGGCGCGCCCACGATCATGCGCTTGACGTAAATGCCGGGCAGATGGATCGCGTCCGGGTCAAGCGCGCCGGTGGGCACCACCTCCTCCACTTCGGCAACGCAGATCTTCGCCGCCGTCGCCATGGGCTGGTTGAAGTTGCGCGCCGTCTTGCGGAAGATGAGGTTGCCGCTCTCGTCGGCCTTCCAGCCCTTGATGATCGCCACATCGGCAAAAATCCCGCGCTCCAGGATATAATCCTGCCCGTCGAAGACCTTGACCTCCTTGCCCTCGGCCACCGCCGTGCCGACGCCGGTCTTGGTATAGAAGCCCGGAATGCCCGCGCCGCCCGCCCGGCACCGTTCCGCCAGCGTCCCCTGCGGGCAGAATTCCACCTCCAGCTCGCCGGCCAGATATTGCCGCTCGAACTCCTTGTTCTCCCCCACATAGCTGGAGATCATCTTCTTCACCTGCCGCGTGCGCAGCAGCTTGCCCAGACCCTCCCCGTCAATCCCCGCATTGTTCGAGGCAATCGTCAGGTCCTTGACCCCGCTGTCGCGGATCGCGTCGATCAGCCGTTCCGGTATCCCGCACAGCCCAAATCCGCCCGCGCACAAATGCATCCCGTCAAAGAGAAGCCCCTCCAACGCGCGCGCAGCATCGGGGTAAAG
>Ga0207678_10002978_pt1 | contig 15324 bp, 10 predicted proteins | sample KBSC63metaG_FD_184319 | JGI IMG/M metagenome (GOLD analysis project Ga0207678, IMG submission 184319) | Corn rhizosphere microbial communities from Kellogg Biological Station, Michigan, USA - KBS C6-3 metaG (SPAdes) (version 2) | ecosystem: Host-associated > Plants > Roots > Rhizosphere > Soil ...
CCGCGAACGGCCGCGACCAGAACATCGCCTTGGTCGACATCGGTGCCCACGTCACCCATTTCTACGTCCTGCGCAACAACCAGTTCCTGTTCTCCCGCGACCAGGCGTTCGGCGGCAACCAGCTCTCGCAGGACATCCAGCGCGCTTTCAACCTGTCGCCCGAGGAAGCCGAGTCCGCCAAGAAGACCCAGGGGCTGCCCGAGAACTACGACAGCGACGTGCTGCAACCGTTCATGGAAACCCTCGCGCTCGAGATCACCCGGGCGCTGCAGTTCTTCTTCACGTCGACGTCCTACAACCAGGTCGACCAGATCGTGCTCTCCGGCGGCTGCGCCCTGCTGCCTGGCCTGGACGACCTGGTCGCCAAGCGGGCAGGCGTGGGCACGATCGTCGCCAACCCGTTCTCCGGGATGCAGACGTCCGAGCGCATCCGGTCGCGCCAACTCGTGCAGGATGCCCCGATGCTGCTGATCGCCACCGGCCTCGCCATGCGGAGCTTCGAGTGAGCCGACCACTCCGCGCAGGGGCCCGGGCATGAGCGCCGCACGCATCAACCTGCTGCCGCACCGCGCGCAGAAGCGCGCTGCCCGGCAGCGGCAGTTCGTCTCCATGGCGATCTCGCTCGCCGTGCTCGGGCTCGCCATCGTCGCGCTGGTGCACGGCGTGCTCGCCGCCCGGATCGAGAACCAGCAGAGCCGCAACAACCTGCTGAAGACCGAGATCGCCAAGCTTGACGAGCAGATCAAGGAAATCGACCGGCTGCGCGAGCAGATCCAGGCCGTGCTCTCGCGCAAACAGGTGGTCGAGACGCTGCAGGCGAACCGCAGCGAAGCCGTTCACCTGCTGGACCAGCTCGTGCGCCAGCTCCCGGACGGCGTCTACCTGCGGACGATCAAGCAGACGAACGACAAGATCCAGCTCATCGGCTACGCGCAGTCGAACGCGCGCGTATCCACGCTGATGCGCAACATCGAAGCGTCGCCGTGGCTCACCAAGCCGGAGCTCGTCGAAGTGCAGCTCGTTCCCGCGCCGGGCGCGGTCGCCGGCAGCGGCGCCAAGCTCTCGCAATTCACCCTGAACCTCCAGTTGAAGCGGGCCGCGCCGCCGGAAGCACCGCGGGCGCCCACCGCCGTGAAGAAGCAAGCATGACGCTCGACGACATCCGCCGGCTCAACATCCGCGAAGCGGGCACGTGGCCGCTCCTGCCGAAGATCCTCATCCTGGGATTGCTCGTCCTGCTCATCGTCGGTGCCGGCGCGTATTTCGACTGGAAGGACCAGTTCGAGGCGCTCGAGACCGCGCAGAACGAGGAGACCAAGCTCCGCGAGCAATACGCGCAGAAGAAGGTCAAGGCGATCAACTTCGACCTCTACGTCCAGCAGCTGAAGGAGGTCGAGCTGTCGTTCGGCGCCCTGGTGAAGCAGCTGCCGAACCGCGCGGAAATCGATTCGCTGCTGACCGACATCAACCAGGCGGGCCTCGGCCGCGGCCTGCAGTTCGAGCTTTTCCGCCCGGCGACGCAGGAGCGGATGGCCGACTTCTACGCCGAGCTGCCGATAACCATCCGCATCACCGGCAACTATCACGACATGGGCGCCTTCACGAGCGACGTCGCGCAGCTCCCGCGCATCGTCACGCTGAACGACGTGGGCATCGCCAACAACGGCGGCGTGCTGACCCTTGACGCCACGGCCAAGACTTTCCGCTATCTCGACGAAGACGAGATCGCGAGGCAACGCGCGGCGGCCAAGGCGGCCGCGGTCAAGAAATGAAGCGCCTCGCCTACCTCCTGCTGGCAGCGGTCGTCGTGGTCCTCGCCGGCTGCGGCGCCGAATCGCACCAGGATCTGCGCGACTGGATGGCCGAACAGGGTAAGAACGCCAAGGGGCGCCTCGACCCGCTGCCGCAGATCAAGCCTTACGAGCCGTTCGCCTACAACGCCTACGACCTTCCGGATCCGTTCAAGCCGCGCAAGATCGAGCCGCAGAAGGGCGACAGCAAGCTCGCGCCCGACCTCACCCGCCGCCGCGAGCCGCTCGAGGCCTACCCGCTCGAATCGTTGTCGATGGTGGGCACGCTCGAGCGCGGCAAAGGCGTTTTCGCCCTCGTGCGCACGCCGGAAAAGGACATCTACCAGGTGAAAACCGGCAATTACATGGGCCAGAATTTCGGCGTCGTGACCGGCATCACCGAATCGGAAGTCAAGCTGAAGGAACTCGTGCAGGACGGGTCCGGCGATTGGACCGAGCGCTCCAGCACGCTGAACCTGCAGGCGGACCAGAGACCACCAGGGAGCAAAAAATGATCGGGTCTAGCGACAGACGCGCCGCCGCCTTCGTGCGGACAGGCGCCCTCCGGGGTTGGCTGGCAGTCCTGACCGCGTTCTGCGGGATGGCGCTCGCCGGGAGCGTTCTCGCCCAAGCCGCGAATTCGATCGAGCAGGTCACGGTCACCCGCGGTGCGTCGGGCCGCACGATCGTCAAGTTCACGCTGAAGGAAGCGCCGGCCAATCCGCCGGCCGGTTTCGCGATCTCCAATCCGCCGCGCATCGCGCTCGATTTTCCCGACACCGGCAGCGCTCTGACGACCAACCAGCGCGCGGTCGACAGCCCCACGCTCCGCAGCATGAACTTCGTGCAGGCCGGCAACCGCACGCGGGTGGTGTTCAACCTCAATTCGCCGCAGACGTTCGAGACTCGGGTCGAGGGCAAGGACGTGCTGGTGACGCTCGCCGACACCGGCGCAGGCGTGGCATCCGACCAGCCGCAGGTGCAGCGCTTCGCCGAAGCCAGGCCCAACGACACTTCGCACGCGCTCCGCGACGTCGATTTCCGCCGGGGCAGCAACGGCGAGGGCCGCATCGTCGTCGATCTCTCCGACGCCAGCGCCGGCATCGACATCCGGCAGCAGGGCAAGACGCTGGTGGTCGATTTCCTGAAGACCACGCTGCCCAGAAGCCTCGAGCGCCGCCTCGACGTCGCGGATTTCAACACGCCGATCGTCAGCGTGGACACGTTCCCGCAAGGCTCCAACACGCGGATGGTGATCGAGCCGAAGGGACTCTGGGAGCATTCGGCCTACCAGACCGACAACCGCTTCATCATCGAAGTGAAGCCGGTGCAGGAGGACCCGAACAAGCTGACGCAGGGCTCGCGCGGCGGGTACAAGGGCGAGAAGCTGTCGCTCAACTTCCAGAACATCGATGTGCGCGCGGTGCTGCAGGTCATCGCCGATTTCACCGGCCTCAACATCATCACCAGCGACACCGTGAACGGCAGCCTGACGCTGCGGCTGAAGGACGTGCCCTGGGACCAGGCGCTCGACATCATCCTGCAGACGAAGGGCCTCGACATGCGCAAGAACGGCAACATCGTTCTGATCGCGCCGCGCGAGGAACTGGCGCTGAAGGAGAAGCAGCAGCTCGAATCGCAGGTGCAGATCAGCGACCTGGAGCCGCTGCAGACCGAGCTCTTCCAGCTCAACTACGCCAAGGCCAACGATATCCTCAGCATCGTCAACGTGCAGTCGGGTGGCACGGCAACGCCTGGCGCCGGGGGCGGCGGAGGCGGCGGCGGCGGCACGCGCTTCCTTTCGCGCCGTGGCGCGGCGTTCGTCGACCCGCGGACCAACATCCTTTTCGTCACCGACATCCCGAGCAAGCTCGAAGAGGTGCGGCGGATCATCCGGCAGATCGACACGTCGGTGAAGCAGGTGATGATCGAGGCACGGATCGTCATCGCCGACGACAAGTTCAGCCGCCAGCTGGGCATTCGCTTCGGCCAGCAGACCGGGGCGACGCTGTTGAACCGCCGCTATGCGGTGGGCAGCAGCGGCAGCTTGAGCACGCAGCCGGTCGTGAGCCTGAGCGGCGGCACCGGCGGAACGGTGACCCGCGAAACGCGCACGCAGACGCCGTTCGAGCTCGCGTCGGGGCTCGCATCGGCGGGCTATTCCGATTCGCCGCAGTTGAACGTGAATCTGCCCGTGGCAAACCCCGCCGGTCAGCTGGCGCTCACGCTGATCAACCTCGGCAGCGGCAACCTCATCAACCTCGAGCTGTCGGCGCTCGAAGCCGACAACCGCGGCAAGGTCGTGTCGAGCCCGCGCGTCATCACCGGCGACAACCAGAAGGCGCACATCGAGCAGGGCACGCAGATTCCGTACATCATCCAGGGCAACAACAACAGCCAGCCGACGGTCCAGTTCAAGGACGCGACGTTGAAGCTCGACGTCACGCCGCAGATCACGCCGGACAACCGCGTGATCATGAACGTCGAGATCCACAAGGACACCGTCGGCCAGGTGGTGCGCATCCAGGGCAGCGAGTACCCGTCGATCGACACCAAGAACGTGATCACGCAGATCTCCGTCAACAACGGCGACACGGCCGTCATCGGCGGCATCTACGAGGAGCAGATCACGAGCGACATCAACAAGGTTCCGTTCCTCGGCGAGCTGCCGATCCTCGGGTACCTATTCAAGCAGACCGCCCGCTCCAGCACCAAGACCGAGCTGCTGATCTTCCTGACGCCGCGCATCGTTCGCGAGTCCATCACGTCGGTGAAGTAAGACGGTCAGCGGGGCGCGCGAAACGCGTCCCGCCGTTCGCGGCACGCCCGGCGCACCGCGCCTCATCCTCTACAATGCCGCGGTGGCGCTCCACCGTGGCAATCTCTTTCTCGTCGGCCTGATGGGCGCCGGCAAATCGACGCTCGGGCGCCAGCTCGCGCGCCGGCTCGCCAAGCGTTTCATCGACGCCGATCACGAGCTGGAGGAGCGCCTCGGCGTGACGATTCCGACCATTTTCGAGATCGAGGGCGAGAGCGGCTTCCGCGATCGGGAGGAAGCCGTCATCGACGACCTCACGCAGCTGACCGACATCGTGCTCGCGACCGGCGGCGGCGCGGTGCTGCGTCCCGCAAGCCGCGAGCGCCTGAAGGCCAACGGCACGGTCATCTACCTGTTCGCCGATCCCGACACGCTGTGGGATCGCGTCCGCAACAGCCGTCACCGGCCGATGCTGCAGGCGGTGGATCCGCGCCAGCGGCTGTTCGACCTCTATGCGCAGCGCGACGCGCTGTACCGCGAAGTGGCGGACCACGTGATCCCGTCGGATCGCGAGGCCGTCGTGCGCTTCGTTTGCCTTCTCCAAGCGGATGCGGCGCCATGAAGACGCTCACCGTGGCGCTCGGCGAGCGCGCGTATCCCATCCACATCGGTGCCTCGCTGCTTCAGCGCGCCGGTGAAGTCGCCGGCGATGCGATCGGCCGCCGCGCGGTCATCGTCACCAATGCCACCGTGGCCCGGCACCACCTTGCGCCGCTGCGCGCGTCGCTCGCTGCGCGCGACGTGGCCACCGAAGTGATCCTCGTACCGGACGGCGAGCGCTACAAGGATTGGTCGACGCTGCAGGACATCCTGACACGCCTCCTCGAATTGCGTGCCGAGCGCGGCACCACGCTCGTGGCGCTCGGCGGCGGCGTCGTCGGCGATCTCGCCGGCTTCGCGGCAGCGATCTACCAGCGCGGCATGCCGTTCGTGCAGATCCCCACGACGCTGCTGTCGCAGGTGGATTCGTCGGTGGGCGGAAAGACCGGCATCAACCACCCGCTCGGCAAGAACATGATCGGCGCGTTCTGGCAGCCGCGTGCAGTGCTGGTCGACACCGACTGTCTGCGCACGCTGCCGCCGCGCGAGACCAAGGCGGGCCTGGCCGAAGTGATCAAGTACGGCGCGATCCGCGACGCCGGCTTCTTTACCTGGCTGGAGAACAACGTCGGTGGTCTGTCCGGCGGCGACGAGGACGCGCTGCTCCACGCGATCTTCGAGAGCTGCCGCATCAAGGCGGAGGTCGTCGGCGCGGACGAGCGGGAATCGGGCGAGCGGATCATCCTCAATTTCGGCCACACGTTCGGCCACGCGATCGAGACGGCCGCCGGCTACGGGACGTGGCTGCACGGCGAGGCCGTCGCCACCGGGATGGTGATCGCGGCGCGGCTGTCCGAGCGCGTGTGCGGATTGCCGCGCGCCGACGCGCATCGCGTGCGTGCACTGGTGAATGCCGCAGACCTGCCGACCGTGCCGCCGCCGCTGCCGCTCGAGCGCTGGCTCGACCTGATGGGCCGCGACAAGAAAGTGACCGGAGGGACGATCCGCTTCGTGCTGCTGGCGTCGATGGGACGAGCGGTGATCGAGGCAGGGGTTCCGGTCGAGGACATTCGCGCAGCGCTCTCCGCCTGACGGGCGACGCCGGAAGCGACAAGGGCGCCTCGCGGCGCCCTTGCCATTGCTGCGGCCGACTAGCGGCCGCGAGCAGCGGTCAGGAGCAGGAGAGCACCGCGGTCTGGATTTGCGTCCCGGACGACACGTTGATGGTGAACGTGCCGTGCGCCGGCGGATCACCCGTCGCACCGCCGATCGACACGGCGATCGTGCCCTCGGTCACCGCCGCGGTGACCGTGCCGGTCGACGAGCTTCCGGCGACGACCGTCGCGTTGTATTTGCCCGTGCCGCCGGTGGCGAGGAACTGGAACGTCGAGCCGACCGCGCACGCCGCTGAGCCGCTCGCCGGGATGCGGCCGGGGGTGATGACCAGCCCCGGCGGCGGCGGCTCGGCGGTGCCGAGCACGCTGTCGACCAGCGGCGGCGTCAGCAGCGTGCGGCCGGCCGAGTCGGTGATCGAGAACGTGAGGCCGGTGAAGCACGAGCCATTCGATACGATCGTGAACGCGCCGCCGCTCTGGAGCACCGGGGAACCAAGCAGCGTCACCGCCGTGGGGAAGCTCAGCGCGATGTTGTACGGCGGCGTGCCGCCGAACACGTAGAAATTCACCGGAACGCCCGACGAGCAGTGCGCGGTGTCCGCGCCGTTGAACGTCGTCGTGCCGGTCGGGATCACCGACAGCACGGAATTGCCGTTCACGAACTGCGCGATCGTGAACTGGCCGATGACGCTGCTTCCCGACGAGACGTCGGTCGCCCGCACGGTCGCGAACTGCGTGACGGCGTTGACCGGCACGCGAATGGTCACCGCCGCGAGACCGTTCTGGTCGGTCTGGACGGTGACGCTCTGGGCCGGCGTGCTCGAGTTCGCGGCGACCAGCGAGAACGTGCCCAGGACGACATCGAAGCGCACCTGGCGGCCGGCCAGCGTGGCGCCGCCGGGACCCGTGACCACGACGGTCGCGGTGCCGTCCTGGCCCGAGCACAGGAGCGCATTCGAGCCCGCGCAGACCGGGTTGCCGGTGATCGTGATGGACGCGGGCAGCAGCAGCGACGGCTGGACCGTGACGGCGACGTTCGTCGTCTGGCCGCTCGCGTCCTGGATCGTGAGCGTCACCGGCGTGGCGGCATTGACCGCCGCCGCCAGCAGCGGAATCGTCGTCGAATTCGACGGGCCCGGCGTTACCGGAAGAATCGCCGCGTTGCTCGAGAACAGCGTGAACGGAGCCGTTCCGCCGGTAATCGACACGGTGGCCGGCACGCCCGCGTACACGGTGGTGGTCAGCGGCAGCACCGTCAGCAGCGGCGCCGGCCCCGGGTTGTTGTACGGATTGTTCGGTGCGCCGTTGCCGCCGCCGCAGGCCGCGAGCGAGAGCACGCCGGCCAGCGCGAGGAGGGTCACGAAGGGGCGCAGCCAGTTGGTCATGCGGGGTTCGACCATGGTCGGAGTCCTGATGATGATGTCCTAAACGCTCGGGTGGGCAGAGGCCAATTCGGTGTTGCAACAAGCATCTAGCCGATTTTGTTCAGATTAAAGCCTAAGAATACGCGGGACGCAAGTATTTCCCGCGCCGGGGCCTTCCGCCGCCCGCCGCGCTGTTGTACGGCTGCCCGCTTCGAAGGGGTCGGGCGGCTGTCTTGTCGCATTGCAGCATCGCGCGTAGGATGGGAGGGTTTCGCCCCGAAACCGTGAAACCGCTGATTTCCGTACGGTTTCGGCGGGAAAATCCCTCCATTCCAGGACGAGGTCAGCGTGGACAAGGGCAATTCGCCGGTCAACCCGCCAACCGCGTGGCCGCCGGCCGCGCAGGGGTTGTACAGCCCCGAACACGAGCACGACGCCTGCGGTCTCGGCTTCATTGCGCACATCAAGGGCCGCAAGAGCCACGCGATCGTCACGCAGGGCCTGAAGATCCTGGAGAACCTGACCCACCGGGGCGCCACCGGCGCGGATCCGCTCCAGGGCGACGGCGCGGGCATCCTCCTCCAGCTTCCGGACACGTTCCTGCGCCGCGCCTGCGGCAAGCTCGGCATCACGCTGCCGGTCGTCGGCCAGTACGGCGTCGGCATGGTCTTCCTGCCGCAGGAGCCGGCGTCGCGCATGGCGTGCGAGCAGGAGATCGAGCGCGCGATCCTCGCCGAGGGCCAGGTGCTGCTCGGCTGGCGGGACGTGCCGACGCGCAACGCCGGCCTGTCGGTGCGCACGAAGGAAGTGGAGCCGGTGATCCGGCAGGTGTTCGTCGCGCGCGGCTCGCGCGAGATGGACCAGGACGCCCTCGAGCGCAAGCTGTACGTGATCCGCAAGCGCGCGGGCCACGCGATCCAGGCGCTGTCGCTGAAGCACGGCAAGGAGTTCTACGTGCCGTCGCTGTCGACGCGCACGATCGTGTACAAGGGCATGCTGCTCGCGCAGCAGGTCGGCGAGTATTACGCCGACCTGCACGACGAGTCGATGGTGTCGGCGCTCGCGATGGTGCACCAGCGCTTCTCCACCAACACGTTCCCGACGTGGGACCTCGCGCATCCGTTCCGCTACGTCTGCCACAACGGCGAGATCAACACGCTGCGCGGAAACTTCAACTGGATCCGCGCGCGCGAAGGCGCGATCGCCTCTGAAGTGCTGGGCGACGATCTCTCGAAGCTCTGGCCGCTGATCTACGAAGGCCAGTCCGACTCCGCGTCGTTCGACAACGCGCTCGAGCTCCTCACGATGGGCGGCTATCCGCTCGCCCACGCGATGATGATGATGATTCCCGAGGCGTGGGCGGGGAATCCGCTGATGGACGAGGACCGCCGCGCGTTCTACGAATATCACGCCGCGCTGATGGAGCCGTGGGACGGTCCCGCGGCGATGGCGTTCACCGACGGCCGCCAGATCGGCGCCACGCTGGACCGCAACGGCCTTCGCCCGGCCCGCTACGTCGTTACCGACGACGATTTCATCGTGATGGCGTCGGAAGTCGGCGTGCTCGACATTCCCGAGAGCAAGATCGTGAAGAAGTGGCGGCTGCAGCCGGGCAAGATGCTGCTCGTCGACCTCGAGCAGGGCCGCATCGTCGACGACGACGAGCTGAAGCGCACGCTCGCCACCGAGAAGCCGTACCGCGACTGGATCGCGAGGTGCCGGCTGTCGCTCGAGGAGATGCCCGAGCCGGCGCCGCCGGTGCCCTCGGCGGTGCCGCTGCTCGACCGCCAGCAGGCGTTCGGCTACACGCAGGAGGACCTGAAGGTCATCCTGGCGCCGATGGCCAGGAACGGCGAGGAGGCGACGGGCTCGATGGGCAACGACGCCGCGCTGCCGGTGCTGTCGAATCGTCCCAAGGTCTTCTACAACTACTTCAAGCAGCTGTTCGCGCAGGTGACGAACCCGCCGATCGATCCGATCCGCGAGGAGCTCGTCATGAGCCTCGTGTCGTTCATCGGTCCGCGGCCCAACCTGCTCGCGGTGAACACGAAGGCGACGGCGGAGCCGCCGATGCGCCTCGAAGTGCAGCAGCCGATCCTCGCCGCTGAGAACATGGAGAAGCTGCGGCACGCGGAGCTCTTCTCCGGCGGCGCGTTCCGCTCGATCGAGCTCGACATCTGCTATCCGGCCGCGTGGGGCGGCAACGGCATGGAGGCGGCGCTCGCGAGCCTCGCCGCGCATGCGGAGGACGCGATCCAGCAGGGCTACAACATCATCATCCTGTCCGACCGGAGCGTGTCGGCGGCGCTGCTGCCCATTCCTGCGCTGCTCGCCACCGGCGCCGTGCACGAGCACCTGGTCAAGCAGGGCCTGCGCACGTCCACCGGCCTCGTCGTCGAGACGGGCTCGGCGCGCGAAGTCCACCAGTTCGCGCTGCTCGCGGGCTACGGCGCCGAGGCGATCCACCCGTACCTCGCGCTCGAGACGCTGTCGGAGCTGCACAGGCAGATTCCGGAGATCGACCCGAAGGAATCGCAGAAGCGCTTCGTCAAGGCCATCTGCAAGGGCCTGTACAAGGTGATGTCCAAGATGGGCATCTCCACGTACCAGTCGTACTGCGGCGCGCAGATCTTCGAAGCCGTGGGGTTGCAGAAGGCGTTCGTCGACCGCTACTTCACCGGCACCGCCAGCAACATCGAGGGCATCGGCCTCTTCGAGGTCGCCGAGGAGACGGTGCGGCTGCACCAGCTCGCGTTCGGCGACGACCCGCTCTACCGCAACGCGCTCGACGCCGGCGGCGAATACGCCTACCGGATCCGCGGCGAAGAGCACATGTGGACGCCGGATTCGATCGCCAAGCTCCAGCACGCGGCGCGGGCCAACAGCCACTCGACGTACCGCGAATACGCGGCGCTGATCAACGAGCAATCGCGCGCGCTGAAGACGCTGCGCGGCCTGTTCGAGTTCCGCACCGCAGGCCGCGACGCCGTGCCGATCGAGGAAGTCGAGCCGGCGAAGGACATCGTCCGGCGCTTCGCCACCGGTGCGATGAGCCTCGGCTCGATCTCCACGGAAGCGCACACGACGCTCGCGGTGGCGATGAACCGGATCGGCGGCAAGTCGAACACCGGCGAGGGTGGCGAGGATCCGCTGCGCTACCGCGCGGAAATGCGCGCCGGCAAGAGCACGGTGAAGGACGGCGACACGCTCGCCAGCCTGCTCGGCCACGACCGCATCGAGGTCGACGTGCCGCTGAAGGCGGGCGACAGCCTTCGCTCGAAGATCAAGCAGGTCGCGTCCGCGCGCTTCGGCGTCACCGCCGAATACCTGTCGTCGGCGGACCAGCTCCAGATCAAGATGGCGCAGGGCGCGAAGCCCGGCGAGGGCGGCCAGCTTCCCGGCCACAAGGTGTCCGAGTACATCGCGCAGCTGCGCTACTCGGTGCCCGGCGTCGGCCTGATCTCGCCGCCGCCGCATCACGACATCTACTCGATCGAGGATCTCGCGCAGCTGATCCACGACCTCAAGAACGCGAACTCGCGCGCGACGGTGTCGGTGAAGCTCGTGTCGGAAGTCGGCGTGGGCACGGTCGCGGCCGGCGTCGCCAAGGCGAAGTCCGATCACGTGACCATCGCGGGCCACGACGGCGGCACCGGCGCGTCGCCGGAATCGTCGATCAAGCATGCGGGCACGCCGTGGGAGCTCGGCCTTGCGGAGACGCAGCAAACGCTCGTGCTGAACCGGCTGCGCGGCCGCATCGCCGTGCAGGTCGACGGCCAGATGAAGACGGGCCGCGACGTCGCGGTCGGCGCGCTGCTCGGCGCCGACGAGTTCGGCTTCGCCACGGCGCCGCTCGTGGTGACAGGCTGCATCATGATGCGCAAGTGCCATCTCAACACCTGCCCGGTCGGCGTCGCGACGCAGGATCCGCTGCTGCGCAAGCGCTTTTCCGGCCTGCCCGAGCACGTCGTCAACTATTTCTTCTTCGTCGCCGAGGAAGTGCGCGAGATCATGGCGAAGCTCGGATTCCGCACGCTCGACGAGATGATCGGCCGGTCCGACCTTCTCGACATGAAGCCCGGCATCGAGCACTGGAAGGCGCGCGGCCTCGACTTCTCGCGCGTGTTCCATCAGCCGAAGATGCCGCCGGAAGTCGCGCGCCGCCACACCGAAACCCAGGACCACGGCCTCGACCGCGCGCTCGACCACCAGCTGCTGGCGGGCGCCGAGACCGCGCTCGCCACCAAGGCGCCGGTGCGGCTCGAGTTCAAGATCCGCAACGCGCACCGCTCGGTGGGCGCGATGCTCTCCGGCACGCTCGCGCGCCGGCTCGGCCACGACGGGCTTCCGCCCGACACGATTCACGTCGCGTTCAAGGGCATCGCCGGGCAGAGCTTCGGCGCGTTCCTGGCGCGCGGCATCACGTTCGAGCTGCAGGGCGCCACCAACGACTACGTCGGCAAGGGCCTCTCGGGCGGACGCATCGTCGTCTACCCGGACCCGGCGTGCCCGGCGAAGCCCGAGGACAACATCGTCGTCGGCAACACGGTGATGTACGGCGCGATCGAGGGCGAGGCGTATTTCCGCGGCGTCGCGGGCGAGCGGTTCTGCGTGCGCAACTCGGGCGCGTCCGCCGTCGTCGAGGGCACCGGCGATCACGGCTGCGAATACATGACCGGCGGCACCGTCGTCGTGCTGGGCCGCACGGGGCGCAACTTCGCCGCCGGCATGAGCGGCGGCGTCGCCTACGTGTACGACCCGGACGGCACGTTCGCGTCGCGCTGCAACGCGGCGATGGTCGCGATCGAGCCGCTGATGACGGAGGCCGAGCAGGCCACCGTCGAAGCCGAGCTCGCCGCCGCCGGCAAGGGCCGCCTCATGCACCGCGACCGCGCCGACGAGGCGCAGGCGCGCGAGCTGACCGAGCTCCACCTTCGCTATACGGGCTCGACGCTGGCGCTCGAGCTGATCGACAACTGGGAGACGGCGCGGCGCAAGTTCGTCAAGGTGTTCCCGCACGAGTACCGGCGGGCGCTGTCGGAAATGTTCGTTCGACGGGCCGCCGCCGCCGCCAAGTCGACGCGCAAGGAGCGCGAGGCCGCCTGATGGGAAAGACGACGGGATTTCTGGAGCTGCAGCGCATCCAGGAGGCGGCCGAGCCCGTCCCCCTGCGGGTGCGCCATTACCGCGAGTTCACGCTCTCGCTGAAGGACGACGAGGCGTCGCGGCAGGGCGCGCGCTGCATGGACTGCGGCATTCCGTTCTGCCAGACGGGCTGTCCGGTGCACAACATCATCCCGGACTGGAACGACCTCGCCTATCGCGAGCAGTGGCAGAGCGCGCTGGAAGTGCTTCACTCGACGAACAACTTCCCCGAGTTCACCGGCCGCGTCTGCCCGGCGCCGTGCGAGGCCGCGTGCACGCTCAACATCAACAACGACCCGGTGGGCATCAAGTCGATCGAGCATTTCCTGATCGACAAGGGCTGGGCGGAAGGCTGGGTCGTGCCGCAGCCCCCGGCGGCGAAGACCGGCAAGCGCGTCGCGGTCGTAGGCTCCGGGCCCGCGGGCATGGCCTGCGCGCAGCAGCTTGCGCGCGCCGGCCACGACGTCGTGCTGTTCGAGAAGGCGGACCGCATCGGCGGCCTCCTGCGCTACGGCATCCCGGATTTCAAGATGGAAAAGCACCTCGTCGACCGCCGCATGGCGCAGATGGCCGAGGAGGGCGTGGAGTTCCGGCCCAACACGAACGTCGGCGTCGACATCGCGCCGGCGACGCTGCTGGACGAATTCGACGCCGTGGCGCTCACCGGCGGCGCCGAGGCGCCGCGCGACCTGCCGGTGCCGGGCCGCGACCTCGGCGGCGTCCATTTCGCGATGGAGTTCCTGCCGCAGCAGAACAAGGTGGTCGCCGGCGACGCGGTGCCGGACCAGATCAGCGCCGCGGGCAAGCACGTCGTCGTCATCGGCGGCGGTGACACGGGCTCCGATTGCGTCGGCACGTCCAATCGCCACGGCGCGCTGTCGGTCACGCAATTCGAATTGCTGCCGCAGCCTCCGGATGTCGAGAACAAGCCGCTCGTGTGGCCGTACTGGCCGATCAAGCTCCGCACGTCGTCGTCGCACGAGGAAGGCGTCAACCGCGACTGGGCGGTCGCCACCAAGCGCTTCGAGGGCACGGACGGGAAGGTGACGAAGCTGATCGCCGCGCGCGTCGAATGGCAGAAGGACGGCGGCGCGATGAAGATGGTCGAGGTCCCCGACAGCGAGTTCGAGCTGCCGGCCGATCTCGTGCTGCTCGCGATGGGCTTCGTCGGCCCGGTCGCCGCCGGCATGGTCGACCAGTTCGGCGTGGCGAAGGACGCGCGCTCGAACGTCAAGGCCACCACCGACGACTACCAGACGTCCGTGCCGAAGGTCTTCGCCGCCGGCGACATGCGCCGCGGCCAGTCGCTCGTCGTGTGGGCGATCCGCGAGGGCCGCCAGTGCGCCCGCGCCGTCGACGAGTTCCTGATGGGCGCGTCGAGTCTTCCGCGCTAGCGCGCGCAGCGTTCGTGGCGGTTGCCGCAGTCACCCCGGTCACCACGGTCGCCATCGCGAGCTGGCGGCCGGTCGTCGCGCCGGCGGAGACGGAGCGGCTGGCGCGCGAGCTCGAGAGCGGCGGCGTGCTCGCGCTCCCCGGGCTGCCGTTCGTGCTCGCCCCCGACGAAACGCGCTTCCTGGATCCGCGCTGGTCCGATGGCCGCGCGAAGAACATCAGCCTCGACGGCGCCACGATCAAGGGCGCGCGCGGCAGCGCCGACGAGCTCGCCACGCTGGCGCGGATGGTCGCGCGGTTCGCCGCCGACGCGAGCGGCCTCGTCGCCGCGCTGTTCCCCCGCTACGCCGCGCATCTGAAGCGCGCGCGCACCAGCTACCGGCCGCAGCCCGCCACGGGCCGCGCCGTCTCGTGGCGCAAGGACGACTCGCGGCTTCACGTCGACGCGTTCCCGTCGCGGCCCAACCGCGGCGAGCGCATCCTCCGGGTGTTCTGCAACGTCAATCCGGACGGCGAGCCGCGCGTGTGGCGCGTCGGCGAGCGCTTCGAGTCGATGGCCGCCCGCTTCCTGCCGCGCATCCGCGCGCAGCGCGCGTTCGAGCCCGCGGTCCTCGCGGCGCTGCGCGTCACCAAGGGCCGGCGCACCGCGTACGACCACCTGATGCTCGGCCTCCACGACCGTGCGAAGGCGGACCTCGACTATCAGCGCGACAGCCCGCAGGCCGAAGTGCGCTTCGCGCCGGGTACGACGTGGATCTGCTTTTCGGACCAGGTGATGCACGCGGCGTCCGGCGGGCAGTTCATGCTCGAGCAGACGACGCACCTGCCGCTGGCCGCGCTCTACGCGCCGGAAAGCTCGCCGCTCGCCATCCTCGAGCGCCTTACCGGACGGCCCCTCGCCGCCTGATATGCTCCAGCGCCCTGCGCGGCTTTCGCGCGGGACCCGAAGCGACTCCGCCGTGATTGCCAACGACACGTTCCTGCGCGCGCTGAAGCGCGAGCCCACGCCGTACACACCGATCTGGCTGATGCGCCAGGCCGGCCGCTACCTGCCGGAATACGCCGCCACGCGGGCGCGGGCCGGCAGCTTCATGGGCCTCGCCACCCATCCGGGGCTCGCGACCGAAGTCACGCTGCAGCCGCTCGAGCGCTTTCCGCTC
>Ga0207678_10002981_pt1 | contig 15317 bp, 13 predicted proteins | sample KBSC63metaG_FD_184319 | JGI IMG/M metagenome (GOLD analysis project Ga0207678, IMG submission 184319) | Corn rhizosphere microbial communities from Kellogg Biological Station, Michigan, USA - KBS C6-3 metaG (SPAdes) (version 2) | ecosystem: Host-associated > Plants > Roots > Rhizosphere > Soil ...
CAAGAAGGGGAAGCTGACGATCACGCCTGAGGTGATTCACGAATTTCTGGGCGGAATCAAGGTGCGCGTGGATACGGAGATTGCCGAGCGGACGAAGCGCGCGGGCGTGGCTGTGGGTCTGGCGTGGACTCCGGCGGGCGGCGATGTGCTGTTTATCGAGGCCAACCGGATGAAGGGCAAGGGCAACTTCACGATCACGGGACAGATTGGCGATGTGATGAAGGAGTCGATGCAGGCTGCGCTGACGTGGGTGCGGTCGAACGCGGTGTCGCTGGGGATTGATGAGGACTTCCTGAAGGAGTCGGACCTGCATATTCACGTGCCGGCGGGGGCGATTCCGAAGGATGGGCCGTCGGCGGGCGTGACGATGGCAACGGCTATCGTGAGTCTGCTGACGAATACTCCGGTGCATCCGCTGACGGCGATGACGGGAGAGATTACGCTGAGCGGCAATGTGCTGCCGGTGGGCGGAATCAAGGAGAAGTTTCTGGCGGCGAAGCGCGTGGGCGTGCGCGATGTGATTATGCCGACGGAGTGCAAGCAGCAGGTGGACGAAGACCTGTCGCCGGAGCAGATTGAGGGCGTGACGATTCACTATGCGTCGCGCATCGAGGAGGTGTTGGCGGTGGCGCTGCCGAAGTCGCCGCGGGAGAAGGTGGCCGATGAGGTGGTTCGGGAAGAGGTGCTGCAGGCGGCTTCGGCTTGAGTGGCTTGTTGGATTGCGGATGTGGGATGGGGCCCGGCTTTGCGCCGGGCCGCTTTGTTTCGGGCGGTCTTGAGAGATTGTGTGAGCGCGATAGATTGATAGATCGGGCCTTCAGTCCTCAGGCCTGGGGTTGTGGCGACACCTGGGGCTGCGCCCCAGGCTGGTATAGAGCGCGCCTTTGGCGCTTCTCATTGTGCTCTGAGTGACATCGTTGGTAGTAAGAAGACCTGTCATAGCGGAGGGATGCGGATGATGACGATTGGGCACTCGACGTTGACGATGGAGGCGTTTTTGCGGGCGATCGAGGAGAACGGCTGCACGACGTTGGTGGATGTGCGGCGGTTTCCGGGGTCGAAACGGTATCCGCAGTTCGGGCAGGTGCGGCTGTTTGAGTCGTTGAAGAAGGCGGGGATTCGCGGGCTTTGGCGTGAAGGGCTGGGCGGGCGGCGGCCTGTGTTGAAGGACAGCGTAAATACCGGGTGGCACAACGACGGATTTCGCGGGTATGCGGACTATATGCAGACGGAGCACTTTCGGCATGAGATTGAGTGGTTGATGGCGCTGGCGGATTTCGACTCGGCGGTGGTGATGTGCGCGGAGGCGGTGCCGTGGCGGTGCCATCGGTCGCTGATTGGGGATGCCGTGCTGGCGCGGGGTGGCGTGGTGGAGGATATCTTCGTGCAGGCGAATGGGCGGAGCTCGCGGCGGGCGCATACGATGACGGAGTTTGCGCGGGTGGAGGGGGAGCGGGTTTGGTATCCGGGGGCGGGGGATTTGTTTTGAGGCTGGAGTAGCTGCAAACCAGTCCGTACCTCGGGGGCTAACGAGGATGCTGAAAAAGTGGAGCTACAAACCAAAATGTACCTCGGCGGCTAAAGCCGCATTGCAAATGCATGACTTGCGGCATCCTTCGACTTCGCTCAGGACAGGCTCTGAAGCCGTGCCCTTAAGCAAAGCGGGCTTTTTCAGCACCTCTAAAGCCCCGCTGCAACAAATGACTTGTGGCGCGGCTGAAGCCGTGCCCTTAAGCACAACGGGATTTTTCCGCAGCCTGTGAAGTCGTGTTCTTAAGCAAACAGACTTTTTCAGCATCCTCTGGAGGCTTGATGGGTGTTCGGTTCTGAACAGCCTTGTTCTGAAGTGGACACCTGAGAGTTCGAAGACATTCGATCATCGCGCTGATACCTCGTGTTTTGAGAGATTTGTTGCATTGAATCTTTGGCGATCCACGTGCCATTGCACTAACGGCAATGTGTAATTTCTGAGGTGACGCAAACGATGACACTCCTACAGGACCTGCGTTATGCACTCCGGCAGATGAGCAAGGCACCCGGCTTCACCGTGACGGCTGTACTTACGCTGGCGCTGGGGATTGGGGCCAATACGGCGATCTTCACGCTGGTTCATGCAGTGCTGCTGAAGTCGTTGCCGGTCGCCAATCCGCAGCAGCTTTATCGCATTGGAGATGGCACTCTGTGCTGCGAGTGGGGTGGGTTGCAGGACTCGTGGAGCATCTTCGACTATCCGTTTTACGAGCACCTGACCAAGAGCTCTCCGGCGTTTGAGCAGATCGCGGCGTTTACCGGCAGCAGGTATGCGATGAGCATTCGCCGCGCCGGAGCGGAGGTTGCCGCGCTCAACACGAAGAGCGAGTTCGTCTCGGGCAACTACTTTTCTACCTTTGGGGTTCGGCCGGCGGTGGGCAGGTTGATCGGGGACTCCGACGACCGTCCCGAAGCGCCTGCCGTGGCCGTGATGAGCTACCGGATGTGGCAGCAGAGCTATGGCGCCGATCCGTCGGTTGTCGGCTCGACGTTCACCTTCAATGGTCTTCCGGTTACGGTGGTGGGGATCGCCGCACCTGCGTTTTTTGGCGACCGGCTGGAGAGCAATCCGGCTGACTTGTGGTTGCCGCTGCACCAGGAGCCGGTCTTCGAGGAGCAGGGGGATACCGGCAATCTGCACTCCTCCGGGATGGCGTGGCTCTACCTGTTTGGGCGGCTCAAGCCGGGGATGAATCCGGCGTCGGTGCAGGCGCAACTGACGCTTCAGTTGCGGCAGTGGCTGAGCAGCGAGGGGCATCTGAATCAGGCCGATCTGCAAAAGCTTCCGAACCAGAAGATTCGGCTTACTCCCGGGGGCGGCGGGATCTCGCAGTTCAGAAGCCGGTCGAGGAACGGACTTTACCTGCTGTCGATTGCGTCGATTCTGGTTTTGCTGATTGCGTGCGCGAACCTGGCGAACCTGCTGATCGCGCGGAGTGCGGCGCGGCAGCAGCAGACTGCGCTGCGGCTCTCTCTGGGCGCGACACGACTGCGGCTGGTTCGCGCGGTGCTGACGGAGAGCGTGCTGCTCTCGCTGATTGGAGGCGCGGCCGGGCTGTTGCTGGCGTATGGAGGGGCAAAGGCGCTGCTGCTGATGGCCTTCCGCGGCGCAACGTATGTGCCGATCAGCGCTTCGCCTTCGTTGCCGATTCTGGGATTTGCGCTGCTGCTCTCGCTGGTGACGGGAGTCGTCTTCGGCGTGGCTCCTGCGTGGTTTGGGACTCGTGCCGATCCATCGGAGGGTCTGCGCGGCGGTACGCGGAGCATCGGCGGGCAGGCGACGCGACCGCAGAAGGCGCTGATTGTGGTGCAGGCCGCGCTCTCGATTGTGCTGCTGGCGGTGGCCGGGCTGGTGACGCAGAGCCTGCGCAATCTGGAGAAGGTGGACATGGGTTTTGAGACGCACGGGCGTCTGGTCGCTTCGATCGATCCGCTGGGCGCGGGGTATAAGCCGGAGCAGCTGCCCGCGCTCTACGAGCAGGTGCAGGATCGGCTGAGCAGAATTCCGGGGGTTCGCAGCGCCAGCTTCTCGCGGTTCAGCCCGCAGAACGGGTGCTGCATGACGATGGATATTTCGATTGGAGGGCGCTCGGAGAACTGGATTGGCGACATCGACGTGATCTCTCTCCGGGTGAGCCCGCACTACTTCGAGACGATTGGGACGCCGGTGCTGCGTGGCCGTGCGATTACGGAGCAGGATACGGCCAGCTCGCAGAAAGTGGCTGTGGTTGACGATGCGTTTGCCCGGAAGTTCTTTCCCGGGAGCGATGCGATTGGAAAGCACTTCGGCCTGTCGCTGCCGGGACATGGCTACGACTACGAGATTGTTGGCGTGGTGAAGGACACGATGTATAAGAGTCCCACGTCGACGCAGATGCCGATGTACTTCGTGCCGTTCGCGCAGATGATCTCGTACCCGGAGAAGGGGTACGCGCGGATGGAGACTTCGACGCGTTACTTCCGGTCGATCCAGTTGAGCGTGGCAGGAGCGCCGGAGGGTTATGAGAGCGCTTTGCGTCGGGCGCTTGCCAGTATCAATCCCGACCTGTCTCCCACGAACGTCATCAGCTATAGCGAGCAGGTGGCGATCAATTTCAATCAGCAGCGTTTGATCGCCCGGCTGACCGAACTCTTCAGCCTGCTTGCGCTCCTGCTGGCTTCGGTGGGGCTGTACGGGGTGACGGCCTATAACGTGACCCGGCGGACGAATGAGATTGGGATTCGCATGGCGCTGGGGGCGAATCGCGGCAATGTGGTGCGGATGATTCTGCGGGGAGCGCTGTCGCAAGTTGGGCTTGGGCTGTGCGTCGGCGTTCCTCTGGCGATGGTGTGCGGGCAGTACCTGGCGCATCAGCTCTATGGGGTGAGCCGCTTCGATCCGCTGGTGCTGGGAGGAGCGGCGATTGCCCTGGGACTTTGCGCGCTGTTTGCCGGACTGCTGCCTGCGCGACGGGCCGCCTCGATTGAGCCGTCGGAGGCGCTGCGGGCGGAGTAGCTTGGCTGCCTTTGCTGGGCGGGCCGGTTCCACCGAAGTTTGACGATGATGTTTTGAGGATGGTGTAGTCCAATAGCCGTGCTCGCGTATTCTTTTGAATATGCGAGTACGGGTTTTCTATTTTGGGGTGTTGAAGGACACCTTCGGTTGCGAAGACGAGGTGCTGGAGATGGCGGAAGGTGCGACTGTGGCGGATCTGCTGGCGGTCTGCCGGGGGAGAGGGCCGGTGGGGATCTGGGACTCCATTGCTGTCGCGGTGAATCGTGAGTATGCGCGCGCGGGCGATGTTTTGAAGGATGGGGATGAGGTGGCGCTGCTGCCGCCGGTGAGTGGCGGGTGCGGGGTCGAGGGACAAGTATGAGAGTTGAGATTACAGATAGGGTGATTGCGGCGGAGGAGATTGTTGCCGGGATGAAGGCGGGGGCCGATGGGGCGGTCTGCGTCTTCGATGGGATTGTGCGGGATAACTCGCGGGGGCGGCAGACGCTGCATCTGGACTATGAGGCGTATCGGGAGATGGCGCTGGAGAAGATGCGCGGGCTGGCTGCCGAAGCGGTGACGCGGTTTGGCGTGCGCGACGTGGCGGTGGTGCATCGGCTGGGGCGCCTGGTGGTGGGAGAGACGAGCGTGCTGGTGGTGGTGGCTTCGGCGCACCGGGGAGCGGCGTTCGATGCTTGCCGGTGGGTGATCGATACGCTGAAGAAGACGGTGCCGATCTGGAAGAAGGAACAGTTTGTGGATGGGGCTGTTTGGGCGGATGGCGAGGCGTTTCCTGAGAGCGTTGGCTTACATGGGGCTGCTGAGGTGAATGCGCAATTGGCGGATGGCGAGGCGTTTCCTGAGAGCGTTGGCTTACATGGGGCTGCTGAGGTGGATGCGCAATTGGCGGATGGCGAGGCGTTTCCTGACGGCATTGGTTTGCCTGGGGCTTCGGTGGCGTCGCCGGGCGAGAGCGGTCGTCCTGCGGACGATGCCCACCTTAGCGCGATAAAGCCGCGCGAAGATGGGGCACCCGGTTCTGTGGGGAAGGGAACGTTGGAGGGTGGCGAGTGAAGTGGGTCTGCATGGTTGCATTGGGATTGGGGTTGGAGATGGGTTGGGCGCAGGCGCCGATTGTGCGCCGGCCGCCGCCTCCTCCCGCTGGGGCGCAGGCTCCGCAAGGTACTGCGGTTCCGGAGGGGGGCGACGAGCAGACGCCGGGGAGTAAGGGCGCGGCGGATAAGGTGCCGACGATTCGGGTGCAGACGCGGCTGGTCAACGTGGCGGTGAATGTGGTGGATGCGCATGGCGGTCCGGTGGGTGGGCTGGGGCGAGAGGATTTTGAGATCTTCGAAGATGGGAAGCCGCAGAAGATCGCGATCTTCGAGAAGAACTCTTCGACGCCGCTCTCGATTGTGCTGGCGATCGATGCGAGCGAGAGCGTGTTTGGGGATGAGCGGCTGGAGCGCGATGCGGCGAAGCACTTCGTGAACGCGTTGCTGCGGCCGCAGGATGAGCTGGCCCTGATGGACTTTGCCGACACGGTGCGGGAGATTGTGCCGTTTACGAACGATAAGAAGAGGATTGAGCGCGGGCTGGGCGAAATGCAGCATGGGGACGCCACGGCGCTGTATGACGCGATCTATCTTGGGTCCGAGCGGCTGGCGGCGACGCGGGAGGATGATGGGCGGCGGCGGGTGATGGTGTTGATTACCGATGGCGTGGATACGGTGAAGGGGACGCGTTATCCGCAGGCCGTGGAGCAGGCACAGCGGGCCGGGGCGATGGTGTACTCGATCATTATTGTGCCGGTGGAGGCGGATGCGGGACGCAATACAGGCGGAGAGCATGCGCTGATCCAACTGGCAAACGATACGGGAGGGAAGTACTTCTACGTGACGCAGAAGAGCGACTTGGAGCCGGCGTTCGCGCGGGTGTCGGACGACCTGCGGACACAGTATCTGCTGGGATACTATGCGCCGCAGGGAGGCGCGGATACTTCGTTCCGCAGGATCGGGGTACGACTGAAGGATCCGGCGCTGCGCGGAGTGGACCAGTTGCGGTATCGGACGGGATACTACGCAGAGATACGATAGAAGCTGAGCGAATCTCAGCCCCGGTTGTGCCAATGCATCTGCCAGCCAAGATACTTGGTCGCAGCTTCGTGGATTGGCGATGCCGTGGTGGAGAAGTTGGCCGCGACATGGTGCTCGAAGCCGTTCTCGCAGATAAACCGCAGCAACTCCTGCATCTTCTGGATTTCGACGACACCCGCCCCGCCAAATGTCTTCAGGGGATCGTTGGTAAACGCGCCTTCGCCGACATACCCGCGAATCTGCCCATGCAGGTCATCGGTGGAGAAGCGTGCGAAGCTCATCGCGCCTGCCTTCACGGTTCCATCGAGCGTTCCGTAGGTGTTGTCCTTGCCTACGGTCCCGGCAATAATTTGCTGGAAGTCCATCTTCACTTCCTTGAAGAAGCTCTTCGGCAGGTTCGAGCAGTGGAAGCAGACGGCTTTGTCCGGATTGTCGCCGTAGTTGTTGTTCCAATCCAGCAGAGCGCTCGGCGACTCGCTGGCCAGCGTCAGTGCATACATGCTCAGCGTGCCCAGGATGTCTACTTCGCAGGCCGACGGAATCAGGTTCTCGCTCATCATGCTCATGACGGTGCAGGGAACCACGCCGAGAAACTCCTCAATCGAAGTCCAGCACTGTACCGCGCTCACCGTCAGTTCGCTCGCCTTCATCCAATGGTCGATCACGGCGCCCAGCTTCGCCATCTTCATCAGCGCAGCCTCCGGCGTGGTTCCCACGGCGACGTACTTGCGAATCGCGGCGAGCTTCTCCTGTGCGGCATCGTCGTTGTCGGCCATGCGGCCAATGCGCCCAATCACCTCGCTCAGGTCGAGTGTCTCGACCGTGATCCCCGAGCGTTCCAGCAGCTTTTCCGAAAACCGAACGGTGTTGAAGGCCGTTGGCCGCGCGCCGATTTGTCCGAAGCGCACGTTCCTGAGTCCCTTCACGATGCGGCAGATCGCAGAGAACCACGCCAGATCCGCTTTGAACTCCAGCGAATCGGGAGCCTCGGTGTGCAGCCGCGTCAGCGAGTAGGGAATTCCATACTGCTTCAGGTTGTTGCAGATCGACATCTTCCCGCAGAAGCTATCGCGCCGAAACGCAATCGTCATCTTGCCCGCCTGGTCCGGAGTGGCCTGAATCAGAATCGGCACCTGCAGATTGGCCAGCCGAAGGGCATCCGCCAAACCGCGTTCCTCGCCGAAGTTCGGCAGCGTAAGGATGATCCCGTCGATCTCCGCGGCGTGCTTCTTGAACAATGCTGCACACTTCTTCGCCTCTTCGTAGGTCTCGACAGCGCCATGCGCGGTCTCTTCCGGCGTCAGCACAATCGGCTTGATCCCAGCCGCTTCCAACGCGGCAATCATCTCCAGCCGCCCGCTCGTCGCCAGGTGGCTCGGAAAGAATCCACGGTTGCCCACCAGTACGCCCATCGTCATCTGCTTTGCCATATCGCTCCCAAATCCATCTGCATATTGTATAAACATCGCCGTGCTGTGCAGAATGCCATGCGCAGCGCTCTTCTGGAGACTTCTACCGACCCGGACGAAACCGGATCGTATAGAACCCGCCAAACACCGTCATTACCGCACCCCACCACAAGGTCGGATGCAGCGGCTGCAACCACGGCAGCAGCACCTCGTTCGGAGGAGGATTGTGAAACTCCGAGACCCCGGTGAACACCAGCACCAGCCCGTACGCCAGCATCAGAATTCCGCAGAAGAACCAGATCGACAACTCCGCCGATTCAACCTTATGCTCGTGATGTTCAATCATTTTCCCACCTCTTACCAGAAGATCAGATTCAAAATAAAGAAGACGACGATCACGACGATCGCCCAGAAGATGGGCTTCGTCCACAGGGTCGTCGATCCATCATGCGGAATCGGCGTCACGCCGTAGACCAGCCCGGACAGTTGCTCCGTAGGCACCGGCTTGGTCATTAGGCTCACCACTACTGTCACTCCAACACAGATCAGCCAGCTCCACAGCGCGCGGTAGAGGTTCTCCGCCATCGGCTGTGCATCCGGGCTCATGGCGATATAACGCAGTGCGCCCGAGTTCGTATGCACCCAGATGAACATCCCGATCGACGCAGCCGTACCCGCCGCCAATCCAAGGAATCCGCCCCAGTGCGTAGCCCGCTTCCAGAGCATGCCCAGCACCACGGTGCCAAACAGCGGAGCGATAAAGAAGCTGAACAGCGCCTGCACATAGTCCATGATGCTGGCCGCGTTCATCACGAGGTACGCTGTGCCGATCGACACCAGCATGCCAATCACCGTCGACCACCGGCCCATCGCCACATAGTGCTTATCGCTGGCCTTCTTGTTGATGAACGCGCCGTAGATGTCGTACGTCCACACCGTCGAGAATGCGCTCACATTGCCCGCCATCCCGCTCATGAATCCCGCGACCAGCGCCGTAATTCCCAGACCCAGCAATCCAGGCCCGCAGTAGCGAATCAGCATCAGCGGCAGCACGTCATCGTAACTGTGCTGTCCTGTCACCTTGGCTACGCTTGCGGGAACCAGATGCATCAGGCTTCCATCAGGATTCTTCAACACGGCCAGCGCCAGCAATCCGGGCAGGATCACAATCAGCGGCACCGCCATCTTGAACGCCGCGCCGATGATCGGAGCCATCTTGGCTGCGCGCAGGTTGTTTGCGCTCAAGACGCGCTGGACAACGAGGAAGTCGGTCGTCCAATAGCCAAAGCTGATAACGAATCCCAGGCCGAAGACGATTCCGGTCCAGTGGACGCCCATGGGATTGTCCTTGAAGTGGCCGAGCGTGCTCCACATGTGCATGTAGTCGGACGAGCCCATGTTCACGGCGATCTGCGCCTTCAGCTTCGTCCATCCACCGGCCTCGATCAGGCCCAGAATCGGGATCATCGCCGCGCCCGCCCAGATCAGCACAAACTGCAGGACCTCGTTGATGATCGCGGATCGCAGCCCGCCCAGCATCACGTACAGGGCCACCGTCCCCGCGCCCACCCAGATGCTGAAGGTAATGTTCCATCCCAGCACGGTCTGCATCACCACGGCCATGGCGTACATATTCACGCCGCTCATCAGGATCGTCATGAATCCGAACGAGATTGCCGACAGTCCGCGAGCACCTTCACCAAAGCGCAGCTGAAGATATCCCGGTACCGAGTGCGTCTTCGAGATGTAGTAGAACGGCATCATCACGATGCCCAGGAAGAGCATGGCGGGAATGGCGCCGATCCAGTACCAGTGCGCGGCCAGAATGCCATACTGGTAGGAAGCGCCAGCCCAGCCCATCAGCTCCAGCGAGCCGAGGTTGGCCGAGACAAAGCTCAGTCCGGCGATCCACGCAGTCATCTCGCGGCCAGCCAGGAAGAAGTCTTCGCTCGTATTCGCTTTGCCCTTGGCGTAGAAGCCGATGAAGACAACCAGCGCGAAGTAGAGCGCAAGGATGAGAATGTCGACCGGCGCCAGCTTGGTTAGCTGATGGTCCATCATGAGAAGAGCGGTAAAAGCCTGCATCAGTGAAGTCCAAAGTAAACGTTATCCGTAGTCAATGGCCTACGCAACGCTCACTCCCTCTCGGTCAGATCTTATGTACGATACCGGCAGAATCTTGTCGATGCTCATCGATCGGAGGCCTCTTCCGTCATGCATGCACCATCAACTCCCGGACCTTTGCCAATATACATCAGGAAACTGCCATCGGGGTTCAGAATTCCGTCGGCTTATCGAAAGTATTCAAATCTAAAGCGTTTTAGGTTGACTGGGACAGAGAAGGCTCCGAGTTGCTCGATATCTTCTAGCAACATCTTCGTCGAATCATGAATCTATCTTTCAGCACGCTCAGTCGCGCCATGGAGATCGATCAATGTCTTTTACTAAGTTAGGTACGTTCGCCCTTGCAACAGCACTTACCCTTACTCTTCCAAACTTTGCCCTTGCTCATCCCCAGAACGATTCTGGAGCGAAACAGGACTTGAAGGCGGCAGGGCACGAAACCAAAGCCGCTGCCAAAGATACTGGCAAGGGAGTTAAGCAAGGTACCAAAAAGGCGTATCACAAGACGAAACGCGGAGTGAAGAAGGCTCATCGCAAGATGGACCCCGATACTCATACCAGCGACTCGCCGAAGTAATGTTGTCTTTCCAACTCCCTGAAAGGGATGGCGCTTTCTCCATCTTTCGGTGGAAGCGCCATCTTCTGCGATTCGATACACTTCAGCTTCCATGCTCAAGTCATCTCTCAAGGCCACGTTGTTGCTGTGTCTTTTGTCCAGTGTTGGATATGCCAAACGCGTGCCCAACCTCGAATTCAAGGACCTGGCTGGCCATCCGCAAAAGCTCGCCACGTTGCATGGGTCCATCGCTGTTGTCAGCTTCTGGGCGACATGGTGCGCGCCTTGCCGCGACGAGTTGCCTCGGCTTTGCAAACTTGCGCAGCAATATTCAGACCAGGGCGTCCGCTTTGTAGCGATTTCGATTGACGCGCCCAAAGACCGTGCCAAAGTCGCCCCCTACGTCGCGCAGCAGAAGCTGACGATGGATGTCTGGCTCGGCGGCGACACGGACATGCTTGACCGCGTCGGTCTGGGCAACATTGTGCCGGGCACCCTGATTCTCGACCAGCAGGGAGAGGTCATCGGCCGCATCATGGGCGAAGCGCGCGAAGAGGATGTGAAGAGCCGCATCGACTGGCTGCTCAATGGACGGCAGGGCGCTGCGCCGGAGCCGCTCACCAAGCGCTACTGAAGCTGTATCTTCGAACGATATTTGCGATCTTCGGCTTGAAGTGTCTTTACTTCACTGGTTGAAACAGGTGGACCCCAGATCGTCTCCGCGACCAGACATACCAGCGCGACCCAGTACAAATCTGCTCCCAGTAGATGCAGAACCTGCATCCACGTAGGCGCCAGTAGCAGCACATCACCGATCCCCAGGACGAACTGTAAACCCAGGAATCCGGCTACCACCCAGCTCAGCCGCGAGCGAACGCGAAACACAAGCCACAACACGCAGCACGCACCGACCAGTGCCGCCGCCGGATGCATCCATCGCATCCGCACCAGCAGGGGAGAGCCAGCCGCAAAGTCAGCCGTCAGCGCGTCCTGGAGCGATGCCGAAGGGAACAGGGTATCGGCCAGCGCAGCCAGCGCCCCGGTTGCTCCCATCACAATCGTCGCTCCCACAGCCAGCCACGCCACCCCAACCAGACGAGGCGTCACGCGCAGGGCAGTCCGGCGGCTATCGCCCAGCCACCATGCTGTCAGGGCCAGCGATCCGAGCAGGAGCAGCGTATTGGTGAAGTGGACCGACTGCATCACCACACGCCCGGTTGAAATATTGTTCTGAACGTATCCCCCAAGAACGAGCACAGCTCCGAGCAGAGCCTCCGTCACCAGAAATACCATCGACGCGACAGCGGCCCGCCGCACGCGGGCGCCGCGCTTCGTCGTGTAGAACGTCCAGACAACCAGCCCGATGATGAGCACGGTTGCGACGGTGGTACTTTGCCGGTGGGCGAACTCGATGACCGTGGCCAGCCGTGGATGGTGCGGGACGAAGTCGCCGTTGCAGAGCGGCCAGTTGTCGCCGCAACCGGCACCCGATCCCGTAGCCCGTACCACGGCCCCCCACAGGATCACCAGAATGTTGTAGGCCACCACCACCCATGCATACCGCTCCAGCGCCAGAGGCGTCCGTCTCACCGTAACTGCCGAAGTCGTTGCCATAGCTTCATTCTACGCGGCGCAAAAAACTGCCGCCTCCCGCGAACAGGGAAGCGGCAGTTCAAGATGCTAGCCGTTCGCGAGTTCCTTGGCCCGTTGCGTAGCGCGTTTCACCGCCTTGATCAGTGTGACGCGCAGCCCGCCTTCTTCCAGTTCCAGAATGCCATCGACCGTGCATCCCGCGGGAGTCGTCACCGCATCTTTCAACAGCGCTGGATGGTACCCCGTCTCCAGCACCATCCGTGCTGAGCCCAGCGTTGTCTGCGCCGCCAGCAGCGTGGCAATGTCGCGCGGCAGACCGACGTTTACGCCCGCCTCGGCCAGAGCCTCGATGATGATGTACAAGAACGCCGGCCCAGAACCAGAGAGCCCCGTCACTGCATCCATGTGCTTCTCATCGACGACTACGGTGCGCCCGACGGTCTGGAAGATCCGCTGCGCCACTCGCATCTGCTCATCGCTCACAAAACGTCCCGGGCAAAGCGCCGTAATTCCGGCAGCCAGCATGGCGGGTGTATTCGGCATGGCACGAATTACGCCCAACTCGCAGCCCGCGCCGTCCTCGATGCTGCGCGTCGTCACCGAAGCCGCAAACGAGAGCACCATCTTCTTCGCATTGAGCGCAGGCTTGATCTGCTCAATGACTCCCGGAACCTGAATCGGCTTGACGCCCAGCAGAATGATGTCCGCTTGCTGCGCTGCGGCGAGGTTGTCGCTCGTGACCTCCACGCCGTACTGCGCCGACAGCGCCATCGCCCGCTCCGGATGATGCACGGTCGCGAAGATCTGATCCGGAGACACCAGATTGTTCTTCAGGAAGGCCTGCAGCAGAATGCCGCCCATCTTGCCTGTGCCGAGAATCGCTACGCGCAACCCAGGCATCACCGGGGCCGGCGTCACTACTTCATAGGTTTCGTCGCTCATATAAGAAGGCTATCAGACGAGGGACTAGGGAATAGGGAATAGGGCTTCCTACTTCGTCTGCGCTGCGATCCATGCATCCACGCGCTGTTCCAGCACATCCAGCGGCAGAGGGCCCGAGTCCAGCACCTCGTCATGAAACGCCTTGATATCGAACTTTGACCCAAGCGTGGTCTTTGCTTTGTCCCGTAGCGCCAGAATTTCTAACTGGCCCATCTTGTAGCCCAGCGCCTGTCCTGGGGATGCAATGTAGCGGTCCACCTCGGCCTGTACATCCGGTTCGTCGATGGCGGAGTGCTCATGGAAGTAATCCACCATCTGCTGCCGTGTCCAGTGTTGCGAGTGCACCCCCGTATCCACCACCAGGCGAATCGCGCGCCAGATGTCGCCCTCCAGCCGTCCGTAGTCGCTGTAGGGATCCTGATAGAATCCGACATCTTTACCCAGCCGCTCGCTATACATCCCCCAGCCCTCCGAGTACGCTGTGTACCTCAGGTGCTTGCGAAACTCCGGCAACCCGGTCAGCTCCTGCGCGATGGAGATCTGGAGATGATGCCCGGGGACGCCCTCGTGATACGACATGTCCTCCAATGGTGCAAGGGAGCGGTCCGCAAAGTCGTAGGTGTTGATGTAGACTCTGCCCGGCCGTCGCCCATCCGGGGTTCCCCGTTCGTAGTACGCGGGTGCCGCGTTCTTCTCCACATACGCCGGTGCAGCCGTTACCTCCAGCGGTGCCTTCGGCAATCTTCCAAAAAGCTGCGGAAGCTTCGTCTGCATCTGAGCGATGTAGCCTCGGCAAAGCTCCAGCATCTGCTCCTTGGAGGTGGGACGTTGCTTGGGGTTCGCCTTCAGCGCCGCGTTGAAGCTCTTCAGATCGGCAAAGCCCAGCTTCTGAGCGATCGCCAGCATCTCCGCCTCGTCGCGCTTCACCTCGTCCAGCCCGATCTGGTGAATCTCTGCCGGAGTCTTGTTCAGCGTCGTGCTCCGCTGCACCTTGAAGGCGTAGTAGGCGTCTCCATCCGGCAACGACCAGACTCCCGGGTCCTTACGCCCGGCGGGGACGTAGTCCACCTTCACGAAGCCAGCAAGGCGCTTGTACGAGGGCAACACGTCCGTTCCGATTACAGCCAGCAGCTCAGTTGAAATCCGCTTCTGCTCCGCTGCACTCACACTCGCCGGAAACTTCTTCAGCGGAGCCGCAAATGGACTCTCCTCAGGCTTCTGATCGGCGAGCGTCTGGATCTGCGCCAGCATCTTCTCCAGCAGATATGCAGGAGGTACGCGTCCTTCATCGATGCCCAGTTGGATGTTCGTCATGATCTGCGAGAAGGCTGTGGGAACCTTCTTCAGCCGGGCAATGTAGTTGTCGTAGTCCTTCACCGAATCGAACTGGAGTTGGTTGACCAGTCGCGGCAGCTCCGTGTGAATGCCGCTGAACTGGTTTATCGGCATCTCCCACTCTTTGAACTTTGCCGCCTCCTGATCGTCGATCAGCGACCGCAGCATCAGCTCCGCCGATAGCTTTTCCTGGTCCGGCAGCCCTGTCGTATCGATCTCGCTGAGCTGTTGAATGAAGCCGCGACCGCGCTCCAGCGCAGCGTTGACCTCCTTGACCGAGTAGTCCGTCAGTTGATCGTCGTAGCGCTTGTCGCCAAGAGTCGAAGCGAGTTCCGGCGAGTGCTTCAACTGGTCTTCCCAGATATCCGCGAACAGCTTCGACAAGGTTTTACTTCGAGCCGCTACCGAAGCCTGACCGGAGTCCGCCGCCGCAGGAGCCATGGGGACCTGCGCTCCCGCCCTCATCGGAACCGTCGTCATACAGCAGGCCAATGTCAGCCCACCCGCCCAAACAGCAGAGATCTTCCTCATCGCAATCTGTACCTCACTCGTCAGTTTACCGTGAGGAGAGCGTACAAGACTCCAACATGCGGTAGAGCGTCGATCGGCTGATTCCCAACGTCTCCGCCGCACGCAACTTATTTCCTTCGCAGCTCTTCAGCACATGCAGCACATGCCGTTCGATCACATCCTGCAATCTCACGATTCCACCCGCGTCCGCGTTCCCCTCCACCGCGACGAACTCCGGCAACTCTTCC